>Ga0308019_10001411_pt1 | contig 14587 bp, 14 predicted proteins | sample Neamet284_FD_203135 | JGI IMG/M metagenome (GOLD analysis project Ga0308019, IMG submission 203135) | Marine microbial communities from water near the shore, Antarctic Ocean - #284 | ecosystem: Environmental > Aquatic > Marine > Unclassified | place: Southern Ocean | collected 2014-10-01 | reverse complement strand
GACGTGCTTGACGAAGTGACACAAACTGTCGCTGAAGAAAGTGAAGGCGTTGCTCAGGGTAGCCCTGACATCGACGAGTAATTTTATGGCTAATCTTTAGCCCATAATTTACCTTAACTAAAAGAGCCTATGGGCTCTTTTTTTGTGGGTTTTTGTTAATCAATTCAACAAAGTTTCAACAAAACTGCCCCGTTTGGATAATTTTCCGTTACCATGGGAACATGAACCAACACGGATGCTGAATTATGCCTACCATTGACGCTCTCGCAACGCGTCTCGACGACTACCTTGAACCCATTCAGGTGAAAGCAATTCGGCGGGCATATTATTATGCCGAACAGGCCCATGATGGACAAATGCGCAAGAGTGGCGAAGCCTACGTCACTCACCCCCTTGCCGTAGCAAGCATCCTCGGCAACATGCACATGGATTATGAAAGCCTGATGGCCGCCATGCTGCATGATGTTATTGAAGACACCCAGGTTGATAAACAAGATATTCAAAGTCAGTTTGGAGAAACCGTTGCCAGCTTGGTTGATGGTGTCAGCAAACTCACCCACCTAGAATTTAAAACTCGCGCCGAAAGCCAAGCCCACAATTTTCAAAAAATGGCCATCGCAATGGCCAAAGATATCCGCGTTATATTAGTCAAACTAGCAGACCGCCTGCATAACATGCGCACTATTGGTGCCATGCGTCCAGACAGCCGCCGCCGCATTGCGAAAGAAACCACTGATATTTATGCACCTATTGCCGGCCGACTAGGCATGCATGATCTGAAAATAGAGTTAGAAGACTTAGCCTTTGCAGCCTACCACCCCATGCGTCATCGGTATATTCATCGGGCTGTGGCTGCAGCGCGCGGCGAACGTAAAGCGCTGTTGGAGCAAGTACAGATTGCCCTAGTTGACTGCCTGGAACACGAAGAGCTACCCGGCGTCATTAGTGGGCGTCAAAAACATTTGGCAGGCATCTATAATAAAATGCGTGAGCAGAGCAAATCTTTCCGAGAAATCATGGATGTATTTGCCTTTCGTATTGTAACGGACAAGGTAGACACCTGTTACCGTATTTTAGGAGCGGTGCATCACCTCAATTTATATCGCCCGGTACCTGGACGCTTTAAAGATTATATTGCAATCCCTAAGTCCAACGGCTACCAATCCATTCACACCACACTATATCGAGCAGGCTCAGGGGTACATACCCCTATCGAAATACAAATACGCACCAAAGAAATGGACGACATCGCTAACCATGGCGTAGCAGAGCACTGGCTCTACAAAAACACCAATAGCCGTGCTCAGCGAGCCCATAACCACGCGCAGAAATGGATCCAAGAACTGGTAGAGATGCAAAAACGCTCTGGCAACGCCATGGAGTTTATTAACCATGTTAAGCATGATCTATTCCCAGATGAGGTCTATGTTTTCTCCCCTAAAGGAGGTGTATTTTCATTACCTGCTGGAGCAACGCCGGTTGATTTCGCCTACGCTGTGCATACAGACATCGGCAATACTTGTATTGCGTGTCGTATCAATCGTCGCCTTGCACCACTCAGCCAAAAGCTAGACAGCGGAGACACCATAGAGATTGTCACCACAGCCAGCGCAAAACCCAACATGAGTTGGCTTAACTTTGTGGCCACAGCGAAAGCTAACAGCAACATTCGCCACGCTCTAAAGCACCAAGCGACAGACGACGCTGTCAATTTGGGGCGTCGCTTACTAAACCAAGAATTAGGTAGCAACGCGTTAAGCTTAGAGACCATAGACGCCAAACAATTAAAAGGTTACATCGTTGAGCATAAACTACCTGACGTAGACACTTTACTAGCCGAAATTGGTGCCGGAAAGCGTTTAGCATACATTGTCGCCTCCGCTTTGACCCGAGACGCCTCTGATGCGGAAGGCCACACTAGTGGCATTGGACCTATGGAGATCCACGGCACCGAAGGCATTATGATTCGTTATTCACGATGTTGCCGTCCTATTCCAGGCGATACCATTGTTGGCCACCTTAATGCGGGCCACGGTATTGCAGTTCATCGAAGCTTCTGTAATAACATTCAAGATATCGGTCGAGACAAAGACAAAACCTTAGCTTTAGTCTGGGCAGAAACGGGAGACCGTGACTTTGATGTGTGCTTAGAGATTGAAGTATCAGCCAGTCGCGGCATCATCGCCAGCCTTGCCACCAGCGCCGCACAAGACAATGCCAACGTTGAGAAAATTGATGTGAGTGAAAAAGATGCTCGGCTTTCTGTAGTTAACTTAGAAATCTCAGTACTTAATCGCGTTCACTTAGCACAAGTCATTAAGTCCATGCGCAAAATTCCAGGCGTCATTCGTCTTAACCGCACCTAAGGCCTGATGTCATGGAAATGACTCAACTCAATGGCGTTGGCCCTGCACTAGCCGCTAAATTAGGAAAACTGGGCTTACATACAGTTCAAGATCTCCTGTTCCACCTGCCCAACCGCTACCAAGACCGCACACGACTTGTGCCGTTACACTCACTCAAGCCAAGAACAGCATGCTTAATAGAAGGGCAAATCACTAGCGCGTCTCTACAACGGGGACGCCGTGTGAGTTTGCGCGTTGGCATCAGTCAAAATAACGCAGCCCTCGGTCTGCGGTTTATGCACTTCCATGCCAACCAGGCCAAAAGCTTTACTACCGGTCGTAATATTCGTTGTTTTGGTGAAATTAGGCCGGGACCACAGGGTTTAGAGATGGTGCACCCAGAATATGTACTATTTGATGATGTGCCCCCAGCTTTAGCAGATCAGTTAACCCCCATCTACCCCACAACTGAAGGCCTGAGCTTAACGCGCATGGGTCAACTCATTGCCTTAGCTTGGCAACAACTAGAGCAAGGCGGTCTGATACTAGATGAACTGCTGCCACACCAGCTGATTACCCACTACCAATTACCCAGCTTAGAAGAAAGCTTAAGGCAGCTACATTATCCAAATTTAAGTCAGGATCTAAATCAGCTACAAAATGAGGTGACACCAGCAAAGTTGAGACTGATACTTGAAGAGTTGATTGCTCAGCAGCTCACTCTAAGTCAAGCCAAGCAGCGCAGCCAACAGTTGCCCGCACCTATAATGGCGGTGAAGCAAGGTTTAGAACACTCTCTTATTAAAAACCTACCGTTTCAGCTTACTAACGCACAACAGCGAGTGTGGCAAGAGGTGGCAAGTGACCTTACGACTCCAGCGCCTATGGTTAGAATGGTCCAAGGGGATGTTGGCTCAGGAAAAACCGTTTTGGCTGCCTTAGCCGCTTGTCGTGCGATTGATAATGGCTGCCAAGTTGCCGTACTAGCGCCTACTGAAATTCTAGCAGAGCAACACCTGCATAGCTTTAGCCACTGGCTAAACCCCCTTGGTGTTAACGTTGTATGGCTTACAGGCAAACAAAAAGCCCAAACAAAACGTCAATCTCTCGCTGCAATTACCAGCGGTGAGGGGCAAGTGATTATAGGCACTCATGCCCTGTTTCAAGAGGCTGTTCACTACCAACATTTAGGCCTAGTGATTATCGATGAACAACACCGATTCGGTGTAGCTCAACGCCACAGCTTAGTCAAAAAAGCACCACAAGGCAGCGGCCTTCACCAGCTGGTTATGACGGCCACGCCTATCCCTCGCACCCTAGCTATGAGTGCCTATGGAGATCTTGATCACTCTGTGATCGATGAGTTACCTCCAGGGCGGAAACCCATTAATAGTGTGTTACTCAACAACAATAAACGTACTGATGTGATAGAACGCATCCACCTGGCCTGCAATAGTGGCCAACAGGTGTACTGGATCTGCCCTCTTATAGAAACGTCAGACGTGTTGCAATGTGAAGCAGCTCAGGACACTGCAGCACTCCTTACTCAACAACTTGATAATATCAAAGTCGGGTTAGTTCATGGCCGCCTGACGGGTGTGGAAAAGGCTGAAGTAATGGCGCGCTTTAAGTCTGGTGACATTCAGCTGTTAGTAGCGACAACGGTGGTAGAGGTGGGAGTTGACGTACCCAACGCTAACCTTATGGTGATCGATAATGCTGAACGTTTGGGTTTGGCCCAGTTACACCAATTACGCGGGCGTGTTGGCCGCGGGCAAGCCCAGAGTCATTGTTTGTTTATGTACCAAGCCCCTTTGTCTAAAATGGGGCGAGAACGATTAGATATTTTACGCCAATCTAACGACGGCTTTGTGATTGCAGAAAAAGACCTCCAACTGCGAGGACCGGGCGAGGTACTCGGCACTCGGCAAGCAGGTGCCATTGGTTTAAAAATTGCGGACTTAATGCGCGACGCCCATCTGTTACCTGAAGTGAAGCGCATCGCGGCGGGTTACGCGCCCCACCCAGATAAAGCCGCACAAATTATCTTAAGATGGGTAGGCGACAAACAAGCTTTTTCCAAGGTGTGAATTAGCAAATTAGGGAATTAGTTTACTATAGGAAATAAATTTATAGCAATTAGTTGCGGTTTTCATCATTATTTCATCGCTTTTTTGATGGTGTGTGATTTTTTTGGTTTACAATTCGTCAAATTCGTCTATCATCGTCAACCTGAACTGTGAATTATAACTCCCGTGAATAACGGGGATACAGTAACCACTGTTTTCAGTAACAATAATAACAACTATTTTATTTTTTACCGCACTACAACGACAAAGCCCTTAGGAGGCTCCTTACTATGAAATTAATCAATAAAGTTTTAACTGGCGTGGCTCTATCTGCCATGGCTGCTACTGCTGCTCAAGCTTCTACTTTAGAAGACGTGCGTGCTGCTGGCGAACTAAAGTGTGTTGTAACTACTGGCTTGGCCGGTTTTGCTGCACCAGATGCTAACGGCCGCTGGGAAGGCTTTGACGCCGACTTCTGTCGTGCTGTAGCTGCTGCCGTACTTGGCGATGGAGACGCAGTTAAGTTTGTACCTTCTACAGGTAAGACTCGCTTTACTATGTTGAACTCTGGTGAAGGCGACATCTTGTTCCGTAACACTACTGAAACTCTTAGTCGTGACGTTGACTTGAAGCTAACCTTCTTGCCAGTTAACTTCTATGATGGTCAGGGCTTCATGGTTCCTGCATCACTAGGTGTAACTTCTGCAAAGGACCTTGATGGTGCTTCTGTATGTATCCAAACGGGTACTACCACAGAATTGAACCTAGCTGACTACTTCCGTACCAACGGTATGTCATACGAGCCAGTGCCTATCGAAACTAACGAAGAAGGCTTTACTAACTATGTAGCTGGCCGTTGTGACGTTTACACAACTGATGCTTCAGGTTTAGCATCTACTCGTGCAAAGTTCGATGACCCTACACAGCATGTTGTACTACCTGAAATCATCTCTAAAGAGCCACTAGGTGGTGCTGTACGTCACGGCGACGACCAGTGGGCTGATATCGGTAAGTGGGTTGTTAACGCTTTGATCAACGCTGAAGAAATGGGCATCACTCAAGCTAACGCGATGAACCTTGCTGCTAACGTTGGTAACAACCCTGGCATCAACCGTTTGGTTGGTTCTGAAGGCTCTATGGGCGAAATGTTAGGTCTAGATTCAAAGTGGGCTGCACGTGCTATCGCACAGGGCGGCAACTACGGCGAAATCTACGAGCGTAACGTTGGTCCAAATACTCCTCTACAAATTGCACGTGGTCTAAACAACTTGTGGAATAAAGGTGGTGTACTTTACGCTGCTCCAGTTCGTTAATTAATACGAATTTGCAGTGCTAAACTGGGGTGCTTCGGCACCCCAGTTCATATCTGGAACTTAATAATCCTTGGTTGCTACACCTCTGATTAATAATCAAATGTTAGGTTATGACACTATACTTAACTGCTGATATCTACGTAGCCCGGTTCACTCTATGAGTACTTCTGCATCTAGTTCCAATCCTTTGTTACGCGCTTGGTATGACAAAGAAACCCGTTCAGTCATCGTGCAAATCATTGCCGCTGCACTGATTATTTCATTTTTTGCCTACATCATTAATAACGCAGTAGTGAATTTATCTGCTATTGGCAAAGACATTAACTTTGGTTTTCTCTGGCAAAATGCCAGTTATGACATCAACCAACACCTCATTGAATATAGCTCCACCTCTAGCCATTTTAGGGCTATGATTGTGGGCTTGATTAATACTTTATTGGTGGCAGTCGCCGGTATTGTATTAGCAACAATTCTTGGTTTCATGTTAGGCGTGATGCGCTTATCAAATAACTGGCTTACACAAAAAATTGCCTACGTTTATATTGAATACGTACGTAACGTGCCGGTATTACTGCACATTTTATTATTACATGGCCTAATTATAAACGCTTTGCCGCGCCCTAAAGGCTCGTATAACCTAAGCGATACTTTTTTCCTTAACAACCGTGGCTTCCAAATGCCTAGCCCCGAGTTCCAATCCTTATTTTGGATAGTGGGCGCATTTATTGTTGGCGGAATGGCGTTTGCTTGGTGGTTTAGCCGTCACGCACAAAAAGTACAAGATACAACGGGTAAGACCTACCCAGTAGCGCTAATCAATATTGCTGCTATCGTATTACTCCCCCTAATTGTCTACTTTGTTATAGGCAGCCCCATTGAGTGGGATGTACCCGCACTTAAAGGGTTTAACTTTAAAGGCGGCATGGTTGTTCGCCCTGAATTCATCGCGCTTTGGTTAGCGTTGTCTTTTTATACCGCAGCCTTTATTGGTGAAATCGTGCGAGCTGGCATCGTTGCCATTAACCACGGACAAACTGAAGCTGCGCAAGCCCTTGGTATGTCTGACAGCCGTATTTTGAATCTGGTGGTTATTCCACAAGCATTGCGGGTAATTATTCCACCCCTAACTAGCCAGTATTTGAACTTAGCTAAGAACTCATCTTTGGCTTTAGCAATTGGCTATATGGACATCGTTGCTACCATCGGTGGTATTTCTCTTAACCAGACAGGCCGAGAAATGGAATGCATGCTCATTGTAATGGGTATTTATTTAGCCATTTCTTTGCTCATTTCCTCAGGAATGAACTGGTATAACAACCGTATGCAGTTAGTGGAACGTTAAGGTAGAGATGACAATGACTAAAGAAACTTATGCACCAGGCACGCACCCAAGCCTACCCCCACCGAACAACACTGTTGGTCTTATTCACTGGTTAAAGGGAAATTTATTTTCCTCAGCGACTAACTCTGTTGTTACCTTGGTGGCTATCTATCTTTTGTACTTGGCCTTGCCGTCAGCTATTAGCTGGCTGTTTATCGACGCCACTTATGTCGGCGAAACTCGTAAAGACTGCGCCCCTGACGGCGCATGCCTTGCCTTTATTGGTGAGCGTTTGAACCTATTCGTGTATGGCTTTTACCCAGCAGAATTACGCTGGCGTGTTAACCTTGCGGCCATTCTTTTGGTGGTTGCTGGTGCCGCGGTATTATGGGATACAATCCCAGCTCGTAAGCATCTTTTGAAATTTGCTATGGTTTACCCTTTTATTGGCGCTTGGTTGTTGAGTGGCGGTTTAGGTTTGGAGCATGTTAGTACCCACCTCTTTGGTGGCTTAATGCTAACATTCACTATCGGTGTTACCGGTATCGTCTTCTCTTTACCTTTGGGTATTTTACTGGCCTTGGGCCGTCAATCTGACCTGCCTATCATCAAATTCTTTTGTATTGGCTTTATCGAGTTTATTCGTGGCGTGCCACTGATCACCCTGCTTTTTGTAGCGTCAACCATGTTGAGCTATTTCTTGCCTCCAGGCACCTCTTTCGACCTATTGTTGAGAGTTCTCATCATGGTCACTTTGTTCGCTTCAGCTTACATGGCAGAAGTGATTCGTGGTGGTTTACAGGCGCTACCAAAAGGCCAGCTAGAAGCTGCAGAATCTCTAGGCTTGAACTACCCCCAAGCCGTGCGCTTCATTATTTTGCCCCAGGCGTTAAAGATCTCAATTCCTGGCATCGTCAACACCTTCATCGGTTTGTACAAAGACAGTACTTTGGTAATCGTCATCGGCCTGTTAGACCCACTAGGCATCGGTCGTGCATCGGTCGCTGACTCAGCCTGGCTAGGTCTGTCGACTGAAGTGTACCTATTCGTTGCGGTTTTCTTCTTTATTTCGTGTTTTGGTATGGCTCGTTACTCTCTTTACCTAGAGAACAAGCTCAATACCGGCCACAAGCGATAACAACTAATTTTAAGGGTTTCTCAACATGTCAGAAGCACAAAGTAATTCAAGCACCGAAAAATGCATTGAAATTCGTAACATGAACAAGTGGTATGGCGACTTCCACGTTCTTAAAAACATTAACCTTGAAGTTACAAAAGGTGAAAAAATCGTTATTTGTGGTCCTTCCGGCTCTGGCAAATCAACCATGATTCGCTGTATCAACCGCTTGGAAGAGCACCAGCAAGGTGACATCATTGTTGATGGCACTGAGCTAACCAACGACCTTAAGAACATTGATGCCGTGCGCCGCGAAGTGGGTATGGTATTCCAACACTTTAACTTGTTCCCACACCTAACCGTGTTAGAAAACTGCACCTTGGCACCAATTTGGGTACGTAAAATACCTAAAGCCGAGGCCGAGGCTACCGCCATGGAGTTTCTAGAGCGGGTTAAGATTCCTGAACAGGCTAATAAGTATCCTGGCCAGCTGTCTGGTGGACAACAACAGCGTGTGGCTATCGCCCGTTCTTTATGCATGCGTCCTAACATCATGTTATTTGATGAGCCTACTTCTGCCCTTGACCCAGAAATGATCAAGGAAGTGCTAGACACAATGATATCTTTGGCCGAGGAAGGCATTACCATGTTGTGCGTAACACACGAAATGGGCTTCGCTAAAAAGGTGGCTGATCGTGTTATCTTTATGGACGAGGGTGAAATCATCGAATCCAACACTCCTCATGAGTTCTTTGATAACCCACAACATGACCGTACTAAGCTATTTTTAAGCCAAATCTTAGGCCACTAAATAACTCCCTAAGACATATGGTATCCGCGCTCTGCGTGGGTACCATAATTAATCCTTACTCGTATTTTTCTATCTGTCCACACCATCATGCTCTCTCATCACCAACTTGCCACCATCGAACAACAGTTAGGCCGCAGCCCAAGAGGCTTAAAAGCGGTTGCTGCTAGCTCACCTAATGGTGTTCCTTTAGTGCTTAAGATGCGTCCTTTAGTGGATGACAAGCCATTTCCTACGCTATATTGGCTGTCTTCTAGGGACCTTCATAAGGCCATTAGTCAGATAGAAATGATCGGAACAGTAAAGCGGCTAGAGCAGCGTTTGCAAGACGATCCAGATTGGATGGCTGCCTATCAGGCAAATCAACGTGAGTATGTGGCTGAGCGTTGGGCAAGCTGCTCATCAGAAGACGCTGCACAGCTCACTCGCTTGGGTTATGTCGATCTACTGGACACTTATGGCATCGGGGGATTGCGCGATTGGGAGCAAATCCGGTGCTTACACATGCACTATGCCCACCACCTTTGCGGTAATAATGTTATTGGTCAATGGCTAGATGAGCATTATAGTCTCAATGAGCTGCTAATCACCAACTAACAGCTCTGTCAGAGGTCTTGAAACTGCGCCTGAGCGCGGTTCTTGGAAACCTTGTCAACGTCATAGATCCTTCCATTCATGCACAGGTATACCCCTTCTGGGAGCGCCTGTACTGCAGCTACAGCAACGCCTAAATTAAAATCAGCATCAGTCAGCTTCATTATGGCAGGCTGCATCGCCCCCATGATGACCACTGTTTTTCCCGAGGCTTGTTTTAGTACCTGACCTGTAGCCACCATAGTGTCAGTGCCGTGAGTAATAATCACATGATTTGCAGGATGAGCCTGCACTGCGGCAAGAATCTCTTTACGATCGGCATCAGTCATGTCCAAACTATCTTTGGAGATCATCTGGCTGACGTCATAATCAAAATTCACTCTAACCCGTTGTAGGATTTCAGTGGCTGCAGGTGGTCCAATTGTATAGTCACTAAGGTCGTCAAAATAAACCTTATCGATGGTGCCACCAACAGCAAGGATATGTAGCTTCATAAAACCATTCCTATTTCCCCCAGGGGCAAAGTGATTCGACCTTTTGTCGGCCAAGCTTATTGAGTGTTTCAATGTTGTCTGCGTAAATCTGCTGAGGATCAGCCACGTGTGCCAGCGCTTTAGTCATTTGCGCCTGCCGAATAAGATGTATGGTTGGGTAGGGCGCACGGTTGGTGAAATGGCTTAGGTCGTCAAAATCCACACCCTCAAATTGATATTGCGGATGGAATGATGCCAGCTGTACATGCTCGGTTAGGTCCGCTTGTTCTAGTAGCTGCTGAAACCAATCCAGCACGCCTAGGTAATCATCAAATGCCTCTAGGCCCTGAGAAAACATCAGCAAGCTAGTGGCAATGGTATTTTCATCAGCATCAAGTAAACGCTGTAATTCCGTCACATAAAACTGCTTTAGCTGTGCGTCTTTCGTTCCATCACAAACTGCATAGCGCACCTGGTCTTGTGCCACCACACTATGAGAAAATGGGCATAGGTTTAAACCTACTACCATTTGGTCAAGCCACTGGCGAGTGATCTTAATCACTTCTTGATGAGCTAGGGATAGTGTCTTAGGGCTAAACTTGTTGATACAATGGTTCCTTTCTTTTTCGCATAATTAATGAGCTTACTGTGCCTATTTCTCTGGTTCATTCACAAAAGCCTTACCCTACCACGTGGCGCAGTTACAAGCGCCCAATGTGTCATAGGATACCTAGGCACTGGCAAGCTTGGCTGCAGGATAAAGGCTCGTTAACACAACGCCTTATCCACGCAAGTCATGGCCACTTTTCAGTCCGCGTAGTCAGCAATCAATGGGGTATCCCCAGCCTCTCAGAGGCCCAAGCACTGACTCTTAAACCACGCCAAAAAGCCATTATCCGCGAAGTTGAGTTACTTTGTCACGGCCAAGTATGGGTGTGTGCCCGTAGCATTATACCCCACAGCACCCTTACTGGTGGCTTACGACAATTTAAAAATATAGGCACCAAACCACTAGGGGATTTATTATTCAAACATCCAAATATGATGCGCGGTGCATTAGAAGTGACATGCCTTCAACAAATGCATAGCCCACAACAACATTGGGCACGACGATCTGTATTTTATTTAGATGGTAAAGGCATTTTGGTGACCGAGGTGTTTATGCCGCCGATGGCGTCTGTATTGCCGCAAGACGCTTAGGTAGCAGTTCTTGTAAGCTGAAAAATAGCTGTTCATAGGCCGCAAGACCACAGTTTAAAGGATCTACAAGTTCATGAGCACCTGCTAGCAACTGGCACCGAGGGAAACTGTCTTGATTCAATTCTGTACCAAGGTGGGTCACACAATCAAGGTGTTCCTGGGTCATTCCCCATACATCATCTGCCCAATGCAAGTCTGCAACTGTCAGCGGTTGGCTAGTACCTTGCCAATGAATTTGGGCTTGGGATAGCACTAAAATTGCTTCGGCCGTTGTTGCATCACCTGTATTCGCGCGAATGCCCCGAGATTCAATTTCAACATTTAGGCCATTTAACTGCGCCCAATGGTGAGCTAGAGCATGCGCCATTTGTGATCTACAGGTATTACCTGTGCAGAGAAACAGCAGCTTATGTGATTTTGTTGGCATGATGGTAACTTTCAGCAGCGGCAGTAAAGACGCTTATGGTAGCATGGTGACTTTGCTATAAGTTGAACCATTATTGTGATGTCGTTACTTTTCAGTTGGCCTCGATGGCCCCATTTTAAAAGCCTCATGCGCCTAGACCGACCAGTAGGCACCTATTTGCTCCTATGGCCTGCCTTATGGGGCCTTTGGTTAGCGGCTGAAGGTTTGCCAAGGCTGGATGTATTACTTATCTTTGTAGTTGGGGTGTATGTAATGAGGGCTGCAGGCTGCGTGATCAATGATTACGCAGATCGTAAGGTGGATGGATACGTTGAGCGGACTAAGCAAAGGCCATTAGCATCAGGCCAAATTAGCCCTAAAGAAGCCTTAGTGTTGTTTTTTGGCTTATGTCTAGCAGCGTTTATGTTAGTGCTGTTTACTAATGGGTATACCATTGCTTTGTCTATTGTAGCTGTTCTCCTAGCGGCTGCTTACCCGTTTATGAAACGTTATACCCATTGGCCTCAAGCCGTATTAGGAGCCGCATTTGCCATGGCTATACCCATGGGATTTGCTGCGCAAACACACGCAACAGGCCTAACGGCTTGGCTAACCTTCGCCGCGGCTGTTTGTATGACTATAGCCTACGACACGTATTATGCCATGGTGGATAGGGAAGATGATTTGAAAATTGGTATCAAAAGCACCGCGGTGCTGTTTGGCAGCTGGGATCTAGCCATCATTGCTGCGTTTCAGGCAGTCTGTGTGGGTTTATTATGTGTTGTAGGTCTAATCAATAACCTTAACAGCCCTTTCTACTTGGGTTTGGCCGTCATGGCAGGATTATTTGTATATCAACATTACTTAGGCCGGAGCAGGGAAAATAATAACTACTTTAAGGCCTTCATTAATAGCCACTGGGCGGCGTTAAGCGTGTGGATCGGCCTATTAATCAACTATATTTAACGCCTCGTGTTCATTCACATAGAGTGCTGTAGCGCCCGCTACCGCAATTGGCATGGCAAAGAAGTTAACCAAAGGCACCATTAACAAAAGCGACACACCTCCACCAAATCCAAGATGTAACAAGCGCTGCTGGCTCAAACTTCGCTTCATTTTTCGAAAACTCAGGCCATTGTTATCCATCGGATAGTCAACATACTGAATGACCATCATCCAGGCACCGAATAAGATCCACAACCCAGGTGCTACTACGTTTATTCCCGGAATTAACGTTAACACCAGCAAGAGTAGGATTCTTGGGAGGTAGTAGGTCAATTTGCTGATTTCTCGACCAACAGAGCGAGGAATACTGGCCACAATTGAGCCAAAATTAGTTGCGCCGAGGTCTTGTCCAGTTAAATGAAGTTGTACTTTTTCAGCCAATAACCCATTAAGTGGTGCCGCAATAAAGTTCGCTAATAAGTTGAAACCAAAGAACACTGTCATGCCAAAAAAAATGGTGAACAAGAACCACAAAACCGAGGTAATTCCACTCATCCACTCTGGTAACCAGGCCACAACGCCGCCCATCCAGCCGCCCACGAAGGAAATCAAAACAACCAGGCCCACGGCAAACATAATGATGTTAACCAACAATGGAAGCAGTACAAATAACCTTAAGCCTGGATGCAAAAGCAATCTTGCCCCTTGGAGTAAGTAGCCAAAACCTTTAACTAATTTCATAACTTACTCTCTTTGCAAAAAGGTTGGCGTTAGCCATGGCTCATACTGATGCCAATATTGCTCACACCGTCCGCCATAGCCATCGACCGAAGGTGATCAATTTGTGATGCTTTGGCGACATTTTGAGTCACCAAAAGCTGCATGACATCAGTTTGAAAAGCGAGTTCTTGCACCATCAGTTCGTGGGTCGAAATATGGCGTATAAGTTCTTCATCGCTTAGCTCATCTTCAGCATGTAGCTCAACGAATTTAGCAACACTCTCACGTGACAAGTGGGCCACGCTGGCGGCATCTTCAAAACTAGCATTATCAATGCAGTGTAGTGTGGCCATCAACGCAACTAAGGCATCAAAGGCTAGTCCTGCACCAAAACTTTCATCTTCTTCGCCGTGAACAATGGCTTCAATTTTAGTGAGCTGGGTGTCTGCATTCATGTTGCCGCGCAAGGATAATTGCTTCCAAACTTGGTCTAAGGCTGTTCTGGCTATCGAGACCTGATTAGTTTCTGTCAGGCTATCGTATAACGCATAGTGAGGAAAGATCCGCTCGCAAAGCGCCGCAGAGAACGCTGTTTGCTGCCAATCCTGCATATCTCGAAGCGGTGCGTATAACTCATCGAAGTACATAATGTTCCACCAAATTAACCAATAGGCCACTATTATAAAGGGTTATTGCGCTAGGGTCATGGGCGGTAAATCAAGAGACGTGAATCTAACTTGAAATTAACCTCTCGCAACTGCAATTGCCGCGACGATTATGCCACCACCTAAGACTCTTGATATGGTGTTGGCCCAAGTAGATTCTCCCATATAATTAAACATCCGGCGCCCCATAAGGCCATAGCTGAGCATGACCACAGCTAAACACGTCATTTTTATGGCACCAAAATAGACAATGTCGTGGGCAAAGTAATCTGGCCTAGTAAACTGTGGAAATAACGCCATAAAAAACAACAGCGCTTTTGGGTTAGACAAAGACGTAAACATGCCTTGGCGGTAGCTGGACCAGACGCTTTTGTATTGCCCAGCATGTTTATTTTCATCGGCATGGGGCTTGCCTATGCCGTAGCGAATGATCTTGTACCCTAAATAAACTAAATAGACAGCCCCAATATAACGCAACGTATCAAATACAACGGGGTTTTGAGTTAACACCAAGCCTAAACCTGTGGCCACCAAACTAATCCAAATAACATTAGAGGTTAATAGCCCCAGTGTTCCAGCAAAGGCATTACGAAAACTAAAGGCCGATTGAT
>Ga0308019_10001409_pt1 | contig 14607 bp, 13 predicted proteins | sample Neamet284_FD_203135 | JGI IMG/M metagenome (GOLD analysis project Ga0308019, IMG submission 203135) | Marine microbial communities from water near the shore, Antarctic Ocean - #284 | ecosystem: Environmental > Aquatic > Marine > Unclassified | place: Southern Ocean | collected 2014-10-01 | reverse complement strand
AGTATTTGATCAATAGTAAAATTAGAAATAATGTGTTTATTTTGTTCAGAATCGATAATTATATCAAATTGACCTTTTTCTAATGTTTGTAATTTTTCTTGAATTATATTTTTAAATGGAAATTTTTTGTATAGATCTCCTGAAAAACAGCATGGATCAAATTCATTATAAAATAAAATTAATTCTCTTCCAACACCATAACTACTCATTAGATACAATTCTTCATAATTTGCAATTTTGTAGAAATCAGGAATTGTTTGCTCATAATCTCCAAAATCTGATGAATCTGAGCGCATCCAAATAGGAAAAGAACCTGCAACAGAATAACTTTTTTTAATTCTATCATCTAATGCAGAAATAATTATGGTATTCCAACCTCCGCCCGATAAACCAATCATATTAAATGATTCAAAATTATGATTTAATTCAATATGATTTAATGTAATAATTACAGGTTCAATGAAAAATTTTATTGGTTTTAAATCCTTAGATTCAATTAATTTAAAATGATTATGTGAATTTAATGTAATTTTTCCTAAATTAGGAACTTCTACAACCGGCTCATTATTCATTCCATGTCCAGGCATTGAAAAAATTAAAACAGAATAATTATTATCTAAAAAAGATTCAATAATTTCTTTATCTTGTTCAAAAGAGTGACTATCATGACCACGTAAAGAACTTGATGTGTGACCCTGATGATAAATCAATAATTTATCATTAGAGATTTTTGGTAAAAAAAGATATGAAATAGAATTCATTCCATAAGTCATTTCAACAGTGTAGGAATTAATTTGTAAAAGGGAATCAATATCTGAAAATAAATTATCTTGAATATTTATAGAATAATCTGTAGGCATTTTATTAAATGGCAAATCATTATTAGGCCAAATATAATTATTCAAAAGAAGTTTTTTTGTTTCAATATCATCTTTAGAAGAAATTTCAATTAAATTACTCACTTGAGAAAGATCTTGATAAATTTGAGGTCGTGATTCAGATTGAAATTGATCATTCTTAATTATTTTATTAAAATCTCTTAAAATTTCAAAAGGAAAAATTTGATAATGACCAACAACAATACCATAAGAAAAAATTATTACAATAATAAAACTTAAAGAAATTAGAATTTTAGATTTCATTATATATCAAATTTAATCAGTTTCTCTAAGAAATTTTAGATCCATTTTATTTTTGAAAGTTCTAGTGTCTTTAAATTTAGTAAGTTCAACATATAATTTTTTTATTTCTTCATATTTTTCATCAGAGATTTTTTCATTTTTAGATAATTTCATTACAATATCAATAAGTTGTAGATTTAACTTCATAGATATTTCTGTATTAACTAATGTTCTAGCTTTGTATGGATCAGTCTCATAAGAAATATCCACTTCTGCTTTTCGTGCTGCTGTACGTTTGTAGTGTACATACCCTACCAATACCAAAAAAGGAATACCGATAGCAGTAGTTATTGCAACATAATGAACAAATGTTGGAAAAATTGCATGAAGATCAGGGTATTTTTCAATCGCCAAATAATATGTTACAGTTAATGTGTTAATTGCTGCAAAAATAAATGCAAAATATAAACTCCAACCATTTCTAAAATAAAACCAAGCCCTAAAACCACTATTACTTGTCACAGTGACTAATTTTGTCTTCTGTTATATGAATATCACTAATGATTAAAATTAATCTGGGATAGAATTATGATTAAAATTAAGACAAAAAAATATTTTTAGAATTATTTTTGTAGTTTTAAGATTGATTATATCTAAATATTTAATTAATTTTTTATAAAAATAATTTTTTTATACATTCCATTCAAAATCTATGTTTGAAAAATTATTAAGTTCTTCATTATAAGGTTTAAAAAAATCAATTAATAATTTTCTAGTTGCAGGATTCATTTTAGAATATTGTGAAACATTAACTTTTTTAGTATTCGGTATTTTAAATTCTGGTAAATTTAAGAATTTAAAAATACCACTCATTGTATTTTGTGTATCTGATGCCAATTTTTCACTAGGTACAATCATGATTTGATTTGTTGAAAATAATTTAAACCATTTTTCTAATTGTTCAGCATAAAAACCTCTAGCTAAGAAAGATTTTTCAACTTTTGTACCAAAATAATTATCATCTTTTGAATCTACATTCCATTTCAAAATATTATTCATATCTTCTTTAACTAATTCATCAAATGTTCTAGTTTCTCCAAATTTTTTAGCTAAATGATAATGTGAATAAGTTCGATCAACAGGATTTCTTAAAACAATAATGAGTTTAGTATTGGGGAATAATTTTTTTATTCTTTCTGCATTCCATGGTCTTCTAACATATGAAGGCGTAACATCATATGTCATAAAAAAATTAGTTTTTAATTTTATTTTATATTTTGTAAATATAGATGGAAATAAAGAACGATACCAATGTAATCCAAGATGAAAATTTACATCAAAATAATTTAATTCATCATATGCTGATTTAGATAAAGATGGGTGTTGATCTAAATAATGATATAAAGAAGTGGTTCCAGTTCTACCCGCACCAATTACAAAGAAATCCGGTAGAACCCTTAATGGACTAGTAATGCCAAAAAAATGTCTTTTGACAAATAATTGATAAAATCTTTTGTATGAAGATTTTTTAGATTCTAGATACATAAAAAAACTAAATTTACAGCAAATTTTAATCTTATTTCAAAAAAGTCATAATATGGAAATTATTATCAACTAATATGGATCGCATAAAAGTTGCTTTTATTTATAAAGAATCAAATATTTTCATGACAGGTAAACATTTTGATAATAATTATTACAATTTTTTCATTAAAGCACTTTCACGAAATAATAAGATAGATGTAACATATTTCAAAGAAGAAGAAAAATTTGATATTTCAAGACTGAATAATAAATTTGATATAATTTTATTATGGCAAAATAATGAATTTGGAACTCCTGATTTAGTAGGAATACGAGATTCAAAGATTCCCGTAATTACAAGATGTGCAGATCCAAAAGAAGCAGAGATTACTAAAAAATATCACAAAAAATGGAAAATAGATTATTATTTTCATTTTTGGCCTGAATCATTTTTTCATAGTATTTTACCAAAAAATTTTAAATACAAATCAATAATTTACGGTTTAGAAGCATCACTATACAAAAATACAACTCCATTTGAAGATAGAATCAAAAATAAGATTTTAAATTCCGGTGCAACTGGAAATACAAAACCATTATCTAAAATAATAAATGATATTAGAAATCCAAAATGGAATGCATATAGAGTATATTATCTTAGAACAATTATTAACAATTTATCCTATATGGAATATTTTCCTACACTTAATAATAAATTTGTGGGTGATAAATTTCCACTACTTCTCCAAAAATATCAAGTTGCAGTAGCGGCATCTACAGTAACAACAGTAGCCAAAATGTGGGAAATTCCAGCTGCTGGTTGTATGACATTTTTAGAAGTCAATGAAAAAAATAATGCAGATTTTGTTGGCTTTAAAGATAATGAGAATGCTATTTTTATAAATGAAAAAAATTATAAAGAAAAATTTCAAGAATATTTAGAAAATATAGAAGATTCCAAATGGGAAAAAATTGCAGAAAAAGGTAAAAAGTTTGTTATGGAAAATCTCAATAATGATAAAGCAGTGGAATCCCTAGTTGAATTAATGCAATGTGCTATGAATGAAAAAAATTAAAGAATAATAATTTTTAATATAAAAATAAAAAATAACTAAAAAAGAATTTTCATATAATATTGAATTTATATGTACAATGTAGTAATTAATTATAAAAATATAATAAACGTGAATTAAATTATCAAGAAAATTCATAATGATTAAATAATTAAAATCATTATTTTTTATATGCAAAAGAAATTTTTTTTAATATTAATTATAATTTTTAGTATTTCTTCATTATACCTATATTCTCAACCAGAATTTCGATGGGAATTGGGAAAATCTCTTCAGATAAAGGAAGGAACTTCTCCTCAAACAATTGACTCAAATCTTCAAATTGATCAAGTTGTAATTGGAGCCGATAATTTAACAACTTTTGCATTTATAGATAATAATATTTTATATCTGGAAAAAACTAATGGGGATGTAAAATTGATAAATAATTCTAAAGTTCAAAAAGAACCATTATATCATTTTGATGTATACAAAGCTAATGAAGCTGGATTATTAGGAATTACGATAAATGATAATTATGTTTACCTCTATGTTTCAGAGCCTTTAGATGAACAAGGAAAAATACCAAATGAAAATAACATTTACAGATTTTTATGGGTAGATGGTGAATTGACTGATAAAAAATTAGTTAATTCATTACCTTCTAGAAGTTGTTGTCATCAAGGTGGTTACATGATAACTAGTCCAGATAAAAAAATATTTGCAACAATTGGTGATTTAGAGAATATTAGAGGTGGAATACCTGGAAAATTACAAAATATGATTGATGGGAAAGTTGATGATACAAGTATAATTTTCCAAGTTGAATTTGATGAAAATGAAATTTCACCCATGAATTCAGATGATCCTTTTTCACATTATTATGCAATCGGTATTCGAAATAGTTTCGGTTTGACATTTGATCCAATTACTGGAAATATGTGGGACACTGAAAATGGTCAATTCTGTTGTGATGAAATTAATTTTGTTTCTCCTAAATTCAATAGTGGCTGGGCATTGGCACAGGGTTTTGTTAATGAAAAAACTATTGAAAAAATTCCAGAAATCGAGGGTTTTGAATATAGTAATCCTGAATTTGAATGGAAATCCGTAGTTGCTCCAACATCATTAGCAATACCAGGTAATCAATGGGGTGAAAATTATAAAAATTCACTATTTGTTGGAGACTATCTTAATGGAATAATTTACAAATTTGAATTGAATGATACTCGGGATGGTTTTATTTTCAAAGACCAAAGTCTTCAAGATATGATTCTAAATGATGGTGATTCCTATGAAGAAATTATATTTGCTACTGGTTTTGGTAGAATATCTGATATGAAATTTGGTCCAGATGGTTCATTATATGTTGCAAGTCATCTTCATAATGGAGCGTTATTTAAAATTAGTTTTAAATAATTATTCTCACATTATAAAATTACAATAACGAATTAATATAAAAAAAGTAGAACCTGCTTATTGAATACAAAAATTATTTTCATTGCAGTAATTTCAAGTATTCTCATTTTATCATCATTATTTTTATTTTCAAATTCTGAAATTAGATATGGAATTCTTCAAGATGTGGGAATAAAATTGAAACCTAAAATAATTGATGATTCTTATACAATGGAATACGTAGGAAGTGGATTACCTGCACCATATTATCTGGGAATTATGGGTAATGATGTTTTCTTTAGCGAAAGATTCACAGGAAATCTGTATGTAATAAAAAATGGTAACTTTCAAGATCAACCCCTCATTAATGTGAGTATTGAAAATGATCAAACACAAATAATGGGTCTTACAACTGGTGATTCTTCTATTTTTATTCATGTAACTGAAGTAGATTATGAAAAAGATCAATTTAGCAATAACCGAGTTCTCGAATATTCATGGAATGGAAAAAATTTAAATTTTATTCAAGAGATGAATCCACAAATATTATTTACAGATCCTCATCATAGTGGAGGAATTACTATGGGTGCAGATGAAAATATATTTTCAACTTATCCGTATGTTATTGAAGAGCATCTTTTTGATTATTTTGCATATGGAGTTCACGGAATTGATCATGAAATTACAACAAATACTATTTGGCATACTAGTGAAGTAGACCACATAGTTAATGATACTGTAGTAGGAATTTATGGAAAAATTCATTCAGTATCTATGGATAATATAAAAAATCATAAATTTTGGATAGTTCCATATTATCCAAATAGTTTACACATTCCAGATACATATTCTTCAAATGAATATCAAAATTCATTATATGTAGGATTTTGTCAAGGTAAAGAAACTAAAGGTGGGATATTCAAATATCCAATAAATTCACAGAAAACAGATTTCTCAATTTCATATACTAAAGAAAATTTCAAAGAAATTGATCATTTCAAATATTTGATAGCAAAAGATTTCTATTGTGTTTCAGATATTGAAGCAGGCCCTGAAGGATCATTATTTGTTACAGATTATACAAAAACAGGAGCAATCTATAAAATAGTGCCTAAATCATGACAAAAATGTTGAAACAATATAGAATTCTTCTCATAATGATAATACCATTATTGTTTTATCAATTTTCAGTTCAGGAAGCTTTTGCATATATTGATCCTGGAAGTGGTAGTGTGATTATTCAAATGATTATAGGTGGATTAGTAGGTACTGGAATTGCAATCAAGATTTTTTGGTTTAAAATTAAAACAGCAGTGCTTCAAAGTTTTAAGAAAAATAAAAATAATGAATAAATATAAAATAGAAAGTAGTTCCTTTAGAGATAAAAGTGGATTTCTGTTTTATTATAAAAATGAAATTTATCGAAAAATAGAATTTTCGTATAAAAATCAATATGAACATTTAATGAATTCCAAACTTTACAAAGAATTAACAGAAAATGATCTTCTAATAGATCATGAGGAAGTAAATATTTTAGAAATCGAAAATTCTTACAAAATAATTAAACCAAAAAAAATTCCATTTATTTCTTATCCGTATGAATGGTCATTTAGTGAGTTGAAAGATGCTGCATTATTAACACTAGAAATTCAAAAAATTGCCATGAAATATGATATGACATTAAAAGATGCTAGTGCATATAATGTTCAATTTTTAAATGGTAAACCTATTTTCATAGATACGCTATCTTTTGAAAAATATGAAAATGGTCAAATTTGGAAACCATACAAGCAATTTTGTCAACATTATCTTGCTCCACTTGCTTTAATGTCAAAAAAAGATAGCAGGCTAAATCTTTTATCAAAAATTTTCATAGATGGAATTCCAATTGATCTGACTGCAATGCTTCTACCAAAAACAACTTTGGGTAATTTTGGTTTAATGGCACATATTCATGCTCATGCAAAATCCCAAGGTCATTATGAAGATAAAGATGTAAAAATCAAAGAGAGAACACTTTCTAAACGATCCTTTGAAGGAATTATTCAAAGCCTCTATTCATCAATAAATAAAATGACTTGGAAAGGAGGTAAAACTGAATGGGGTGATTATTATTCAGATACAAATTATACAGAAAAATCCTTTGAAGAGAAAAAAAATATTATTTCTTCAGCATTAGATCAAATTAAACCTAAAATAATATGGGATTTGGGTGCAAATACTGGAATGTTTAGTCGTTTAGCATCCAGTAGAGGAATTAATACAATATCTTTTGATATTGATCCTTTAGCAGTAGAAAAAAATTATCAAATGGCCACAAAAAATAATGATCAAAATATTCTCCCATTAATTTTGGATTTATCAAATCCAAGTTCAAGTATTGGTTGGAATAATGATGAAAGAATGTCATTAGTTCAACGCGGCCCTGCTGATCTAATTTTTGCATTGGCCCTAATTCATCATTTAGCTATATCCAATAATGTACCATTGTATAAGATAGCCGAATTTTTTTCAAAAATTTCAAAATTTTTAATTATAGAATTTGTTCCAAAATCAGATTCACAAGTAAAACGATTATTTCTATCAAGAGATGATATTTTTGATGACTACGATGAGAAAAATTTTGAGATAGAATTTTCTAAATTTTTTAAAATAATAAATTCAAAAAAAATTCTAGATTCTGAAAGAATTATTTATATGATGGAAAGCAAATAATTGAGAATGAGTATTTAAATATGAACATTCAATTTTCACAATTATCTTTTTTACATCCGATCCTATTTGCATTTTTTCCAATAATATTTATTTTTTCAAATAACATGAGTTTTCTTAATTTTGATGACTTTTTGTATCCATCATTATTATTTATTGGAATAACTATTGTATCATGGTATGTTTTAAAATTAATTTTTAAAAATACAAAAAAATCTAGTATTGTTTTATCATTGTCAATAATTCTTTTTTTTAGTTATGGTCATATTCAAAAAACTTTGTTAGAATCTGGATTTGATATTGAAAATAAATTTTTAATGCCAATTTTCTTACTAATTTTAGTATTTATAACTATATTAATAATTAGAAAAAATTCAAATTTTTCAAATTGGACAAAAATTATTAATTCAATAGCATTTACAGTTGTAATTGTTTCAGCAATAAATTTTGTAAATATTGATGATTTTGATTCCTCAACTTCTATAACATTTGAAGAAAATTTATTTTCAGAATATGAAAATCCGCCAAATGTATTTTACATTATTTTAGATGCTTATGGTGGTCAACAAGCATTAAAAGAATTTTATGATTTTGATAATTCTAAATTTCTAGATGAATTAAGAGAACGTAATTTTAGTACTGTTAAAAATAGTAGAAGTAATTATGTTGAGACATATCTTTCGTTACCATCATCACTTAATATGAGATATCTTGAAAGTTATGAAAAAAATGAACTTGGCACTAATTTAGAATTAACATATAATATGATCCCTGATAATCAAGTGATGAAAAATTTTGAGATGATGAATTATCAAATTGCAACTGTTTCATCAGGTTGGGGGACAACTAGAAGTTTTGAGATTAGTGATATTAATTATTGTGGCACATTCAATATGATGGATAATTCACAAATACTAATTTCGATTCTTGATAATAGTATCTTAAAATCTTTTTATGCAAAATTCTTTATTGATAATAGACAAGAGCAAGTTCTTTGTCAATTTGATAGAATTCCAAAAATAATTGATGACTCCGATGGATCCTTTTTTCTTTTTGCTCATCTATTAGTTCCTCATAAACCATATTATTTTGGTCCAAATGGAGAATCACTTAATCCTGATTCAATAGAACTTGGAGGCTTTGAAAAACGAAATTTTGATTATATTAAACAACTTCAATTTGTAAATAAAAAAACTTTGGAATTAATTGATAAAATAATTGAAAATTCAAAAGAACCGCCAATCATAATCATACAAAGTGATCATGGATCTGAATTTCCTCAAGATGCAACAGATTTACAAAAAATGAATGAAAAGATGCACAATTTTAATGCTTATTATTTACCCGATGGTGGTGAATCAATTTTGTATGATGATGTTACTGCTGTAAATTCATTTAGATTGATTTTTAATTATTATTTCAATGGACATTATGAAATTTTAGATGATACATCTTATTGGAGTGATGGTACCCTATTCGAAGAAAAAGGATATCCAAAATTTCATGATGTGACTGAAAAACTAAAATTACCACCATATAATTAAGTATAAAAAATTAAGATGATGTAACAAAATGAGAACCAATAACTCTAAAATTAAAATATTACTAACAGCATCAGGTGGTATTCATGCATTAGGTGTTATTGATTGTTTACGAAATAACTATGAGAAAAGAAAATTCAAAATAATCTGTACTGACATTGTTGAAAAACAATTGTTGAGATATACATCTGATGGTTTTTATGTTGTTCCAAAAGGAAATTCAAAAAAATTCATCAGCGTAATATTAAAAATTTGTGAAAAAGAAAAAATAGATATTATAATTCCTGGAAATGCAGATGAGATATTATCTATATCAAAAAATATTGAATTATTTAATTCAAAAAATATTAAAACTACTATATCCAATTTTAATAATTTAAATATAATTTTAGATAAAGAAAAAACATATTCAAAATTAAAAAAAATTGGAATTAATATACCTGAATATTATAGAGTAAAAAATTATAAAGAATTTTTAGATGGAATAAAGAAATTAGGATATCCTAAAAAAAATATTTGTTTTAAACCATCAAAATATTCTGAAAGTGGAGGTACACGAGGTTTTAGAATACTACGTCAAAAAAATACAGCAAAAAAAATTATATTACATGAGAAACCAGATTCCGTTGAAATTGATTTTGAAACTACAAAATCTGCCTTAAAAAATACGGGTCCAATTGATCTGTTAGTAATGGAATATTTACCAGGTGATGAATTTAGTACATACGTATTTGCTGAAAAAGGAAAAATGATATATTGTATATCCAATTTAAGACAAAAATTAGATCGATATTATTCATTTGAAGCAAAAATACAAAAAAATAAAAAAATAGAAATAATGTGTAAAAAAATTATTGAAGAATTGGAATTAACTTCAAATGTAAACATTCAATTTAAAAATTCAAAAAATAACACACCAAAATTAATTGAAATAAATCCTCGTATAGGCGGAACTATAATTCTCCCTTCTGTATCTGGAATTAATTTACCATATTTAGCTATTAAACAATGCTTAAATGAAAAAATATTACCTATAAAAAAATCAAAAGAGACCCAAATGATCAGATATTGGAAAGAGCTATTTTTACAAGATTCAAAAACATTTGAGATAAATAGTAATTTAAAAATATAACATGCGTTATTATGAATAAAAAATTAATTATTTTTGATTTTGATGATACACTAACAGATAATTCTGAAAGAGATTTAAATTCATTTCAACATATTGTTAAAAAATTTAATCTAAAATCAATCGATAAAAATGAAATATTTGATTGGAGAGAAAATTCTATGACTTCTGAATTTATAATAAAAAATTTAATGAATTCTAATGAGGAACAATCATATCAAAAATATTCTCAAGAAAGATTATTTTTTCTTGAAAAAAGTTCATCATATACAAATTATGTTAAATTAAAATCTTGTACGCTAGAAATCTTAAAAAAATTAAAAGATGATAAATATGTTCTTGCTTTAAATTCAATTCAATCAAATCATAATAATTTTTTAGAAATAGTAGAAAATTTTAAAATTAAAGATTATTTTAATGAAATTGTCACTGATAAATTAACTTTATTTTCTAATTCATATGAAAATAGATACAACACAAAAAAGAAATTATATGAAAAAATATTAAAAAATTTAAAAATTGATAAACCCAAAGAAATTTTAGTAATTGGAAACCTTTTTTCCGATATTTTACCTGCTAATACTCTTGGAATAGATTCAATAATGATTAAAGGTTCATTTGGTTTTGATAATTCACAGAATCATTCACATAATCAAATTTCAAAATTAGAAGAAATTTATAAATTTATTTAAAAAAAATACAAACATCAGAAGAATAAATTACAAGATACTATTATTAAGTCGTGAAAAAATATTCCTTCATGGATATTTTAGTAATTGCAGCACATCCTGATGATGAAGTATTAGGAATGGGTGGAACGATAAAAAAATTAACTAAACAAAAAAATAAAATTCATTTGTGTGTTATTTCAGATGGAGCTGCAGCTGTTAAAGATAAAGAAACATTAATTGAAAAAAGAAGAAAAGCTTGTTTAAAATCTGGAAAATTATTAGGTATATCCACATTTGATTTTCTTATGTTACCTGATATGAAATTAGATGATATACCACAATTACAAATTAATTTAGAAATAGAAAAGCTGATTAAAAAATATAATCCATCTACAGTATACACCACACCTTATAGTGATTTTCATAAGGATCATCAAAAAATTCATGAATGCACTTTAGTTGCTACTAGACCGGCATCATCTAAAGTAAAACATGTTTTAAGTTATGAGATACCTGGAACGGTAAAATCAACATATAGTCCAACTGTTTTTGAAGAGATTACCAGTAAAGAATTGAATGATAAAATTACTGCTTTCAAATTTTACACCACTGAAATTAAAAAATATCCCCATCCACGTTCAATAGAATCAATCAAGAACTTATCTATGCATAGAGGTATTGAATCAGGTGTAAAAAATGCAGAAGCATTTAGACTAATTCGTAGTATTAATGATTAAATTAATTTTTAATGTTATACTTTTTAATTATAATTCCATCTTTTGTTATAATACACATCCTTTTGATATTCTACTTTTTTAAATTCATTCTTCGCAGATAAGACATCCATTTTCGGTGACCAGTTTAATTCATTTAAAATTCTAGAATTATCAACTTTGTAGCTTCTATTATCATCTTTATAATCTACAACTTCAACATTATTTGAAATTTTTTTAGCAATATTAAGAATTAAATGATTTTCACCAACTAAATTTAATGTTGTATTAAGATCTGATTTTTCTACTCCCATAATTAATGCTCTAGATGCATCTTTTACATGTGTTAATGGTCTCCATTGATTTCCACCAAACACTTGAATTTTTTCATCCCATAGTGATTTCTCAATAAAAAGATTAATTCCTAAATCAAATCTCATTTTTGGGGACCAACCATAAACTGTTCCCATTCTAAAAATTAAGCAATTATCGAGATTGTCTTTGATAACTTTTTCTCCTAACACTTTATGATGACTATATGCATTAAGAGGATTTGGTTCAGTTTTTTCATTACATGTATTATCATTAAAACCATAAACTGAACATGTACTCATAAAAACAAGTCTTTTTTTTAGATCATTACAAAATTTTGCAATATTTTCTGTTGCATCCACATTAACTTCTTCAGCACTTTTTGGATTAATAGGACAAGAATCGCCTACAATTCCAGCCAGATGTATTACTGCATCATTTTTTTGAATAAGGTCTTTCATTAAGGTCTTATCTCTAATATCACCTTTAACAAATTCCACATTTTCATTTGGAATAAAATTATCATTTCCAACATAAACATTATCAATAACAGTAGTTTTCCAATTTTTGGGGATTTCTCCTAATAGAACTTGACCCACATAGCCTGCTCCACCTGTAATTAAAACTCGCTTACTATTTTCTTCTTCCATGAAAATAACATGAATTATACAAATTTGAATCTATATCTACATCTAAAATTAAATTATAGGAATTTCTACTAAAAAAAAATGTCAAAAAGAAATGATTGTAGACTCTGTGGTAGTAACAAAGTCGTATGTTTTTTGAATCTCTCTAATATGCCTAGAGCTGGAGCATATCTAAAGAAAGAAGATTTAGAAAAACCAGAAATGTCATATCCATTAGATATATATTTTTGTGAAAATTGTTACTCAGTTCAACTTCTTGATATTATTCCACGAGAAATACTTTTTGACGATTACCGATATTTATCTTCAGTTGCTTCTAATTCTGTTTTAAAGCATTTTGAAATGTATGCAAGTGAGATAGATAATTTATTAACAAAAAAATCTGATCTTGTTTTAGAAATTGCATGTAATGATGGAATATTATTAAAACCAATTAAGGAAAAAGGAATAAATTGTTTGGGTGTAGATCCTGCTTCAAATATTGTACAGGTTGCTAAAGAAAAAGGTCTAAATGTAATAAATGATTTTTTTGGAGAAAAAACTGCAGAAAAAATATTGAATGAATATGGCTCAGCTGAAATAATTGTTGCAAATGCTGTATTTGCACATGTTGATGACATGGACGATATGACTTCAGGTATTAGTAAAATATTAAGTAATTCTGGTACATTCATTTTTGAAGTTCATCATTTAGTAGATATTATTGAAGATATGCAGTATGATTCTTTTTACCATGAACACTTTTCTTATCATTCTATTCTTACACTTTCAAAATTTTTAAAAAAATACAATATGGAAATATGTAATGTGAAAAAATTTTCAATACGTGGAGGTATGATAAGAGTTTATGCAAAAAAAATTAATAATAATAAAATTGATTCATCCGTTATAGAATTTATAAATCAAGAACAAAAATTAGGTTTAGATAAACTTGAAACATTTCAAAGATTTGCTAAGGAAGTAAATGAACATAAATTAGAAATTCTTAATTTACTTAAAAAATTAAAAACTGAAGGAAAAAAAATTGTTGCATATGGTATGTCTGGAAGAGGAAATACACTTTTAAATTATTGGAAAGTGGGTACTGAAATAATTGATTATGGAATTGATGCATCTCCCGAGAGATATGGTAGATATGTTCCAGGAATGCACATCCCAATTAAATCTCCTGAAAATTCTCTAGTGGGTGTTGATTATGCATTATTACTTGCATGGATCTTTAAAGATGATATAATAAAAAAAGAAAATGATTTTATTAAAAATGGTGGAAAATTTATTATTCCAATGCCTAAACCTCATCTTGAACCTTAATTCATCAAGATAAAATATGGATTAAAGATATCTATTTTTTTTAAAAAATTACATATTATTAATTAATAACATAACACGTACTCCAACCATTCCTAAAATAAAACCAAGTACAAAAAAATGTGACTTCGATTAGGCATAAAATCAATATCTATGCGAGGTATATCCATTCAGGGTATAGTTTAACCACAACAATTTTTTAGTATAATTGAGGATAATGAAATTAGTGAGTATTAAAAAAATGAAAATATTGATAGCATATGGTAGTAAAGGTAAATTTTTTCATATGAAGCAATTTTCTAATTCGTTAAAAGAATTAGGTGTAGAATGTATGTTAGTTCAGGATTCAGATTACAGTACAGGTTTTCCAAGTAAATCTTTTTCAGAATTAATTCCTAATAATAAATTTAAAAATTTAATTAATGAATTTAAACCCGATGGAATATTTGTGGACAGACAATCACATTTTGGACTGGATG
>Ga0308019_10001408_pt1 | contig 14610 bp, 10 predicted proteins | sample Neamet284_FD_203135 | JGI IMG/M metagenome (GOLD analysis project Ga0308019, IMG submission 203135) | Marine microbial communities from water near the shore, Antarctic Ocean - #284 | ecosystem: Environmental > Aquatic > Marine > Unclassified | place: Southern Ocean | collected 2014-10-01 | reverse complement strand
TCCGTTCTCCATGAGAACAAAGTATTTTTTATCAGACATTTTAGATTACCTCCGATACTTGACACCCCCGTAGGGTATATAGTATTTATGCCATTTAAACGCATTACTGCGCCCTATTAGGCCCGCAGTACCACATTCCAAAAGCCTTTTTTCAAGGTTCAAGCCTCAGTCTACCGATTGGAAAATTGTGTGTTCAGCCCTACAAAAAGGTGCGACTTACAATTCAGCGCCAGCGAGGGTTTTTGTATCTACAATTCCAGGAATTTGACGTATGGACTCTACTACTGATTGTGCGATAATGGTAAGGCTATCTGCAACCAATTTCACAATAAGGTCATGATCCCCAAAAAGAAGGGTTGCATCATCGACAAATGGCATATCTTTGACGGCGAGATAAACTTCATGTTCCTTCCCAGGTGTAACATTAATCAATACATATCCAACTGCCATAGCACTCATACGAACCAAGTGCTCAAAGCACATCAACCCTTCTCTTTCAAAGACCTTGGTTCTCAAGCAGCTCTAATTGCTCATCGCAAAAGAGGTCCCATTGCACAAGTGTCCATCCATCAGGCATTTCCCCTTCGAGCCAAATACGATATTGTTCTTGTGACCAGTCCTTTGGTAGTTTCAATTCAGAGGGAGTATTGTTTGGGTCATTTGGAGTTGAATCATCAACCATGTATTCTTCGGATGCCCACAGAGGTATTTCATCCTCTTTCGGTTTTCTTAAAAATACACCCAAACCAAGAAGGAAGATGAGAAGGAGAATCCCAATGCCCAGGAGAGTGGCTTTCGAAGTGGACGATTGTACAGGTTCGCCTCCTGCATCTGTTTGATCGCATAATTCACAAATCGGTTCAGGGAGCAAAGTGAAACTGAGAGATGAGGTATTGGATTGTAACCATGAATCAATACATGTGACTTCGACATCTAAGGTCGTGTTACTCAATGCCCCTGTTGTAGGATACTGGAACCCTAATGCTGCTGATGTGAAGTTGATTGGTTGAAGAGTCACTTGTAATTGTGCCAATTGTGATTGGTTATTGGAAATAAGTGCTGAACAGGTCAAATCATCAACCCCGTCGGCATCAGATACGAAACCAGTAAACGATAACAAGTCTCCTGCCGTCATGTTTTGAATTGATTCAAGCGATGTTTGTGGTGATGCATGGTAGAAGGCGAGAGGTATATTCAGAGATTTCGACAAACCATCAACATCTCGCATGGTAAACAATACTTGACCCTCCCCGTCAATGAAAGTACCATCTAATCGCAAGCGGAATTTGTGAAGTTGTCCATCGACTCCCAAAGATGGAACGACTGAGGAACAAGTTTCCATCAAAGAACTCGTAGCCTCAATTTCACCGAGAGAAGGCGCTGTTACTGACCAGCCTAATTGACTCAATGTCGTTTGCATTGTTTGCAGTGGGCGGTCACTCTGAACATGTACCAGTAAATAGCCAGTGTTTCCAAAACGCAAGGAATCAATCGGCCCTTGTTCATCACAAAGGTACGACGAAACGATAAGAGGTGTTGTCAAGAGTAAAGGCAAATTGTATTCCTTACTGAAAAATGCAGCGTGTTGACCGGTCATCTGTAATTGAAGTTCAAGTTCACCGCTTTCCAAAGCGGATGAAATTTGAGGTAACTCAATCAGTATCGGAACAGTGGTATCGAGCGTATCGACAGGTGTCGTGATCCGTTCAGCACCGGGCCAATCGATATGTAAGTCACCGGTTGCTGAAGATGAAGGGTCATCGGCATCTGAAATGGTAATACGAGCAAATTCATTGCCGCCACCCCGGACACTGTTGAGAACCTGTCCATCTCCGTCGACAATTTCAATCACAGCAATTGGAGAATGGTCATTCATTGAAAGAATCCGCGAATTAAGTAATGTCCCATCTTGGTGCCGGATTTCGAAACGTACATCATCAAGTGAAGCACTCACATTTCGAAGATAGAGGCCAATGAAACAATGGTGATTGGAATCGATTTGAGGTTCGTAGCTTATGTTCGAAATTTGCCCGAATGTTGCCGTTAAGGCCGGCTGTTGATTCAACAGGTCATAATCTGCATCTAAGACACATATTTTCACATCCGTGTGTTCACCACGGTACAAACCACCTGTTGGACGATAGGCGAGTTGATTCGCACCGGACCAAGAAGCTGAATCAATTCCGGACAGATGTGGCCCGAACCATTGGGCTTGGGCATCGACAATGATGGCGATATCAGTCTCGAGTCGATGGCCGACCTGTAGGCTTTCATCGTATGCAGTTGCTTGTAAGATTAAGTGACCGAGTGGTAGAGATGTCGGAAGAGAAATCGAAGCCTGCCATCGCTGGGAATCAACTCGGCCGGTCGAATGACTCACCCAATTCAAACCAGAAAGATTGGAGAGGTTCTGGGCAATCGCCCACTCAACCTCGACAGATGACACATTAACGTCATCACTGGCTTCAATCGTACAGATGAAGTTATCACCTCTGGCATAGACTTCAGCGTCGCAATAGATTTGTTCCACTGTCGGTGGTGCGTTGACCCAAATCCGCAAAGTAAGCATATTATTTGCCAAATTCCGTTCTGGTGAACCAAGGCTGGCATTTGAATATCGGATACGCAAATCCATCCAACCGGTTTTCTGAGGAATAATACTGAGGTTGTAGAGAATTCTCGAACCATTTGTTTCGCCGTTGGGGAGTGAAAGGTTCGAGCTGAACACCTCGATATTACCTTGGATATCCTGAATTAAAATTGTACCGTTTGAAGCGGACATCCCTCTGTTTTCAACAGCGATTTGGAGTTGTGTTGGTTGCATAAATGAGGCGTTATCGATTTGCCGAATACCCATGAGGTTGATATCATGATAACGGTCAGCATAAGGTGCCATTTTCGGGTCACCAACAGTGACCCCCATCCAACTTGTCTGGAGGTTTGCTGCCGCATGTGATTCAGCCAAATTAAATCCGCTTGCATACATAGTCATCAGCATACTTGGCGAGCCAATCGCTGTGAGATATGGCTCATAGACATAGCCTTTCGCGCCGGAGGCCCCGTCTTCCAATAAATCAGCAATCAACGATTGTCCATAATCCGTATCCCAGTTGAAAGAGCGGCCACCGGTCGAGACCGCAGTTTCTGCAATCGAACCATTCACCCAGGTATTGTGCGGTCGAATGGGACGTAAATTCATGGTGTCAAGATAGACTGAGCCATCTGTCGAAGTCGCTACAATATCCAATGGGACCCGTATTCGGAATGATGTTACATCATTGTGGGGCCGGAAACGTAAGGCTTGAGATCCCCATGTCGATGCGAAGACCTTACTGCTCGAAACATTGGTTGTAAGTACAGTCCCGTTGTCATCAAGACCTTCTATTTCGATTGAAAAGTCGCCATAAACATCACCTGTACGTTGTCCATAGACATCGATAATCCAAGCATGACCTTCTAATTCCTCTGGGAAATCATAGGTTTGTTCAATCGATGCTGCTGCTTGGCCATTGCCAGAGTATGCTGAGCAATCCTTGTAGAGATCTCGATGTAATGTTGTAATCTCATGGTCTTGTAATGCGGAATCCCAAATCATCACATTGTCGATCATACCTTCGAAATACGCACTTTCTCCACGGTTAACTCCCAATTTATACATCTCAAAATTATTAAAAGAGCCTGCAGAAAAAGCAGTGGTGCGGACCAATACTCCATCGAGGTATTGTCGAGTTAAACCGTTATCGAAAACAGTCACCAAGTGCGCCCACTCTTGAGCAGCCACATCACCAAAAGTGTAGGATTGGTTATTGTGTAAACGCCATTCACCACTAAACATAGCATGTTGAAACGAGGTGTTTGAACCTGCATTATCATCGACTGCAAAAACCGATGCATAAGTCGGTAATACTGTTGAATTGGCCCAAACCCATTGACTTACAGTAAAGTTCCCAGCCCAATCGTTAACATCGACTTCTAAGGAGTCATCAACGCCGTCATACCAAAGGCATGAACCATCGGTACACGTACGCCAATTTGTTGAATTCATGTTTTTGAGGGTGAAGTTCGCACTCGAATTAACAGAATCTTGAGCAATGGAACCGGTGCCCTCTTCAAAATCCCAATGGTGGATTAGGTTACTGAGTGAAGGTATGTAATTATCAGCAAGCGAAAAAGCAGAGGGAGGGACGAATGCCTTGCTCTGATTTGGTCCTGACCAAGAGAGTTGCAATCCATGCGGCCCACCGCCTTGGAAAAATTCAATTTTGAAATCATGCTTTCCCGAATCAAGTTGAGTAAATTGAGAACGTTCAACCATCCCATGTGAACCGTAATTTGTAACGAGACTTTGTCCACCGATCCAAAGCTCTGAACCGTCATCAGAGGTGAGGTAAAACGTCCAATTACCTGTTTCTGGCACTTCAATGAGTCCACTAAACCTTGCACCCCAATCGTTTTTGAATCGGTCATCTAAACCTGGGTAAGCTTGAGATGATGATGAATATTGAAGCGAATTTTCAAGTCGAACATGATCGGGAACTCGGTCGATAAGCGTCGGCATTGATGCGGTGCTGAAACTTATTCCAGTGTTATCAAAATACTCTGCGAGTATCCCTTGGGCTCCATCTCCGGGTTCCTGTGTACATACTGCTGATAGCGATGCTTCAATCGCCGAAGCGCCATCGCGTTTTACTGCAGTTTGTGTTGTCCAATTAAAAGAATCACCAGATGAAAGGTTTGGTAAGGTGGCATTCCAATATTTTGCTCCGCTCGAATAGGATAAATCCTGTGTATTAAATCCAGCATTTGGAAGCCAATTTGAATTCCAATTGTCATCATTTGAACCCCATGAAGCATATCCCATCACATTCGATAGATTCGTTAAGAAGTCTGAAGTTTCATCAAAAACAGTTGGCAAACCCATAGTTCCATTGATTTCGGCTTGGGCGACATAGAGATCATCGTTCCAAAATTTGTAACCTGAACCGTTACGGTTCGTTGCTAAATCCAATGCAAAAATACCACGCTGACCAAGACTATTGTTCGCCTTTTCAATCAATCCGAGTGCTGTTTCAACCGTATACCCGGTCAATCGAGTAACAAGAAAGAAGCCGTATACATCATGAGAAAAAGCTTTCATTTCACCACCGGCAAGTGGTCCAAATCCATGGTTCACCCAGTTATCAGAGCCAATGCTGGAATTATATGAGCCACCCAGTAAAGAAAACTCTTGGTCGAAACTCGCTTTGTCATTCCCCCCATTGATGCGAAGAGGGATGCCTTTGGTGGATACCAAATAATTGAGTTCAGTACTCGAAGAACGATTTGAGAGCATTTCTAAGAATGGAGCAGCGAAATACACATTGAATTCGTTTCTATTGATGGTTTCTTTGGTTGGTGTATCTGAGTCGTTGAAAAAGAAGATGTTGTTGTCCGATATATTTCGCGCATTAACGAAAGCCCAGCCGATGGTTTTACTCGCTTCAGAGTTGTTGTTGATGAGTATGCCAACATCTGAATAATCGTAGACTGTTAGGAAATCAAAACCATCGGGTTGGGCACGTATTGACCATGGTGTTTGATTCCAAAAATCGACACCCCCTTCACTGGAAAAGCCAGCAAAGGCTTCACTCAATGCAGTTTTTTCGATCGGGATATTCTTCGAAGAGTCATATGTGCCACCTTCAAGAAATGGTGTCGCAAGACTGCTCAAAACGAACACAAGTGTCAAAAGAAGACTTGACACTCTCCTGTCCATGTATTTCTGCGAACATCAATAGGGTTTAGCAATGTCGCCATGAAGTGAAGATACAACGGCTCTCGGCTTTGAAATTGAGAGTTCAAAATTCTTTATTCCACGGTATTTTCATTCCGTATTTGCGAACTTGATAAGTAAGGTGGCCCCTCTTGGCTGGTTGATGGCCGAACTCTATATGGCACGAACATGCAAATGGGGAACTCTACGCGTCGTTGGTGGCGATGTGTGGAATTACACTGGCGATGTCTTAATCACACCTGCGAACAATCGACTTTCTGGCCGTGAAGGTATGGATGCACTCATCCATGCAAAAGCCGGTCCAGAGTTGACACAAGTCACTCGGAACATTTGTCTTGAGATGCGTAAAATCAACGCCCCTCCGTGTGCAGTGACAAAGAATGTAGTTACTGAGCCCTTTGACCTTGCATCGAATTATAAACATATTATTCACGTAGTTGGCCCTGATTGCCGCCGTCCAAATCAAGACGAAGCACGACGAGAGTTACTGCCTGAAACCTATACCAACCTCTTTGCTACGCTCGCTGAACTTAAAGATACGAAGTCGATTGTCTCCCCACCGCTTTCAATGGGTATTTTCGCCTATCCACATCGTGAAGGTGCCCGATTAACCTTAGAGATTATTCTTGGAATGCTCGATGGACATGAAGACCCAGGGTTTTCAGAATACACGATTGTTGTTAAAGAAAAGAATTTCATCTCAAACATGAGAACTGTTTACAGAGAAACTGAAGACCAATTGCCTGGTATCGATTCGACTTCTGCTTGAGGTTTGTCACATGGTCGACCTCGCTGCGATGGTCACATCAACACTTTCCGGTGATCGACGTTCATTTCAATCAGTCTTGATGCTTGCAAACAGCGTACGAAAAGTAAAATTGGTTGCTGAAGTATTACCTCCTGAACTTCAATTAACGGTTCTTTCAAGCCAAAACCGTGTGGTTGAAGCGCTGAAGGAAAGTGGGATTGTCTGTTCTTTACTCGAAGAAAACCTTTCTTCACAGGGTTTGAGTGTACTCAATCACATGCATGACTTGGTATTGCAAGCTATTGGTGAAGGAAGCCTTTCGAGTGGTGAGCGGATGTTGGTTGTTCTGGCTGAACCGATTGATGGCGTTATTGTTATCGACACATCAACCTTAAATTCAAATCGTTTTGCATCTCTAGCACAAGATTTCCATATTGATCTAGGAGTTCTCACAAAGGTGATGCAACTTGCTCGTCATATTGGTTCAAGAGGAAGAGAGGGGCATTCGATTGGAGCATTGTTTGCCATTGGAGCACTGCCAGCCTTGAGAAAACATACAACGGCGCTTGTCTTGAATCCATTCAAAGGACACCCTCCTGAGAAGCGAAGTGTATTAGACGATGCAAATCATGAAACTTTAGCTGAATTTGCTTGGCTCGACGGAGCGATATTATTCAATCGGGATGGTGTGGCAAGTGACGCTGGGCGTTACATCCAGGTTCCAGCCGGCATTGTTCCAAAAGCGGGCGAAGGTGGACGTCATTTGGCTGCTCGTGCCATTTCACAATTAGTTGAAGGTATTGCAGTTTGCGTTTCTTCGTCGGGAACGATCACGATGTATGCCAATGGAAGAGATCGCTACAAAGTCAAACTCAATTGATTCATTCTGATTCATCGGAACGGATTCGAGAATTTAATTTATCTTCGACTGATGCTAAAGATGCTGTCGTTGCAAGGAAGTCCATTCGTACCGCATCAAGGTTCGAATGATTCAAATTTCGTTCGATGCTCATTTTTGCACGGTTAATAGAGGCAATACGCTGTATTCGGTCCTTTGGACGAAGAACATCTCCACGTTGACTCGTCAACCATTCTTCGAGCAAAGCTTGCCCCCATTCAGGTGCTCGAAGTCGTGCTGCAAGATGAATTTTCAAGTTACGATGGCTGAAGCGAACACGTCCATCCGCTGTACGCATTGCTTGAATTGAGCCTGGATTCCAACGATCAAGAGGAATTTGAAGATGCGCCTTACAATTCAAAGAGCCATCTTCTTCGACAACAAAATCTGCGATGAGTACACTTCGCTTAAGCCGCATAAAGACTTGAGCCATTTCCTCATCAGCATACCATTCGGAAATTGCTTGTGGCACCTGTCCCCATTCCTCTTCACACCAATGTTCTAGGCCCGTTCGGTAGGAGTCCATGTCAATGCGTTTTGGCGAACCATCATCAACTTTGTTGAGAAAGAGCCTGTCAAGATTCAAGGAGAAGGAGTGTTTGCATCAACCATGGATGGTGCATGGGGTTCGGTTGAAGCGGACTGGAAAGTTGTGCTTGTGCTCATCCTTGCTTGGTATGCTATGCTTCGTATTTGGGAGCGAAACGGAACACTCGACCGATGGAACGCCACTCGAGTCTTTGGTGTCGTGTTGATGGTACGCAGTAATTGGGGCTTGAAAACGCTCGACCGAATCGCCCGGCCGCGTCGATTTTGGCGTATTTACGGCGAAGTGTCCCTCTGGCTGTGCTTGTTTTGCATGTTTTTAGTCGCTCTTACAATGATTCTCGCTTTCATCACATCCATACTTTCACCCCCATCTGCAAGTCCGCCAAGTGCAAGTGAATTGGTGGCTATACCGGGAATAAATCCAATGATTCCGTTAGGATGGGGTGCAATGGCATTCATCGTGGCTTTGGTCATCCATGAATTTGGACATGGATTACTCGCTCGAGCGCATGGTATGCGTATTCGTTCCTTTGGTCTTCTTCAATTGGGCCCGCTTCCACTTGGTGCATTTGCTGAACCTCAATACCAAGAATTACACAAAGCACCTCGGAAGGAGCGCATGCGGATGTTTGCAGCAGGACCTGCAACCAATTTATTTGCAGCATTCATTTGTTTGATGCTGTTGGGTGGTCTGGCTGCCAATTTTACTTCGGACTCAGAGAATCCACATGTTCGTGGTATCATCAAGGATGCAGGTGCTGATGAAGCAGGAATGCAACCATGGGATACCATCATTCAGATTGACGGCCTCGATGTGAATGGTGCTGAAGGGTTCCAAACAGTTATTCAGAACTATCAGGCAAACGATACAATCATCGTAGATGTCAAACATGAAGATGGTTCTTTAGAAAGTATTGAATTGGTCCTCACTGACAAATACGATTACTATATCGAACTTGGCTGGAGTGCATCAAACCTTGAAACGATTGGGATCCAACAAGGTGATGCTTTTGTCGGAGTCGAAGGCATCAGTGATGGAACTGCTGGAATCGACCGCCTCGCAGGTCCATTTTCATCACGTTTTGAAGGTGGTGTGCTCCTCAAAACAGCCTATACCCCACTTCATGTTCTGAACATGATGATTCTTCCTTTTGAATTGCAAGGCGTTTCGATGCATCCTGCTGAGGAATCTATGCTTACGCCATCAGAAGGCATAATTGGAGATACACTGGGGTTGAGTGGATTATTGTTCTTTGTCAATTTCTTCTTCTGGTTGATGTGGGTGAATATCCTTCTCGGATTTACCAATTTAATTCCAATGGTACCGTTTGATGGTGGCCATTTGTTCAAAGATTGGATCAAAGGCAGTCTCAACCGAGTAAAGCGAATTGGAAAGAAAACCAAGTTGTGGGATCTTCATCCGATGTGGGTTGACCACATCTCAAACAAAGCCTCAAGCTTGTCATCAATTGTCCTTTTAGTCATGTTATTATTTGTGCTCTTAGTCCCTTATTTCTGATTAAGAACGCCGTCGAGCGAGTTCTGCGAGGACATCCAATGGTCTGTCAGGAAGCGTTTGGGCTGGAAGAAGTTCTTCAAGTTCAGTTGAAGGGAGAGGTTTTGCAAAAAGGTTGGTTCGAAGCGTCCGAACTTCTAAGTTATGCAGGGCGTGGGTTTCTGCACCAGCAGAAGAGCAGACTAAAGCAACAAAGGTATGTAAGGGCATACCATCCTCCCAATTGAGGTAAACTGAACCGTTCCTCGTGGTGGGGAAGAGCGGTATTGATTTTTCCAGTTGACGAAGTCTACCTGAAAGGTTATTTGTTTCAACACGAAAGATTCTCCATGAATCTCCGCGTACTCCTTTTTGCCGGTGAGCATAGAGTGGCATCAAGTTACACCTTTCACCTTCAGTAACCATCGCTTCGTACTGAAGTTTTGTTCGACCAGAAAGATAGAGTTTCTTTGCTCTGGTCGATTTCACTTCTATTGGGAAACATAAATCTCCACGTAGAGCCAACAAATCACCTGTGCCTTCCATTCCAGAACCTGCGGCTCGTACCACTAAGAAAGGACGTTGTAATACTAGACGCATTTTTTGTTTCTCCAGGGGATTGCAAGAGCGAATTACCGCTTCAACACCTTTTGGAACTCCTGCCAGAACCTGCCTCAATTCACGCTCATACTGACTCGACACAGCCATTCATCTTTGTCAATCGTTCTTGATAACTTCGGTGTAAGTCCCATTACAATCAATTGTTTTGAGAGAACCTATCCATGCCCGTAAAGGCGGAAGATTAGTTAATCTCGGAAAACACAGTTTGAGTTGTGCCTCGGATTGCTATACGCACCTTTGATTTCAAATTGGCTTTCCGGTTGATGACCGAACTCAAAAGTAGAGGGCTAAGGTTTATTCTTCTCGAACATGATGCTCTACTCCCTGAACCGAATATGATTTGGTTTGGAAGTAAAGTTGAGGTTGCTAAATCTCGGAATGAAGGAAGACCAATTGCGACCTCAGCGGTTTCAGTCAAGGATGCTGTTGACAATGCTGTTCGCCTCCAAAGAGGCATTACACAAGTACACCAACTTTGCTTTGGAATCGACCCCGGGCCACGACCGGGCCTTGCTTGGTTAGCAGATGGCGTCGTGTTGGGTGTTGCACAATTCGAACGTATCGAAAACATTGCAGCTCAAATCATCGGCATCTCATCTGCTCTCGACTTTAAGCGAATGATCGTACGAATCGGTGATGGTGCACCCTTGAGCCGTGACCAAATCATTAACGATTGTCTCACCCATCAACTTGAACTTGAAATAGTGAATGAAGCCAAAACTTCACGCGGTTTACTTCGCCACAACCATGTTATTTCGGCTGTTCGAATTGCATTGCTCTCCGGAGAACATGTACGGGAATTTCGAGAACTTCAGCCGACAGTAGGTGAACTCAGAGATATTCAACGCCAAAGTCGCAAAAAAAGCAACGGCAGATGGACCATTTCATCTGATGTAGCCTACGCTGTTGCTTGTGGTAAATTAACAATGGAAGACGCTATTCAAAATGATTATTCCGCTTCGAAATCATAAAGATAAAAGTCTTCATCAAGGGGTACGGAATCGGGTATGTTGAGCTCTGGATGTAGCTTTTTATGTTCGCTGACCGCTTGTTCAAACTCCGGTGCTTTGGCCATAAATCGACGGACGACCGGTTCAAGAACCATTGGTAAAACAAGAACACTCCCAATCAAAGTGAACAAGATGAAAAACGATGAACTGGGGACATAACTTGTCCCCGGAGTCCCTTCGCCGCTGACCATCAGCTTGACGGTTCCAAGCCAAGGGATTTCTCCACCGCCAACTCCAATCAGCCAAGAGGCTCGAATCGGTCCTACTGTGCCAGATGCACTGTGGACGCCTGAAGAACCGTTCACTGCTTGAGACCCTTGATCGACTGAACAATTGTTGTTATCTCCGAGTGTAAGAATGCCAGCGTGGCGTGGTTGCCATTGCCAGACAACCAAGTGAGACTCCACATTGGCATGTACTGGACGATTGCAATCATAAAAACCAGCCTGAATCCCATCGAAGTGAACGGTAACTGTTTCGACATCACGAACATCGGTACCTGGAACATCCCAAGTCAAGACACAAACACCGAGAATGCCGTCTCCATCAAAGGATTCTGAGTCAAATGTTCCGCCTTCAGGGCAATGTTCACTGTTCGATGCATTCGAAGATACACTCCGGTTTGGTGTGCTGATTCCATTCGGAACCACCTCCATAATCGCTCGGTGAATAATCGGCGTGCCGCCTTCACCGTTCTTTTTGTAGATGATAACGTCACCTTCAAGCCCATGCTGTGAATAACCATATTTTGTATTTTCAAGTTCGGTGGCTTCGGCAAAAGTGACAATCGTATCAAAATCTTGGTTGTGAACCAAAACCAAATCTCCTGCATCAATACTGCCGACTTCTCCATCGAGATCATGAATCATTGAAGAAGATTCGACGACGACCAAAGGTGGCATCGAACCAGTATGTGCATACAATGCTAGAATGAGTAGACCAATCATACCGGCTGCAAGAAGAAGTTCGCTAAACAGAGTCTTCAGCGGATCACTGTCACTCACGCTTTCTCCCCTCAAGTTCACCGTCGAAGTCCTTTGCTTTCAAGGAATGCCGTCCATGAAACTGCATATCCGGCACCTAATACATCTGCTGCTTCGTTCCCTTCTTCTTTACGACGACGAAGTTCGGAGGTTGATTCGATGGTTTGAAGTTCATCTAATGTGTTGGCATGGCTTCGTAATGAAAGGAATTCTGGTAACGCAATTAGCAGTGCGATGGATGAAAAAACGGCTAGACCAATTGATTGCCCAGTGAAATCACCCCATGTCACATGGTTTTGAAGAAATAGCAATTGGTAAATCGAGACTCCAAGGAGTATACCAAGTGACCCTGAAAGGGTCGCAGTGATGCCTAATTGTCGTCCATGTTGTTGTTGCCACCATTTTGAAATCAGACCCATACACTCCTCTCCTCTGTACATGCAGATACGCCGGCCTTCTTTTTTCTATCGCTTCCAAGACTGACCTGATAGGGCGAAGTTCAAATGCTTTGCAGAGGGTGGGCCAAAGGCCCATTGGGGGCCAACGGTGATTTTAATGCGAAAAGCACTCTTCCTAACGCTCTTGTTTACTGTTTCATTATTTGTCCCAATGGCTTCGGGTGCTACTGTTGAGACTCAATTTTCAGATGGAAATTCTTCTTACAGCCATACTTTTGCCGGTACTGGAAATGGTACTGCTGGATATCTTACGATTCCCTATGGTGCCGAAGTCACCGCAGCACAATTCGATTTGCGAGGTGAGGCGAGTTCAACTTCGCATACAAACTTCACGTCCAATGCCCATTTCGGCGGGCCGGGAGATGGGATTTGGTCTGGTAGCCCACCTTCACCATTCACGTCTGGGAGTCGGACAAATATTGAGGTTGCTTCCAAAGCCATGTCGCTCAAAGGCAACCCTACGCTCGAATCGATTGACTTCTCGCGCACTTCACAAGTCCAATCTTCAACCGGTGCCTATCAAAACACAACGGGCCAATTCGTTTCTTTATCGGACCAAGGCTATACTGGTTTAACGAAGAAATTCTCACAGTTTACTGTCACTACAAGTGCATCATGGGGCTATATTGGCGTTGTCGTTTTGGTTGGTGATGAATATCATATCATGAAGTATTCTTCATCCAGTCTATACAATACTCCAACGATTCTTCGAATCAACTCAACTACAGGCGCCTATATCGGAACAGCGTCACTCAACACCAACGGCTGCAGCACTTCTTCTTACTACAACATGGTTGACGCAACTGTTGATGGAACAACGGTCTACACAGCACATTACACCAGTTACTACATGACCAAATGGTCTGTTATCACAACGGGCACTGCAAAATCATGGCGCTGTGATGCCTCGTGGAATTACAATAACAATTACGTAACTGGAGTCGATATTGATGATGCTACTGGTAAACTCTATGTTGCAACATACTCGTATTCTGCCAATGTGCATTACCTCAATGAAGTGAGGAAATCCTCTCCATCTACAGTCCAAGGGACTTGGACGTTAGCCACGGGTACAACAGTCTCCCGATATGGAGCAGGAATGATCGTCAACATGCCAACCATCATTTACAACGAATATGACCAACAATACGTAAGTGGCGTTGGCTATAACTACGATTCTTACCATCATTTCTTCACTATGAATGGTAACTTTATCGAACATATGGGTGAAGTTCCCGTACCCGAAGGTGGCCATTATGGCATGGTCGAATCCGAACTTGGACAATTTAGTTTTTCTTGCCACTATTATTCTACAGCGTATTGCAGCACAAGTACTCGCCACAAAATCAACAACTTTGGAGATGGCGCTCTGTATGATGAACGGAGTCATTCCTCCAGCACAACTGCTTCATTAGAGGGGAATTCCATTACCATCTCGAAAGCAATTGATACTTTGAAAATCAGCAGTATTCTTGGATACACCCCTACTGGGACGAGTATTAGTGTTGACATTTCCAACGATGGCGGGGCAACTTGGAAGCATGTCAGGCCTGGGCAAACAGTTTCTTTTGCTCAAACGAGTACAACATTTAGCTGGCGAGCAAATCTCAATGGAACGGCAACAAAGGCTCCAATTCTTGACGGAATCGGAATTGAATACGTCACCTCATATGTTTCTTCATCGAATATGTATGTCTACCAATACGTCGGTTCTGGAATAAAAAATGTTGCTGCGGCTACGATTACATGGGACCAAGTACTACCAACAAGCACTTCTATTCGCGTCTACTTTGGATACACAACTTCGAATATATGCACACCAGGTAGTGCTGGAGTTTTGGCGTACACTCAATCCAATCAAACGAAGTCAGTGACGGGTACTGGTTACTACATCTGCATGCGCGTTGAACTGGGAACTTCAAATTCTGCAGTAACTCCCTCAATTTCGAATATTTCTCTCGCTCAGCACTCGAATGCTCCAACTCAACCTGGAGTCAACATCGATGGCAAGTCTGGTTGGTCTCGTGCTTCGCAAGATGGGGCACTGTTAGGCCCATTGACCGTCACCGATCGCA
>Ga0308019_10001404_pt1 | contig 14633 bp, 12 predicted proteins | sample Neamet284_FD_203135 | JGI IMG/M metagenome (GOLD analysis project Ga0308019, IMG submission 203135) | Marine microbial communities from water near the shore, Antarctic Ocean - #284 | ecosystem: Environmental > Aquatic > Marine > Unclassified | place: Southern Ocean | collected 2014-10-01 | reverse complement strand
AACAGTAAGAAATCCTGCTTGTACGCTAATTGATAAAACATACGATATGGCTAATCCTGAAACATCATAAATATCGCCCAAAATTATTATGCCTAAAACTAAACTAATTACTCCTAAGATGTGCCCAATTAACACGTAGGAACTTTTTTCTTTACTAAGAAATTTTGAGGTAAACATTGATGCAACAGTTGATGGAATTAATGAGATGCTTAAAATTGGTATTAGACTTAATGATTCAACATATTCTGGAAATACTATTGGTAACAGTATAGGTACTAAAAATATGCCCAAAATTGCTAAAATAACAGAACCCAAAACAGTATATATTTTTAATTTTCCACTTGATTTTCCACTTGCATCTTGAGGAAGCAAATATGTAAAAATCACACCTGGAAGAATACTTAATACTGAAATAACTTGTAATCCCAAGTAGTAATTTCCTAATAATGCAAACCCGAACATAGGAGCTATCATTAATTTATCAATCTGCCCTTTAATTGAACCCGCAATATCTAAAGAATAATTGTTAGCTATGAATCCTGATTTTTCTTTTAAAAATTTAAAATTATAATTTTTTCTTTTTATAGAAAGATACATTTGTTTAAAAAATAACATAAATGAAAGTCCATATCCAAGTAGTATACCTTCAGATCCAATAAACTGAAATAGAGTTAATGAAATTATAACAAAAAATACTTTTTGTAAAAAATAAAATTTTGCATAACACTTGAATAATTTTCTACCTTGAATCTCTGAAATTGTAAGAGTAAAAATTACAAATCCAATCACAAATAAACTTAATCCTGCATTTTGAAAAATAAAGTATAAAACAATTGCACTTATGCCACTTGAAATTAATGAGACTAAATATAAAACAGATTCTATGTCTTTTCCCTTTGCAACATAGACTGTCATTACCCATTCCCCTCCGATTAGTGCAATATTGGAAGAGATTCCTGCTATTGCAATTAGATATCCTAGTTCACCATAACTTTCTTGTCCTATTAGACCAGCTAGGTATAGCCAAAATACTGCCGAAATTGCATTACCTGCAATTGTCGATGTAGCTAGCATGGAAATATTTTTTATTCCCGTAGAATTCCGTATTCTATTCCAGTCCATCCTTATCTCACAGATTTTTTTTCAAATATCTTAGGCTATTCCTAATTAATGGCTGATTTGTAAACTTCAAGTATATTTTTAGTCATTTGTTTAGAGTTAAAAACTTCTACCATTTTTTCATATCCTTTTTTACCCATTTGTATTGACAAATCAGGATTTTTTAACAATCTCTTAATTGCATTAGTTAATTCTTCTATATTTTCAGGATTTACTAATAATCCTGTTTCCCCATCTTCTATGACATATGGAATTCCATGTAATTTACTACTGATGGTTGGTTTTTTACAGGCAAAACCTTCTAATGGTGTTAGTGGAGACATTTCCCATCTGGATGGCAAAATTAAGAATTCACATGCATGATAAGCAGATATCACTTCATCTCTAGTAGGTTTTTTTAAGACTAAAATATTATTTTGTAAATTTAATTTTAAAATTAATTTTTCCATTTTGTTTTGATAACCAAAATCAGCTCCCATAATTACTAAAACTGTATCTTGAAATTTAGGATCAGACATTAATTGTAAATAAGATTTTAATAAATAATCAATACCTTTTACAAGATTAAATCTTCCTAAAAAAAGCAATATTTTTTTTTCAATATTATATTTTTTTTTAAAATCAAATGGATTTATGAGTAATTTTTCATAATCTATCCCATTAAAAATAATACAAAGTTTTTTATCGTTTGTATATTTTTCAAATATATTTTTTTCATATTCATTTGCAACAATTATTTTATTTGCTTGATTGATTATGAATTTTATAAAAGGTTCTTGCAATCTATATAATATTTTATTAATTATTCCTTTATTGAAATCTGGATGCGTAAATAATCCCCCTTGATCAGAAATAATTAATGGAATATTATTAAATTTTGAAACTAATGCTGAAATAAATGCTTGAAATCCTCTAATTCCTATTGCATGAATAATATCTGGTTTATAATTTTTTAACAAGTAATACATCCCTGGATTTATAAAAAAAAGTTTAATTTTAAAAATTACATGTGATCTTATAATTTTAAAAAATTCTGTTTCTTCTTCTCTGGGTAAATCTTTGTTAAATGTACTAGTGTTATTTGCAAAATCTAAATCTGTAGTAAAAATATTTACTTCATGGTTTCTTTTACCTAATTGTTTTGCTATGTCGATACATAAGAACAATATTCCTCCAAACTGTACTGCTGGAATTGATGCAGGACATGTTAAAGCAATTTTCAATTTTCTTTCCATTTTTCTACCATTTTTTTAATTCCTATTTTAGGAGTAATTTTAGCCTCAAATTGTAACTCTTGTTTAGCTTTAGTTGTATTAATAGAAAATTTTTGTACTTCAACCCCTCTTGATTTCTTTTTAATATATTGGAATTTCATTTTAGATGTTTTTTCAAGTATTTTTAATATTGATAATAATTTGAAACTTTTTCCTAATCCTATATTATACACGCCATTTTTATTATTATCAATAGTTTTAACTATTGCATTTACGGCATCATCATAGTGAATGAGATCTATGCTTTGTTCTCCTCCAAAAATTGTAATTTTCTCTCCAGTTAAAGCTTCTTTGAACATTTTGGAAATACCCCTTTTATCATTATTTTCTCCATAAAAATTTGTAAATCTTAGAATATTATATGGAATTTTATATTTTATATTAAATTCTTTAATGAGATTTTCTGAAATCATTTTAGTAAACCCATTTAAATTAATTGGCATTAAAGAACTGGTTTCATCAACTTTTTGTTTTGAATTTCCATATACTTCTCGTGATGATGCAAAAATTATCTTTATCTTTTTATCTTTAATTGATTCCAATATATGATAAGTTCCCATTACATTTGTTTCTAAAGTTTTTTTTGGATTTTTTTCACATTCCATGTTACCTGTAATTCCAGCTAGATGAATTATTATGTCTGGTCTAATTTTTTGAATAATTTTTTCAACTTCTTCACGTTTTGTAATATCACATTTTACTTTAGATTTTTTTCCATTTCTTTTTGTTGTACCTATTACCTTATATTTTTCATTTAATTTTTTTACTAATAAATTACCCAATATTCCACTTGAACCTGTTACCAAAATTTTCTTAGTCATTTCCATTTCTTTACAGAAATTAAAAATTATAAGCTTATGCACCTATTTGCTTTATGGCATAAAGCATTCCTAGATTATTGTTTGTTGGATTAATATTTACAATAAAATTAATTTTTTCTAGTCGTGTTTTTAATAGATCTAAAGATATATTTTTATTTTCTTCTAGATGATATTCAAGATATATCTTATCTATTTTAGATAATTCTTCATTTGTAAGTGATTCAATTATTTCAAATTCGGCACCTTCACAATCCATTTTTAATATATTACATTTTTCTATTTGATTTTCTTTCATAATTTGCCCTAGTGTGGTGGTTTTAATTTTAATTGATTTTTTACCCTTTCCATAAATTGAATGTGCTGCATCATCTAAAGAATCTAAAAACAAACTTATTATTTTTTCAGATTTTGAAATTGCTTTATTAATAATAATCAATTTATCCAATTTATTATTTTTCAAGTTTTCTGCTAAAAGTGAAAAATTTTGAGGATAAGGTTCTATTGAAATAATTTTTACGCTAGGACAATTTAGTGATGCATATAGTGCAAACAATCCAATATGTCCGCCAATATCAATAATCATATCATTTTTATTAATTTCAAATCCCTCAACATTATATTCTTTAATAATCCATACATTTGCAAATGCTTGAAGATCCGTAGATTTTGTTCTTAATTTAATTTTTAGACCATTTTTTAAATTTAAAATATATGATTCTTTTTTATATATTCCAAAATAAACCACAAAAATAATATACCAATTTTTAACATTATAAATCATTTTTAAAAAAATAGATATTTTATTCATAAATTTAATGTTTTAAATCATCTAATATAATTTCCTGCTAATTTTATTCACTAAATTTAATTTAAATATTCACAAATTAAAGAATTATGTTATGAAAATTATGGTAACTGGAGGTCTTGGATTTATTGGAAGTCATCTTGTTGAATCCCTATTAAATGATAAACACAAAATAATAGTTTTAACTAGAAGTTTTTCTAAAAAGAAAAATCTCAACATACTACACAATAATCTACAAATCTTAAAAATTGATGTACAAAATTCTCGAAATTTTTCAAATGTCATTAAAAAACATAGACCTGATATCCTGTTTCATTTAGCAGGTGAAACTTCTCATTCTAAATCATTTTTAGATCCAATGAATGATGTTGATTCTAACATAAAATCTACTATTTGTGCTTTAGAAACTATTCGAAAAAATAAAATTAAATGTAGATTTATTCTTGGTAGTACATTTGTCACTATTGGTAAACCAACAAAATTACCAGTTAACGAAGATTCAATTTGTAATCCAACTACAATATATGGCACAAGTAAATTGGCTAGTGAACATATTTGTAAAATTTACAATAATGTTTATGGGTTGTATACAATTAGTTTTAGAATAACTAATTCATTTGGACCAAAAGAACAGATTATATCGACTAAAAATGCAATAAATTATCTAATTTATCGTGCATTCAATGGAGAAAAAATCACTTTATTCAATCAAGGTAAATTTTTCCGAGATTTGATTTATGTTTCTGATGTAATTTCTGCATTAAAAATCATAATGAAAAAGGGGAAACCTGGAAATTTATATTGGATTTCATCTGGAAAGAAAACCTGGTTTTATAAATTTGGGAATTTATTAAAAAAACATACTGGAACAAAGATTGTATTTACCCCGACTCCAAAATATACCAAAAGTGTTGACGTTGGAAATTTCTTGGCTGATAATTCAAAATTAAAAAAATTAGGATGGAAACCTCAAATTTCTCTTGATACTGGATTAAAATTAACTCTTGAATATTTTAATAAATTAAAAAATTAGATTATTTTTTTTGTAATTTTTCCTAGAAAATTTATGATTTTATTAAATAATATTGATGTTGTGGAGTCACTTACTTCTATTGGTATGTCTATCGTATTTGATAATTTTTCAATAATTGATTTATCTGTTATCTTTTTTTTATTTTCTATTTCTAAATATTTTTTATTGATCAGTTTACGATTTTTTATAATATGGTTTGTTGCTCTTATTTTTTCTTTAATCATTCCTTTTGATAAAAAATAAATAATAATAAAAATTTCAACAATTACTAAACTAGGGAGAATTTTTAAAAATGTTGATTTTGAATAATGTGTTAATAAACAATACCATCTATTTCTTTCAAGAAGGTAAAATTTTTTTGCACTCCATTTAAAACTAAAACTTTCTGCATGAAACACAATTACATTGGGAACATAAAATGATTTAATCCCTATTTGTGCTGCTCTCCAACCTAATTCTAAATCATCATGATATGCAAATAAAAATGGATCAAAATATCCAAGTTTATCAAAAATTTTTTTTGATGTAAATAAACAGGCACCTGATGCATAGTTGATAATTTTAAATTTGTTAAATTTTTCAGAATCTTTTTCTCCTTTACCTGACGAATATCCAAATCCAAAAATATTCATCATATTTCCTCCTGAATTAATTCTTGTTTTATCACTAGTTGCTAAAAGTTTTGGTTGATAAAGTCCATCACCATGATTTTTATATTCTTTAAGAAATTCATCAATCCAATCTATTTTGACCTCTGTATCTGGATTAAGAATTATGATGTAATCTCCTTTAGCTTGTTTTAATCCAATATTATTTCCTTCACAATACCCCAAATTTTCTTTATTTTCAATTAAATTTATCTGTGGAAATTCTTCTTTACATTTCCTATAACTTTGATCTTTTGATGCATTATCTACTAAAATTACCTCATAATTCTTATATTTTGATTGCATTATTGTTGAAATGCACTTTTTTAGTAAATTCCCTGCATTATAATTTAAAATTATTATGCTAACTTTTGGTATGTTTATTGATTTCAATTATTATAAATTTGGAATATTTTTCCCATTAATATTTATGTAATTAATTTCTATTAGGTTAAAGTAAAATTTTTGTACCTTCTCCTAAAAGTAACACATTTTCATCATTTTCTTTAGGGAGTATTTTTGAATTTGAGGCTATGATGCTATTTTTAATATTTATTTTACAATCAATTAAACAATCTTGCATTATGATACTATTAGATATTTCACATTTTGAAAGATTTGTATTATCTCCAATACTTACATTTGGACCAATAATACACGAAGAATCAATTATACATTTTCCCCCTATTATGACTGGACCAATTATTTTTGCATCTTTCTTGATTACTGCATCTTTACCTATCATTATATTTCCTGATATATTTTGACTATGGTTGTTTCCATTACAATATGGTTTTAATTTTTGAAGAATTGCGTCATTTGCATTAATAATATCTTCGGGAGTTCCAGTATCTTTCCAATAATCCGTTATTTTATGATAAGTGATTTCATGTCCTTCATTAAGTAACATATCTAACGCATCTGTAATTTCATATTCATTTCTCCAAGAAGGTTTCAATCTTTTGATAACATCAAAAATTTTTGGAGTAAGAAAATAAATTCCCGTCACAGCCAAATTTGTGGGTGGATTTTTTGGTTTTTCCATAATTTTAATAATTTTTCCATCCTTAACATCTGCAATTCCAAATCTAGATGGATTATCAACTTCACATAAAAGAATTGTAGCCGTTGATACTCCATTTTGAAATTCAATAGTAAAATCTCTTATACTTTTTTGAATTATATTGTCTCCCAAAAATACTAAAAATTTTTCATTTTTAATAAAATTTTTACAAAGACCAATTGCATGTGCTATACCTTTGGGAAAATCTTGTTCAACATATATTATCTCTAATCCAAATTTTTTTCCATCCTCATAATATTCTCTAACCTTATCGGAACCAATTCCGCCAATAATTATCGCAACCTCTGAAATTCCTGCATCTTTCATTGATTTTAGGCAAAATTCTGACATGGGTTTATTTGCAATTGGAAGAAGTTGTTTTGGACCTGTATGGGTTAGAGGCCTTAGTCTTGTACCGTGCCCACCATGAAGTAAAATACCTTTCATTAAATGATGTTTTTTTACTATACTAATAAATTAAATTTATTTTTGCCAATTTGGAATAAGTACATCTTGAGGAATATCCTTCCACCACTTTTTATTTTTTAAATACCAACTAATTGTATTTTCTAAGCCTTCACCAAATTTTATTTTTGGTGTCCAACCTAATTCATTTCTAATTTTTGATGAATCCATACTGTATCTAAAATCATGACCTGGTCTGTCATTGACATATTCTACAAAATCTTCTGGTTTTTTCATCAATTTGAGAATTTTTTTAATAATTGTTTTATTATCAACTTCATTATCTGATGAAATATTATATGATGAACCTTTTTTTCCATTCTTTAACACTTGAAATATTGCTTCACAATGATCAGATACATGAATCCAATCTCTAATATTTTTACCTGAACCATAGATTGGAATTTTTTTATTATTAATTGCATATAAGATAGTTTTTGGAATTAATTTTTCTGGAAATTGTCTTGGTCCATAATTATTTGTACATCGTGTTATCATACAATCACATCCATAAGTTACATAAAATGAATTGATCAAAAGTTCAGCCGATGCTTTTGATGCTGAATATGGACTTGATGGATTAAATTTAAAATTTTCATCCGCACTTGTGAATTTTAAACTTCCAAATACTTCATCCGTAGAAATATGTATTAATTTTTTATCATATTTTCTAATTGCTTCTAAAATGATGAATACACCAAAAATGTTAGAATCGATAAAAGGCTTAGCATTTGATATACTTCTATCTACGTGTGATTCTGCTGCAAAATTTACTACAACATCACATTTTTCTACTAATTCAAACATTAATTTCTTATTTGTGATATTACCTTTAACAAACTCATACTTTTTTGAATTTTCAATTTTATTCAAACTTATTACATTAGAACCCAATAATTCATCATCTAGATTAATTATTGATACTTCTTCATTTTTTGATAATACATTTAGAATGAAATTACTTCCTATGAAACCTAAACCACCTGTTACTAAGAGTTTCATGTATTTTTCAAGTAAATAGAAGGTAAAATTCTTTTGGTATTTTTAAAAATATTGTCTATTTTTTAATAATATAATGCGGTGTTTTTGAATATGCAAATTTCTTAATTTTAATATTTTTTTTTGCAAAATATTCATCAACAGCTTTTGTTTCTCCTGGAAATACTCCATAATCATCCAGTACTAGTATTCCTCCTTTTACTATTTTTGGGTATAAATTTTCTAAAATTACAACAGCTGGTTCATAAATATCTGTATCTAAATTTAGAAAACTAATTTTCATTTTGGGATTTTCTTCTATGTATTTAGGAATTGTTTTTACAATATCTCCCTGAACTAATTCTATTTTTTCATTAAGTTTTTTCCTTTTTAGAATTTGTTCTAATTGATTTTTTGAAATTCCACTTGGTCCTGCATCATTGATAAATTTTTTACGTAATTTTTGATCTTGTTTAAAATTTGTTTCTGGAAATTTTCCAAACATATCAAACCCGATAATTTTTTTTGATTTTTTATTTAATAAATTTCTAAAAGTTGCAAATCTAATTAATGAGATTCCTTTGAAAACACCACATTCTATAATTGATCCCGGTTTATCTATTGTCATTTTAAACAATTCATAATGTGCCATTAATTTTCCTATTCTTGAATTATCACATGATAAATAGAAATTATTTTCATAGTCAAACGAATTTTGAAAATTTGGTAAATTAATCATATTTTACTAATGAATTATCTAATTTTTAATTTCTTTTTAACTGTATATAAAAAACCATCAAAACATACTTCTAGCCATTCATGATTTCTTAAAAAGGGAAATGAACGATAACAAAATTGATTATGTAAAGTTAGAAACTCATGAAACTCATGATATTGCTGATAATCATGTTAATGGATTACTAACTGTGATTTGGAGAGATTGGGATAAAATTATTCCTAATCATCCTAAAATGATTTATCTTTCTTCAGTAGAACCGCATGAAATTAAGGGTCCACATTTACATACAAAACGTAATAGCTACTTTGTATGTATTAAAGGAAAAGTTGTTTTTATTATTAGGGATATTGATGGTAAATACCATGAAATTATTTCCAGTGAAAGTGAACCAAATTTAGTTCAAATTCCAAAAAATTTCCCTTCAGCTCATATTAATATTGCAAATGAACAATCAACTATTCTTGCATTAGCTGATGTATCTTGGAAGCCTAATGATAATGAAATGGAAAATATAGTCTTTAATAATTATGATTGGAAAAAATGGGAATAATGTATTGAATTGTCAGATTTGATACTGTTAGTAGATTCATCATTAGATATTTCAGAAATAAAAAATTTGAATGATAATAATTCAACTATTATAGTAAGTTTTGATTATGAATCTCATAAAGAATTAGATAAACATCAAATTCTTCATACACAATCTGATCAATTTCTTTCTGAAAATGATGTTGATAATATCCAGAAAATTGCATATCGTCTAATTCATTGGTGTGATGAAAGTGAAATACAACAATTTATTAATTATGATGCAATCAATATTGGAAAATTATTTCATGAAGAATTAATGGATTATTTTGTTAAATTTATTAAATCTTTTTTTGAAATTAATTTAATTTATAAAAAATACCCTGATGCTTTTTTTTATTCTTCATTAGATTTTTATAAAATCTTAGAAAGTTTTACTACCAATGTTCAAAAATTATCTTCTTCACTTAGTTCAAAAAAATATGCCAATGATAATATTCGTATAAATTTTAATCTTGGAAAAAAATCTTTTATGTTTTTTATATCAAAATCTACATATCAAAAAATTAAAAATTTCTATGAAAAATTTGTACATTTAATTATGGGACCTAAAAAATCATTTAATTCAAACACAAAAAATATCCTATTAGTTGAATTCAATACCGTTAGATATGAAGAATTTTTTTTAGCAAATAAATCTAAATCATTACAACTTTATTTTTATGGTAGACGTAGACCTGCATTTTGGAATTATAATTCATACTCAATTTTTAAAAAATCTAAAACAAGGATCATTTCATCTCATGCTATTGAACGTACTCCTCTTGAATTATCTACTAAAAATACTATATCATTAATGAAAAAAAATATTCAATTATTATGGCAAAACGAAAAATTTCTAAATACTTTTTTCTCGATTGATGGTATTTCTATATGGAATTTTATCAAGTCTACTTTTTTTGAATTATTAGAAAATAGAATTGAAAATACCATTTATGAAATAGAATTATGTAAAAATATGCTTAACAAATATAATTTTGATAATATTTTACTATTATCTGAAATTGGATTCACCGAACAAATAATTTCTAATATAGCTAAACAAAATAATATTCCATTAACTTTAATTCAACCTGGTCTTTACTATGATACACTAGAAGCTAATGAGATGAATGTTTCTCAAACGGTTTATCCTATTTTGTCTGATAAGTTTATTGTATGGGGAAAAACTGCACAAAAAGATTCTTTAGTTAATGGAAATATTCCTAGTAATAAAATAGAAATGATTGGTTCTCCAAGATATGATGAACAAAAATTATCTGTAGATACTTCTAATCAAGATTATATTTTATTAGCTACTTCTGCACCTCAACCTGCAGATATTCATGGATTACTAAATAAAAATATAAAAAATTATGAAAATTCTATTATTCAAATATCTCAAATTGCTGCAAAATTAAAAAAACCATTGATTATAAAATTACATGCTTCTCCAAATGAACCTGATGTTAATGCATTAATTTCTGAAATAGATCATGATATTACTGTAGTTACTGCAGGAGATATTTTTCCTTTAATAGAATCTTGTAGTGTGATGATTGTTTTGGGATTATCCACTGCAATTATAGAGGCACAAATACTTCATAAACCTGTAATTTCAATTACTCCTATTGAGTATAAATGGGGTAATCCGGAAGTTTTTAAATCAAATTCATGTTTAGTGTCTAATATTGATTCGTTGGAAGATGATTTAATAAAAATTTTGTTCAACGAAAGCTTTTGTAACGATATTATAAATAATGCTGATTTGTTTATAGATAATTATTTTGTAAACTTGGGTTTTGGACCGGAAAAGATTTTTGAGTATTTATCAAAATCCTGAACATTCATTCTATATGTTATCATAATTTGTTTTTTCTATGTTTCCTGTTTTATCTCGTAATAAATTCCCATGTTCATCTTTTATGAATAATTCTTTATTGGCAAATTTATCTACTAACAAATAGAATTCTTCTCTTGTTAATTCAAAATCTTCTAAATATTCATCTAGATATTTCTCTGGAATTTTACCTTCATGTTTTTTTACTAGTTGTATGGCTTCATTTCTTGATAGTCTTCCGTGTCTAATATCTATAGATGCATTATCTGTGGCTCTTCCATATCCAAATTTTATCCACTTCATATAATCATGTAGACCTTGACCTTTGTTGTCCAAGTTCTCATGATTTGAATATGTTCCCTCAGATGGACCGTCATGTAATATGAAACCACGTTCTTTCATTTTTTCAACTTGTTTGATGGCATCCCATTGAATAAAATGTCCTAGAAAAATTCCTTTTACACCAACTTTTTCAACTTCATCATTATTAGGATACATGTATGGTATCAGATCTTCCATTTTGACATCGTATTGTAACATATGTTCTGGACCATGATATGATTCTGTACTATTTTTTACTTCAATAGTTGTCCCATAATTTTTTCTCCAATTACTGTCTAATTCTGATTTATTACTGTCTTCAATAGGTCCACCATATTCTGCTTGAGCATTTTCTCCCCAAACAAGTAATGGAATTTTTTGTTGAACCGCAATTTGTACTGGAACAGTAAAAATTCCAAAATGCTCTGGCCATGATGCATCTCCAAAATCTAATAATCCAATTTTTTGCATTTTAAGATAAATATCACGTTTTGGTGTAAATTCAATACAGTCTACATTGAACTGTTTTTTTAGATTTTCTAGATTTTTTCTCCCAAGTTCTGTCCATTCTCTTGGTCTAAAAGCAACTACGAGAGGATTTAATCCAAATTCTTCTTTAATCATATATGTTTGATAATGTGAGTCTTTTCCACCACTAACTGGTATAATGCAATCATAATTGTTATTATTTTTACTTCTATACTGTTCAAGAATTTTTTTCAGTTCTTTTTTTCGTTCATTCCAGTTTATTCCTTTTTTAATATTTAAAAATCTACATGCATCACAAATTCCATTCTTGTCCAATGTTAGATCTCGTTTTGTGGCTGGATAAACACAATTTTTACAATATTTTATCATACGTGATTTAATTTTTGTGATTTACTATATTAGGATATACTTAAAGGAATAAAGTTATTTTTTAGATCAAAACTGTTTATGTATTATATTGCTTGAATAACTGTTTTCTAGATTCTCACTCATTAATTTTAATTTATTGAAATACAATATTTTAATTACATAATCATTATTTTTTTCAAATTATTTAATATACCCGAGAATTATTTTTTGATTATGATTGGATGTATTATTCAAGCTAGAATGGGATCTACTAGATTACCTGGAAAAGTTTTGAAAAAACTTGATGAAAATAACTCCGTATTATCTTATGTTATTAATCAAGTCAAATATAGTAAATTAATTAATAGGATTGTAATTGCTACTACCACTTTAGATGAAGATGATGTAATAGCAAAATATTGTAAAGAAATTAATGTAGAGTGTTTTAGAGGTAACCCACAAGATGTTCTTGATAGATATTATAAATGTGCAAAATATTTTTCATTTTCAAATATTGTCCGAATTACTTCTGACACTCCATTGATCGATCCAACTATAATTGATCAAGTTGTTGAAAAATTTCTTAGTTCTAAATATGATTATGTTTGTAACACTCAACCACGTACATTTCCTCAAGGAACTGAGACTGAAGTTTTTTCATTTTTAGCATTAGAAAAAATTTGGCATAAATCTATTTTACCTTCTGAACGTGAACATGTTACTCCATATTTTTATACACATCCAAAAGATTTTCAAATTTTTAATGTAAAAACTTCAAAAAATATTTCTAATTTACGGTGGTGTATAGATAGAAAAAATGATTTAGATTTAGTACGATTTATTGTACATGGTATTAAATCACGTCCAATACTAACTAAGGATATTTTACAATTCCTTATCAATAAACCTAATATAAAAAAATTAAACCAAGATCATACTATAGATGAGGGATATCTAAAATCTCTTCAAGAAGATAAAGAATTCCTAAGAAAGATTTAGTTTACACATTAGATATTATACAACCTATGTTTTTATACTGTAAACAGGAAAAAGACATATGAAAATTCTGTTTATTCATCCTCCTGTGCGAGTAGATCATGATCCAGTCGATGTACCTGCAGGATTGGCTATTTTGTCTAGTATAGCAATTCAAGAAGGGCATCAAGTGGCGTTATTAGATCTGAATATTGATCGTCCGATTATGCCATGGTCAAAAGTAAGTGAACAAATTTCTGTTGATCAATGGGATATGATTGCAATTGGTGGATTAAGTAGTATGTATAATGATATCAAGAAAATCTTACAAATTTCTAGAAAATTAAATCCTGATGCACTCATTGTAGCAGGAGGAGGTTTCATCACATACATGCCTGATAAAATAATGCAATTTAGTCCTGAAATAGATATTGCAGCTATTGGCGAAGGTGAATATACTTTTAGAGAAATACTTCAGACCTTTGATTCAAAAGATTGGAAAAAAGTTAGAGGTATTTGTTTTAAAGAAGATAACCAAGTTATTTACACTGAACCTAGACCGTTAATTGATGATTTAGATACCATTCCTCATCCTGCATGGGATTTATTGGATATGGATGAATATTTCAAATATTCTAGTTCTCTTTGGTTTAATGGTGCATGGAAAAGTAAACGTAGAGTTAATTTTGTTACTGAACGTGGTTGTCCAAGACAATGTACTTTTTGTACTCATAATGGAATGAATAGATGGGATCAATTAGCATTACTAGGAAAAGATAAAGTTGAATTATTAGATCAAGAAGCTGGTTTTCAAGCAATTACGCGGTTTTTCTCTCCAAAATATGTTGTAGATCATGCATTACATCTTCATGAAAAATTTGGAATTGATTACCTTTGTTTATTAGATGAGAATTTAACATCAAATCCAAAACGAGTTCATGAGTTCTGTGATTTATGGATTAAAGAAGGATTACATAAAAAAATCCAGTTAGGTACTGCCGGAGATGCGCCAAGTATTACTCCTAGTATTGTTAAACATATGCGTGAAGCCGGGTTTACATTTATTTCCATAGGTGGTGAAAGTGGGAGTGATAAAATTCTTCTTGAAGATATAGGAAAAGGCGTAACTGTTGCTAATAATCAACAAGC
>Ga0308019_10001403_pt1 | contig 14641 bp, 14 predicted proteins | sample Neamet284_FD_203135 | JGI IMG/M metagenome (GOLD analysis project Ga0308019, IMG submission 203135) | Marine microbial communities from water near the shore, Antarctic Ocean - #284 | ecosystem: Environmental > Aquatic > Marine > Unclassified | place: Southern Ocean | collected 2014-10-01 | reverse complement strand
CATTAAAACTGTTACTTAAAATTTCAACTGAATAATCTTTACACATTGACATATAAAAGATTAAATTTTCTGATAATTTTTTAATAAAAAAATTAATTGAAGGTTTTTTTTGTGTTTCAATATAAACACTTGTAGCTTTTGGTAGTTTTAAAAATAACTTTTCATATAAATTGATTCCAATACCAATTATTGATTTTATTTCACCCCCTTTTATTTTATTTTCTGCCAATATTCCACATATTTTTTTATTTCCTGACAGAATGTCGTTAGGCCACTTAATTGATAGGTTTGGAACATTAAATTGGTCAAGTGTTTTAAGCACAGCTAAAGCAGAAGCACAATTAATAGAATAAATCCATTTTGGATTTAGATTTTTTAATTTTACATAAAAGCTTAAAGCAAGATGACTATTAGCCTCCCCATACCACTTAGATTGATGTTGTCCAATACCATTAGTTTGGTTTAGAGTCCATATACCATCACCAGACTTTAAGTTATTTAATTGAAGAAGATTTTTTAATTCTTTGTTTGTTGAGCTACTGGCATTAAGTTTGCGTATGTTTAATTGAAGCATAAAGTGTAGCGTTAAGGAGATAAAAACGATAAGTTTGTACAATATTAAAATATTTTAATGGTTAAAAATATCCTAGACACAGAAACTCTCATATCAAAAGTTATTGGAGGTATAGACGAAATGAAAGGTGTTGAGATTAAATTACTAGACCTTAGAAAGATACATAACTCAGTTTGTAGTTATTTCATAATTTGTAATGGCACCTCAAACACTCATGTTAATGCTATTGTTAGCTCTGTGCAAAAGAATGTTAGTAAAAATCTTAAAGAAAAACCTTACCATACAGAAGGTCTAGAAAATTCAGAATGGGTTTTGATTGATTACGTCGACGTGGTTGTTCATGTTTTTCAAAAACAAATAAGAGATCGTTATAATTTAGAAAACCTTTGGGGTGATGCGCAGTTTATTGAAATTACACCAAACTATTAATAATTATGGAAAATAATAAAAACAAAAAACCTCAAAAGCCAAAAGTTAATATCTATTGGGTATATGGAATTGTCATAACTGTTTTATTAGGAATGAGTTTCTTTGGGGGTAATTCAAGTTTTAAAAATATTGGGAAAACAAATATTAGCGAATTTGAGAGATATCTTAATGCTGGAGATGTAAAAGAAATAATTGTTATTAATAAAAATTTAGCTCAAATTTATTTAAAAGAAGATGTTTTATCTAAAGCAGAACATCAAAGGGTGAAATCTAAAAACTTTTTAGGGCAAGAAAATATTCAGGGACCCCACTATCAATTTGAAGTTGGTAATCTCGAGCTTTTTCAAAAAAAACTTGAAAAAGCTGAAGAAAAAGGAATTGATTTTAAATACGAGTTTAACACAATCGAAAATAAGTGGATAGACGTAATTATTGGCTTTCTTCCAATTATAATTATAATTGGTGTTTGGATTTTTTTGATGAGAAGAATGTCAGGAGGAGGAGCTGGGGGAGCAGGAAGTCAAATTTTTAATATTGGGAAATCTAAAGCAAAGCTTTTTGACCAAAATTCAGATATAAAAACAACTTTTAAAGACGTAGCTGGACTTGAGGGTGCAAAAGAGGAAGTTCAAGAGATTGTAGATTTTTTAAAAAATCCAGGCAAGTATACTGCTTTAGGAGGTAAAATTCCAAAAGGAGCTTTGTTGGTGGGTATGCCTGGTACAGGAAAGACACTCTTAGCTAAAGCAGTTGCGGGTGAAGCAAAAGTCCCATTTTTTTCACTTTCTGGGTCGGATTTTGTTGAAATGTTTGTAGGTGTAGGAGCTTCACGAGTTAGAGATTTGTTTAAGCAGGCTAAAGATAAATCTCCTGCAATTATTTTTATTGATGAGATAGATGCAATTGGAAGAGCAAGAGGAAAAAGTAATTTCACAGGTTCAAATGATGAAAGAGAAAACACTCTTAATCAACTTCTAACTGAAATGGATGGTTTTGGTACAAATTCTAATGTTATTGTTTTAGCTGCTACAAATAGAGCGGATGTTTTAGATAAAGCCTTAATGAGAGCAGGTAGGTTTGATCGTCAAATCTATGTAGATCTTCCTGACTTAAATGAAAGAAGAGAAATATTTAAAGTTCATCTAAAACCTATAAAAACAATCAAAACCTTAGACGTTGACTTTTTATCTAAACAAACTCCTGGATTTTCAGGGGCAGACATAGCTAATGTTTGTAATGAAGCCGCTTTGATTGCTGCTAGAAAAAATAAAAAATCTGTTGGAAAACAAGATTTTTTAGATGCAGTTGACAGAATTGTTGGTGGTCTAGAAAAAAAGCATAAAATAATAACAAAGGATGAGAAGAAAACCATTGCCTACCATGAAGCTGGACATGCTGCAGTAAGTTGGTTTCTTAAATTTGCTGCACCTCTAGTAAAAGTTACTATTGTACCAAGAGGACAATCTTTGGGAGCTGCATGGTATTTGCCAGAAGAAAGAATGATAGTTAGAACTGAACAAATGCTTGATGAAATGTGTGCGACTTTAGGCGGAAGAGCAGCTGAAAAGGTTATGTTTAACAAAATATCTACAGGTGCTTTGAGTGATCTAGAAAAAGTTACACGTCAAGCCAGAGCCATGGTATCTATTTATGGTTTAAACGATAATATTGGTAATATTACTTATCATGATTCTTCAGGACAAGGGGATTACAACTTCACTAAACCTTATTCTGAAGATACTGCAAGAAAAATTGATAATGAAATATCAAAACTAATTGAAAAACAATATATAAGAGCTTGTGAATTGCTTGACTCAAACAAAGAAAAATTGACAGCTCTTGCTGAACGACTTTTAGAAAAAGAAGTTATCTTTAGAGATGATCTAGTTAAGATTCTGGGAGCTCGTCCATATGACAATGAAATTGAAAAAGACTTATCTAAATCAGATAAATAAAAATTAAATCTAAAATCGATTAGTAATTGTGAGTTTTTGGAAAAAAATTTTTGGAAAAAAAAAAGTTTCTCAAGAAGATGAAAAATCTCGGAGTCCTTTCATGCCTAAAAAAAAGGATCCAGTTGAAATAGTTTTTGCTCATAATTTTACAGAAAAAGGTGGTCGCTTTTTATTTTCAGAATCATATTCTGATTTTAATGTTTTTTTTAGAAATATACTTGAAGAAAACAATTGGATTAAATCAGATGTGTTTTCATTAGATATAGAAATCTCAAAAGAATTTGATCTAGAAATTAATACTGTACCCGCAATCGTTAAAGAAAAAAAAGTAGCGTTCATAAATTGTGAGTTTCTTATTGCAAATACTGGTAGTGTTTTGATTTCCAGTAACCAGATTAAAGATTTGAATTTAAACCAATTACCAGAAAATATTATAGTAAAAGCAAATACTTCACAATTTGCGAGGGATGTAAGTGAAGGAATGAGCAAACTAAAAGCATTTTATTCTAAAAATTTACCGACAAATATTACTACACTAAATGCTAAAAATAGTGATAAAGAATCTAATTTTTTATCTCAGGGAAATAGCTCAAAACATATTTATTTACTACTTCAATAGTAAAAAATGAATGACATAATTATTCGATCATTTACCGGTATTACATATGCTTCAGTAATATTATTGTCTTCATTTTATGATTTAAGGTTATTTTCATTTATTATGTTCTGTTTTTCATGTTTGGTGATTTTTGAGTTTCAAAAATTATTAAAATTAAAAAATATAACTCCATATTTTTTACTTGCCTTTATGAGCTTTTATTTTCTGAAAGAAAGATTTAATGCAAGTACAGTTTCAATCATTTTCTATATTACAATATTTTCTCATTTTTTGATGCTAAAATGGCTATTTCAAAAAGCATATAAAAGAAAATTAATGATTAGTTTTTTGACATATGGATACATAGTTTTTGGTTGTTTTTTTATAATAGTTATACCTTTTTCAAAAGGAACTTTTAACCCTAAAATATTATTGTTTGTTTTTGTATTAAATTGGATTAATAATTCTTTTGCATATTTGTTTGGGAAAAACTTTGGAAAAACAAAATTACTCCCAAAAGTTTCTCCAAATAAATCATGGGAAGGGTTTTGGGGTGGTTTTATTTTTACTTGTTCTGCAGGTTTCGTATTCTATAAATTAGAAATAGATTTAAAATCTATTGAAATTATTATTTGTTCTATTTTAATACCAGTTTTAGCTACTTTAGGAGATCTAGTTCAATCTAAAATAAAGCGAGATGCTGGTGTTAAAGACTCGGGCAGTATTTTGCCTGGCCATGGAGGGTTTTATGATAGGATGGATAGTATAATTTTTATTGCCCCATGGGCTTTTTATATTTTAAACCAATTTTAAATGTTTCACAAAGAAGGGTTCTTTATTATTACAATTAGTTTCATATTAACTATTACCGTTTCTGTTTTTTCAGAATACATGATTACAAATCCTTTATTAGAAAGTTTTATTCAATTTTTTTCAATTTTTATACTAATAATGATTTTACAATTTTTTAGAAATCCAAAAAGAATTATTAGTCCCGACAATAATAAAATTCTTTCTCCAGTAGATGGGAAAATTGTTGTAATAGAGTCTGTATTTGAAAAAGAATATTTTAAAGATAATCGAAGACAAGTTTCTATTTTCATGTCTCCATTAAATATTCATGTAACAAGATATCCTATAAGTGGAAAAGTTAGCTATAGCAAATACCATCCTGGAAAATATTTAGTTGCTTGGCATCCAAAATCGTCAGAAGAAAACGAAAGAACTACAGTTGTTATTAAATCAACCGAATATGGTGAGATTTTATATCGACAAGTTGCTGGTGCATTGGCAAGACGCATAGTTAATTATGCCAAAGAAGGTGACGAGGTGAATCAAGGTGACGATGCAGGTTTTATAAAATTTGGATCAAGAGTAGACTTATTTCTCCCACTTAACTTGCCTATAAATGTTGTCTTAAATCAGGTTGCAAAAGGAGCTAAAACAATAATATCCTCTAATTAAGTAAATTTCTAACAGTTTGCTTTTTTAAATCTTTGAAGAATTCTGAAAACATTAGTATGCGAAGGACCTATCATCAATATAAATAAAGATCCTGCATTAATTTAAACTTTCTAATCTATTTTTTAGATTTTTAATCTTTTCTATTGAATCGTAAGCTTTTTTTCTTTCTAACTCTATTACAATATTTGGAGCGTTTTTAACAAAACTAGGATTCGATAATTTTTTATTTAATGTACCAAGAAACTTTTCTAAGTGTTTTAGCTCATCATTAATTTTAATTTTTTCTTTTTTTGGATCCACCTTTATATCTAAGGGAATGAAAAACTCATCTATTCCTACTCTAAATATACCTCCATTTTGTTTTATTTTTTTATTAGAAAATTGAATTTCATCAAGTTTTACAAGTTTAGAAACAACTTCTTTAAACTCAATAGAATTAAATTTATAATAAAAAAGGTTCAGTTTTTCTTTTTGTTTTAAGCTATTTTCTTTCCGAAAATTTCTAACAGATCCAACAATTTTTTTTGTGATATCATAATTTTTTAAAACTGAATTATCATAACTTTCTTGAACGGGCCACGAACTAATCACTAGAGATTCTATTTTACTTCTTGATTTAATCATATGCCATATCTCTTCTGAAATAAAAGGCATAAAAGGGTGAACTAACTTCAATATTTTTTGAAATTGGTTCTTTATTTTATTAATTGATATCTCATCTATAGAAGATTCATAATCTGGTTTTACAACTTCTAACAACCAAGAACAAAAATCATCCCAAATCAATTTATAAGCAGTCATTAATGCGTCAGATATTCTATACTTATCAAAATGATCATTAATAGTTTCAAGGGCTTTATTAAAAGTATTTTCAAAACATACTATTGCATCTTTTGAAGAAACAGGTTGGTTAATGTTAGAGTCAATATTCCAGCTTTCAATTAGACGATATGCATTCCAAATTTTGTTAACAAAATTTTTGCCCTGTTTACATAAACTTTCATCAAACAACAAATCATTTCCAGCAGCAGAGCTAAGCATTAGGCCCACTCTTACTGCATCTGCCCCATATTCATTAATCAAGCCTAATGCATCTGGAGAGTTCCCTAGTTGCTTGGACATCTTTTGTCCTTTTTGATCACGAACAATTCCTGTTAAATAAACTTTTGAGAAAGGAAATTCATCTCTAAATGCATAACCTGCCATTATCATCCTAGCAACCCAAAAAAATAAAATATCTGGACCAGTTACTAAATCTTGAGTTGGATAATAATAATTAACCTCTTCATTATTTGGGTTATTTATTCCATCAAAAACTGAAATTGGCCACAACCAAGATGAAAACCATGTGTCTAACACATCATCATCTTGTCTTAACTCCGAAATTAACATCTTAGGATTTTTAAATTTAATTTTTGCTAATTCTAAAGCTTTTTCTTTTGTCTCAGAAACAACAAATTGATCATTGTTCTTTCCATAATAATATACTGGAATTCTGTGACCCCACCACAATTGTCTAGATATGTTCCAATCTGTAATATTTTCCATCCAATGACGGTAAGTGTTTTTGAACTTTTCTGGAACTAATTGAACTTCTTTTTTTTCTAAAACAGCTTCTATTGCCGGCTTTGCTAAACTTTCCATCTTTAAAAACCATTGTTCGGAAATTCTTGGCTCTATTATTGAATTGGTTCTTTCTGATGTACCTACTTTACTTATATGATTTTCTTTTTTCACAAGACATCCAAGATCTTCCATGTCTTTAACTATAGATTTTCTAACCTGAAATCTATCTTGTCCTTCATATTGTAAACCAAATGAATTTAATGTGCCATCAGGGTTTAAAATATCTATAAAATCTAATTTATGTTTTTCTCCTAATCTTTTATCATTTGGATCGTGAGCAGGAGTAACTTTTAAACAACCCGTTCCAAATTCAACATCAACATATTCGTCAAGTATAATAGGTATCGATCTTCCAACTATTGGTACTATTGCTTTTTTTCCGTGTAAATGTTTATATCTATCATCATTTGGATTAATACATATTGCAGTATCACCTAGTATAGTTTCTGGTCTTGTTGTTGCTATTGTAAGCAACTCATCATAACCATCAATCTTGTATGAAACATAAAATAAAAGCCCTGACTTTTCTTTGTGGATAACCTCTTCATCTGATACAGTGGTCTGAGCTTGTGGATCCCAATTAACCATTCTATATCCTTTATAAATCAATCCTTTTTTATATAAGTCGATAAAAACAGTAGTTACTGATTTTGACATTTCTGGATCTAATGTAAATTTGGTTCTGTCCCAATCGCAAGAGCATCCAATTTTTTTTAACTGCTGAAGTATAACTCCTCCATATTCATCTGTCCAAGCCCAAGCATGCTTTAAAAATTCTTCGCGTGAAATATTATTTTTAAAAATTCCCTCTGTTTTAAGTTTTTCAACAACCTTTGCTTCAGTAGCTATCGATGCATGATCAGTGCCAGGAACCCAACAAGCATTAAAACCTTGCATTCTGGCTCTACGGATAAGTATATCTTGTAATGAATTATTCATCATATGCCCCATATGTAAGACTCCTGTAACATTCGGAGGAGGAATTACAATTGTGTATGGTTTTCGTTTATCAGGAGTAGATTTAAAGAACTCGTTTTCTACCCAATACTTGTACCATTTATCTTCAACTAACGATGGAACAAATTTTGTAGGTATTGACATGTTATTATCTTATTAATAAAATACAAAAGTAACAAGGCTGTTTGTATTTAAAAAACTTAATCATAAATGAATAATACTAAAAAATAAAATAAAGCTTCCAAAGATTAATAAGTCTTTTATATCTTAGATAAATGATTTTATTAGAAGAAAATAAATCAATTGAAAAGCTAACCACTATGGGGGTTAAAGGCAATAGCCATAGGTATTGTAGAATAGATGAAGCATCAAGCTTAATTGATATTCTTAAATCTAATTCTTTGCCAATAAAAATTTTAGGTGGTGGGAGTAATATTTTATGGACAAAAAAATTTGAAGGATTGACTATTCACATAAATACAAAGGGTATCTCAGTAGAAAAAGAAACTGAATCATTTGTGATCGTTAATATTAATGCAGGTGAAAATTGGCATGAATTTGTAATTTGGTCAATAGAAAATAATTATGGTGGAGTTGAAAACCTTGCGTTAATTCCGGGTAATATTGGAGCTGCACCAATTCAAAATATAGGAGCATATGGATCAGAATTAAAAGATGTATTTGTTGAATGTTCTACAATAAATATTAAAACTTCAGAATTCAAGGTTTTTACAATTGAAGAGTGTAAGTTTGGATATAGAGATTCAATTTTTAAAAATAAAGAAAAAAATAATTTTATAATTACCTCAATAAAAGTAAAATTATCAAAAGAAGGTTATCATAGGCTTTCTACAAAATACGGAGATATTGATAGATTAGTCGGAAAAGAGTCTCCTAATCCCTCAAGAATTGCAAAAGCTGTAATAAAAATTAGAACTTCAAAACTTCCTGATCCAAAACAAATTGGAAATTGTGGTAGTTTTTTTAAAAATCCAGTCATTGATGAAGTTTTATTTAAAGTATTAATAATAAAATATCCTGAAATGCCTAATTATCCTTCTGGAGGAACATTTAAAATTCCAGCTGCTTGGCTAATTGAAAAATTAAATTATAAGGGCTATAGAGATGGAGATGCTGGTGTCCATAAAAATCAAGCTTTAATACTCGTTAATTATGGAAACTCCTCAGGGATTGAAATTTTGGATTTATCAAAAAAAATAAGAAAAGAGGTGCTAAAAGTTTTTGGGATTAGCCTAATTCCAGAAGTTCATATTTGGTAGTTACTGCTTGTCCTTAGAATCCATCCATATTGTGACTGGACCATCATTAATTAGCTCAACTTTCATATTTGCTCTAAATATTCCTGACTTAACAGGCTTTTCTAATAAAAACTCTAAGTCTGAAATGAATTTTTTATACATTAAGTTAGCTTGATCTTTATTTGAGGCTTTAATGTAAGAAGGTCTGTTTCCTTTTTTTATCGAAGCCATTAAGGTAAACTGACTCACTACTAAAATCTCTCCATCTATATCCTTAACCGATAAATTCATGGTGTTATTTGAATCATTAAATATTCTCAAATTGACAACCTTATTAACTAACCACTTTATATCATGATGATCGTCGTCGTCTTCGACTCCCTGAAAAATAAGCAATCCTTTATCAATTCTTCCAACTACTTCATTTAATACTAAAACTTTTGCTTCCTCAACTCTTTGAATTAATATTCTCATAGGTTTCTGTAGGTATTATCTCCTTTCAAAAGCTGAATATAGCTTTTGTAACGAGAAGAAGAAATCAACATCTTATCAACAGCAGTTTTAACATCGCATTTTGGCTCCTTGAAATGAAGACAATTCTTGAATTTACATTTTTTAGAAAATTTAATAAATTCCGGAAAATATTTACTTATTTCGTTTTTCTCCATATCTACCAAACCAAAACCCTTTATCCCAGGAGTATCTATTAACTTTGCGCCATTTCCTAAATCAAACATTTCGGCAAATGTTGTTGTATGTTGACCTTGTTGATGTTGTTTAGAAATTGTCGATGTTCGAAGATTTAGAGAAGGTGATATAGAATTTATTAATGTTGATTTACCTACTCCAGAATGTCCGGAAAACATACAAACCTTATTTGAGATTATACTAGATAATTTATTTACATTTTGATTATTTAGAGCTGAAATCTTTATGCAGCGATAGCCAATATTTTCGTATATTTTTATCAATTCGTTAGTTATATGTTTTGCATCAGAGTCATATGTATCAATTTTATTAAATATTAAAGTTGATTTGATTTTATAAGCTTCAGCTGTAACTAAAAATCTATCAATAAAAGCAGAAGAGGTAGGAGGGTTATTAACTGTTATTAACAAGAATGCATGATCAATGTTCGCAGCAATAATATGAGTTTGTTTAGATAGATTTACAGATTTTCTTACAATATAATTTTCTCGTGGTTTAATTTCTGCAATCAAACCCTCGTTTTTTCCTAATGATGGATCTTCTATAATTATAACTTTATCTCCAACTACAACAGGATTAGTCGATTTAATACCATCTAAACGAAGTTTGCCTTTGATTCGACAATTAATGATTTTTTTATCAGTAACAACTTTATACCAACTGCCAGTAGAACGATATACAGTACCTAAAATCACTTTTTTTTACAAAGTAACAATATTTTTTTCGTTCACATATCCTCAAAGAAGCTTATTGAATTGTTATCTTTATATCAATTATACTTAGAATGTCAAAAGCTTTATTAATGATTCTCGATGGTTGGGGAAAAACAAAAAACCCTTCAATATCTGCAATTTCAAGAGCTAAAACACCTTTTATTGACAGCCTCTATGAAAATTATTCTAGCTCTGAATTACTTACTCATGGAGAACATGTTGGACTTCCAAAAGGTCAAATGGGGAATAGTGAGGTTGGACATATGAATTTAGGGGCTGGAAGAATTATTTATCAGGATTTGGCTAAAATTAATAAGGCCATAAAGAATGATACATTAAAAAAAGAAAAAACAATAATAGAGGCTTTTAATTACGCTAAAAAAAATAATAAAAAAGTTCATTTTTTAGGTCTATTATCTAATGGAGGAGTACATTCACACATAAAACACTTAGTTGAATTATTAAAAATTGCTAAAAGTAAGGGTTTGAATAAACTTTATATTCATGCTTTTACTGACGGTAGAGATGTTGATCCAAAATCTGCAATTGGTTTTATTAATGAGATCGAACCAACACTTAGGAAAACCGGATCTAAAATTGCTACACTTATTGGTAGATATTATGCTATGGACAGGGACCAAAGATGGGAAAGAGTTAAAAAGTCACATAATCTTTTATTAAAAAATGAAGGAAAAAAAACTAATGATTTAATAGGAGAATTAGAGTCTAATTATTTGAAAGGAATTACTGATGAGTTTATCCCTCCTTTAGTCCATACGAAACACAATCAACCCATAGCAAAAATTGAGGAAAATGATATTGTAATTTTCTTCAACTTTCGCACTGATAGAGGAAGACAACTAACCCAATCATTAACTCAAAAATCGTATCCAAAATTTGAAATCAATCCGATAAAACTCTATTTTCTGACTCTAACAAACTATGACTCATCGTTTAAAAATATTAAAGTAATTTTTGATAAAAAGAATTTAAAAGATACCTTAGGAGAGGTTATATCTTTAGCTGGGAAAACTCAAGTTCGAATAGCAGAAACTGAAAAGTATCCTCATGTCACCTTTTTCTTTAATGGAGGAAGAGAAAAAGCTTTTAAAAATGAAGATAGAATTTTATGTCCTTCACCGAAAGTAGCAACCTATGATCTAAAACCTGAAATGTCCGCTTTTGAAATTAAAAATTCAATTATAAAAAAAATGAATGATGATCAGCCAGACTTTATATGTTTGAATTTTGCAAATCCAGATATGGTTGGTCATACTGGAAATATTTCTGCAGCAATAAAGGCTTGTGAATTTGTCGACTCATGTACTAATGAAGTAATTACAGCTGCAATGAAAATAGGTTATACTAGTTTAATCATCGCAGATCATGGAAATTGTGAAAATATGATTAATACTGACGGAACTCCAAATACGGCTCATACAACTAATCCTGTTCCAATTATTCTAGTGGATAGTAAAAATAGAGAAATCAAAAGTGGGGTTTTGGCAAATATTGCACCAACAATATTGGATATACTAGATCTTGAAAAACCTAAATCTATGAAAATGAATTCCTTATTATAATTTATAATATGAAAAAAATACTATGCATCGTACTATTTATTAATTTTGGTTGTGACTCAATCCAAGTTCCACTTAAAGTTGAATATGGGAAAACTATAGAAGGAAAGCCCTTTATTATGGGTAAAATAAATCGTCAAAATTTACTCACTTACGAGCATAGTAATTGGTTTTATGAGGAATATAATAAATATAAGGTCCCCAATGGATGGATTAAAAAAAATAAAAATTTATTAAATAAAATGAATCTTAAGTTATTCTTAGGGACATGGTGTGAAGATTCTGAAAGAGAGGTTCCTGGAATGCTTAAACTTATAGATTATTCTGGCTTTGATATTTCTAAAATTGAAATGTATGCCGTTTCTGGTGAAAAGCATACATCTGAGAATTACGAAAAAGACTTAAACATAACTAATGTTCCTACACTGATTTTTTACAGAAACGGTAAGGAAATAAATAGATTTGTAGAATTTTCTAATATTTCCTTAGCTAAAGATTTGGAAACTATTATTCAAGGACAGCCATATATAAATCCATATCATGAAATTCGATTGAATGAGTAAAGTTGTTATAAAGTCAAGAGAGGAAATTGAGTTAATTAGAGAAAGTGCAATTATAGTCTCTAAAACCCTAGGAATGCTGGCTTCAGAAATTATTCCTGGAATATCAACCATTGAATTAGATAAATTAGCTGAGAATTTTATAAGAGATAGTGGGGCAGAACCAGGTTTTCTAGGTCTTTATGATTTTCCAAACACTTTATGTGTATCACCAAACTCTCAGGTTGTTCATGGAATCCCAAATAACACCCCACTCAATGAGGGTGATATTATTTCTATTGACTGCGGGGCTTTAAAAAATGGGTTTTATGGTGACCATGCATACACTTTTCCTGTTGGAGAAATAAATCCTAAAGTCAAAAACTTGTTAGAGACCACAAAAGAATCTTTATACAAAGGTATAGCAGAATTTAAAGCTGGGAATAGGGTTGGAGATATTGGTCATGCTATTCAATATCATTGTGAATCAAAAGGATATGGTGTTGTAAGAGAACTGGTAGGTCATGGTTTAGGAAAAACAATGCACGAATCTCCTGAAGTTCCAAATTATGGCAGAAGAGGACAGGGGAAAAAATTTGAAAACGGTACTGTTCTTGCAATAGAGCCTATGATTAACATGGGAACTCACAAAATCAAACAATTAAAAGATGGTTGGACTATTTTAACAAAGGATAATCAACCAAGTGCTCACTTTGAACATAATATTGCGCTTATTAACGGAAAACCAAACTTACTCTCTACTTTTAAGTACATTGACTTGGCTCTTGGTATTAATTCTGAACAAGAAGTACCTTTTATAGAACTAGATATTATTTAATAATGAAAATAATTCTTAAAATTTTTCCTAGAGAATTTCTAATCAACCTAAGTATATTATTTCAACCTATTCTTTCGTTAATATTTATTGGATCAAAGTTTACAGATCCTATTAATGGAAAACAGTACAGTCATTTTTTGTCTTATGGTTATAATAATCTAAGAACTAATGCTTTATGTCCTGGCACATTATCCTTAGAAAGACATAGATTATTGTGGCTTTATCTTAATTCAAACTCCAATATAGAAAGTCAGTTTTTAAATGTTTTACATGTTGCACCAGAACAAGTTTTTTTTAGAAAATTTAAAAACTTTAAAAACTGGACATATACAACAACAGATTTAAATTCACCTTTGGCAGATATAAAAGCAGATTTATGTAACCTTCCATTTAAAGATGAAACCTACGATTTAATTTTGTGTAACCATGTTCTTGAACATATTATCGATGACATAAAAGCCATGAAAGAAATTTATAGAGTTTTGAAAAAAGGAGGGAAAGCTATTCTTCAGGTTCCTTTAGATATGGAAAAAGAAAAAAGCTATGAGGATCACACAATAATTAATCCTAAAGATCGAAGTAAACATTTTGGTCAATATGATCACGTTCGAATTTATGGTATGGATTTTTTCAAAAAATTATCTAATATTGGATTTAGATATGAGAAAATTGATTTTACTTCTAAACTGTCTGATCAAGATATTATAAAGTACGGTTTAATTAAAGGAGAACTCATACCTGTGGGTTGGAAATAGTTTTATATATGAAAAGAAGCCTTGTGATCGTATTTTGTAAAAACTTATTATTTGGAAAAGTTAAAACAAGACTTGCTGAGTCTATAGGTAAGTCTAATGCGTTAAAAGTTTACAATCTTATTGTATGTAAAACAATCTCAGTTTTAAAAGAGATAGAACAAGATGTTGCAGTATTTCATACTGATTTTATTCCAAATAATAAGGAATGGTCATTCACAAAACACCAAAAGATACAGGATGGAAATGACCTAGGCAATCGAATGAAAAATGCTTTTAAATGGGGCTTTGAAATGGATTATAAGAATATATGTATTGTTGGAACTGATCTTTGGGATATTGAAAAAAAAATATTTAAAGAAACATTTACATATTTGAAAAAGAATGATATTGTTTTTGGTCCAGCTTCGGATGGTGGTTACTACTTATTAGGTTTAAAAGAATTCAATGATTCAATCTTTAATATCAACTCATGGAGTTCGTCAAAAGTACTTGAAGATAGTGTTAATCAAATTGATTGTAATGATTCAGTTTTTTATCTTCCAGAATTAAACGATATTGATATTAAAGAAGATCTAGATAAGCATAAAGACTTAATTAAGAAATTAAAGGAATTTTAATGAAAATACAATTAATAATACTACTTACT
>Ga0308019_10001397_pt1 | contig 14714 bp, 9 predicted proteins | sample Neamet284_FD_203135 | JGI IMG/M metagenome (GOLD analysis project Ga0308019, IMG submission 203135) | Marine microbial communities from water near the shore, Antarctic Ocean - #284 | ecosystem: Environmental > Aquatic > Marine > Unclassified | place: Southern Ocean | collected 2014-10-01 | reverse complement strand
AATTTTGAATTGGAACATGATATTGTTTGTGATGGAAACGAAATTAATATAATTGACTCAACCTACTTCGCAACTAATGTAGGTCTGTATACACAGAACACATTTTTCGATTCAAACTATTATCAGCTAAACGATACTACTTCTATATTATATGATTTCCCATACAACTTTACAGAAGAGCTATATTATGATTACCCGGTAACACTTAATGCTTTCTTAGGGCAATGTACAGCACAGTATTCTGATACAATAACTGTATTACCAGAAGCGCAAATAAAAGTTACTATATCTGACTCTATAGGATGCCCTCCATTTACCGTAGAATTTACAGAGAATAGCACATATATAATTCCAGAGAATTCAACCTATTTCTGGGACTTTGGAGATGGTACTACAGATTCAAACCAACATCCTGTACACATATACACAGAACCTGGGATGTACAACGTCTATCATAGTGTACTTACAGAAAATGGCTGTTTCTCTGATACTACACTAAGTACACAAATTGAAATTTTCGAATATCCTGTAGCTGACTTCAATTATCTAGCTACTACATTTTGCTATGGTTTAGGAGATTTACAACTTATAAATACTTCTATATACATCACAGACACAATAGATTGTTACTGGTCTTTTGAACTTGACACATTAGTTGAATCGGAACTTTTTAATCCAATTACACATTTTGAAGAAACTGGTAATTATTTTGCAAATCTTGTAATAACAGACCTTCACGGATGTGAAGATGATACCACACAACTTATAGAAGTAACTGTACTAGACACCTCAGTAAGTCAGCCAATTATAAATTATGCGAGTATTGAAGAAACTGATGTATTTATAGAGTGGTCTAATGAAGTAGACGATAACTTTGAAAGTATTGAACTATTCCACTCCCTAGATGGTAGTTCGTGGAATACTATTTATTCTACAAACGAGTTGAGTAATACTAGTTTTACACATGTCATTGAAACCGACAACAATGTAAATATTTACGCGCTTATGCAATATGATTCTTGTGGGTATAGTTCTGAGTTATCTATTCTACATCCTACTATATTACTAAATGCTTCTAGTAGCAACTATCAACAAACTACCTTAAACTGGACTCCATATACAGGCTGGGACAATCTTGTAAACTACGAAGTTTATAAGTACGTAGGAAATCAAGAGTATCAACTTATTGCTGATATAGCTCCAGACCTACTTAGTTATACAGACACTAATTTATGTAATATAAACTATAACTATTATATCAAAGCAGTAGGTGAAACCTATAGTTCAAATTCGAATAAAGTTGATATAGAGCCACTATTTATAGACTTTACAGTTCCATTTATCATAGACTATACAACCGTTTATCAAAACGAAAGTATTTTAACTGAATGGACAGAATTACATGAAAGTTTAATGTCTTACTACAATATAGATAGATGGGATACCTATTTTGGCTGGATAGAAAATTATACTCAAGTTCAAGCACCCCCATATATAGATCAAGAAATTGGATTATTTCATAGAAACTATGTTTACAGAATTCACTATCAAGATGATTGTGGTAACACTGGTCCTTTAAGTAATATAGGTACTAATATTCTTCTAAATGGAGAACAATATATTAGTCATTATGTTTTAGACTGGACAGCATATCAAAGTTGGGATAACGGAGTTCAATATTACAGCCTTGAATATCTTAATGAAGACAGTCAAGAATATATTGAAATAGAGACTTTTGATTCGTCTACTTTTACCTACACAGACACAGACTTAGATAAAGAAGGCGTGGAAACTGAGTATTGTTACAGAATCATTGCGTATTCAAATGACAATAGTAAGTATAGTGTTTCAAACAATAGATGCTTTATTCCTTCACCTAAAGTATATTTCCCAAATGCCTTTAGTCCAAATAATGACCAACTAAATGACACCTATTTCTATAAAGGTGTATTCGCAGAAAGTTTAAATATTTCTATTTATGATCGTTGGGGAACAAAAGTATTTAAAACGGATGAAGTTGATTTTGAATGGGATGGTACGCATATGAAAAACAATATCCCTTGTCCTTTGGGTTCTTACACTTTAAAATACAACATATTGGGAGTTGATGGTTCTAATTATACAGGTGTAATAACGATCTATTTGATAAAGTAATTATTTGGCAAACAAAATCTCAAATTTCATAAATATGAAAAACGGATTTTAAGTAGAAATCATGTATAAAATAGAGTAATTGATAAGGTGAGCTTTTCTAATAATAGAAAAACATCATATGGATTTATTCTAGAAAGAATTAATAATTACACCTTCTAGAAGTGGAATCGATCATTAAATAAGAGATTTTCTTTTGAGTAAGTAAGTCAGTAATATAGGTTCGAAACCTTTTGAGCAATCTACAGGAACGAAATCAATTTTATATTGACCACACTTAAGTTTTAATTGCTTTTCGAAATCAGACATATTCTTAGAGTATTCCTCTTGCAACTCTATAGGATTAACCTTCATCTGCTCACCAGTTTCCAAATCAATAAATTTATGTACTCTAGACTCAAAATTAAAATCCAATTCTTTAGCTCTATCGATTACATGAAAAATAATTACCTCATGTTTATTGTATTTTAAATGCTGAAGTGCGGAGAACAATTCTTCAGATTTATCTACGTCACCAAGAAGGTCGCTAAATAATACAACTAAAGAGCGCTGGTGAATTCGTTCAGCAATTTCATGTAATGAGTCTATTGCATTAGTTGCTTCTCTAGTTGACTCTGTAAAGGGTGTAGCTAGAGATTCTAATTCATTTAACAACCATTGGTGATGTGAGGTGCTTGTTTTAGCAGGTGTATGAAGCTGAACACTATTAGAGAACACAGATAAACCTACGGCATCTCTTTGCTTCTTAAACAAATTCATTAAGGCAGCAGAAGCGAGTATAGAGAAGCCTATTTTATTGGGAGAATTAGTACTTAGCTTTTTCTGTACAGGAAAATGCATCGAAGAGGACCTATCGAGCACCAATTGGCATCTTAGATTGGTTTCTTCTTCATAGCGTTTAACAAATAATTTATCTGTACGTGCAAATAACTTCCAATCAATATATCGAGTAGTCTCTCCAGGATTATAAATGCGATGTTCTGCAAATTCAACCGAAAAGCCATGGTAAGGACTTTTGTGTAATCCGGTTATAAAACCTTCTACTACTTGACTAGCAAAAAACTCAAGATTCTCAATTATTTTTAAATCTTCACTAACTATAAAATCGCTCATAACAGATAAAAATTAACACAATTGGATTGTTTCTCAGAATAATACCTAGAACTAAATGAAAGCTTAAAACTAATATATATTACTCTAAAAGCAAAACTCCTGTTTACTAGAATTAGTAAACAGGAGTTTTGAAGTTATTTATGCTCGATTAAATTAAAGCATCAATCTTTTTTGCTAAATCTGCTTTTGGAGCAACACCAACATTTTTATCTACGATCTCTCCATTTTTGAAGAATAAAATAGTTGGTATATTACGAATACCATATTGAGCAGCAATCTCTTGTTGATCATCTACATTAACTTTACCTACAACAGCTTTACCGTCATATTCAGTATGTAATTCATCTACTATTGGTCCTACCATACGGCAAGGTCCACACCACTCAGCCCAAAAATCAACTAATACTGGTTTATCTGATTTTAAGACTGTTTCTTCGAAGTTTGCTGAAGTAATTTCTAATGCCATCTTATTTTTATCTTTTGTTTAATGTGTCAGTTTGTACTTGCAAAATTACTATTTCTTATAACAAATCAAGTAATTTAATTCAGTTTGTATTGTACGTCAATTAATGTGCCAATATCTTGAATCAATTGCTTGGATATATTAACCTTATGAGTCCTCGATAAGAGCTCTAAGCTAATGTTTTCATCAGGGTCAATTATATTTAATTTTAGCTGATGACTCCCTTTGTGTTCCTCTAAAATGGTTTTGAAATTATTTGAAAAGGCTTCATCAATGTCAAATAAATTAACACGTAACGAAATACTCTTCGTAAGCTTATCCAATACATCAGAAAGTAAATTTATGGCAGTTAATTTAATCTCCAACTCATCGCCCCATCGTCTGGCTTGTACACGAGCTCTAACATAAACAAAAGCACCTTGTACCAACATAAGTTTAAACTTCATATAGTCGTCACTGAATAACATAAACTGCTTAGAATCAGTAAAATCTTCAATGGTCACTATTCCGAAAGGATTTCCTTTTTTGTCAATCCTGTTGGTTACCTCAGAAATAATTCCCGCAAAAGACAAGTCTCTATTTTTTAATGGCTCGAGGTTTTCAAATTTCTCTATGCTGTGGTTACAATTGTGTTTTATTTCGAATGCATAATCATCCAGAGGATGACCAGAAATATAAATTCCAACAACTTGTTTTTCCCTTGCAAGAAGATCCAATCGTACCCATTCATCACAAATAGGCATCGGTGGTTCTGGAAGCTCTACTCCTTCTACACTACCAAATAAATCGGGTGGTGCATCTAAACTTTCCTGATAGGCATTACCATATCTAATCGCTTTGTTTAAAAAGGTATAACCTTCTTTAAGTTCATAGAAATACATGGCTCTATGTTCATTCACAAAAGAATCGAAAGCCCCAGCAAGGGCTAAATTCTCTAAGGTTCTTTTGTTTACTGATCGTAATTCAACTCGTTTGGTAACTGAATAAATACTATTAAAATCACCATTTTCGCTACGCTCATTAATGATGTTTTCTACAGCGCCCTCTCCTACACCTTTTATGGCACCTAAACCAAAACGAACTTCACCTTTTTTATTAACGTTAAATTTATGAACCGATTCATTAATATCCGGTCCTAATACAGTTAAGTGCATACGCTTACACTCCTCCATATAAAAAGTAACCTTTTTGATGTCGTTCATATTATGCGTAAGTACAGAAGCCATAAACTCTGCTGGATAATGAGCTTTTAGATATGCGGTATGAAATGCAACTACAGAATAACAGGTAGAGTGCGATTTGTTGAAAGCATAAGCTGCAAAAGCTTCCCAATCTTTCCATACTTTATCGGCGATTTTAGGATCGTGTCCACGTTCCTTACAACCATCAATAAATTTAGGTTTCATTTTCTCTAGCAGGGCAAATATTTTCTTACCCATTGCTTTACGAAGCATATCGGCATCACCTTTAGAGAATCCGGCAAGCTTTTGAGAGAGCAGCATAACTTGCTCCTGATACACTGTAATACCATACGATTCGGACAGGTAGTCTTCCATACCTTCCAAGTCATAAGTAATTTCTTCCCTACCATGCTTACGCGCAATAAAATTGGGTATATACTCAATTGGACCTGGACGATAAAGTGCATTCATCGCAATTAAATCACCAAATTTATCAGGTTTTAAAGCCCGTAAATGCTTCTGCATTCCTGGAGATTCAAACTGGAAAGTCCCATTGGTTGAACCTTTCTGATAAAGCTCATAAGTAAGCTCATCGTCTAGAGGAATATCATCTGGAATAATTTCAATACCATGCTGTTGTTTAACCAACTTTACAGCATCTTTAATAATACTCAAGGTTTTTAAACCCAAGAAATCCATTTTCAATAAACCTGCATCTTCAACTACAGAGTTATCAAATTGCGTTACTAGTAAAGTCGAATCTTTGGCAGTTGCCATTGGAACATGCTCACGAATATCGCTAGGAGTAATAATAACCCCACAGGCATGAATACCGGTATTTCTTACAGAACCTTCTATGGCAATTGCCATATTAAGTGTTTCTGCAGCTAAATCGGATCCCTTAGCAATAGACTGTAACTGAACCGCCATTTGCATTTGGTCGGCATTGAGCTTTTCTTTTAGTTTTGCCTCAGGTAGGTTAAATATTTTATGAAGTGAAGTGTCTGGAACAAGTTTGGCTATCCTATCTGCTTCAAAAAGAGGTAAATTTAATACACGTGCAGCATCTCTAATAGACGACTTTGCAGCCATTGTACCATAAGTAATTATTTGAGCAACCTGTGCTTGCCCATATTTTTCTACAACAAAATCTATAATTCTACCACGTCCTTCATCATCAAAATCGATATCAATATCTGGTAGAGATACACGATCGGGATTTAAGAAACGCTCAAAAAGTAAATCGTATGCTATAGGATCTACATTGGTAATACCAATACAATAAGCTACAGCAGAACCTGCAGCAGAACCACGTCCCGGTCCTACAGCAACACCCATATTTCGGGCTTCTGTCGTAAAATCTTGTACAATAAGGAAATACCCAGGATATCCTGTTTTAGCAATGGTCATTAACTCAAAATCGAGTCTTTCGGTAATTTCGTCTGTAATTTCAGGATATCGTTTTTTGGCACCTACATAAGTTAGATGACGTAAGAAGCTATTTTCACCTCTTTTGCCTCCATCAAGAACATCCTCAGGATTAATAAATTCTTCTGGTATATCGAAAGCTGGAAGTAAAACATCTCTTTTAAGATCGTAAACTTCTATTTTATCTACAATTTCTTGTGTAGTAGCGATTGCGTCAGGAAGATCCGAAAAGAGTTCTTTCATTTCTTCTTGAGACTTGAAATAAAAGTCATCGTTTGGGAAACCAAAACGGAAGCCTCTACCCCTACCAACAGGAACTTCTTTTAAAACACCATCTTTAACACAAAGTAAAACATCGTGTGGAATAGCGTCTTTTTTATCTAAGTAATAGACATTGTTTGAGGCGAAGTATTTAACGCCATATTTTTGAGCAAAACCTAGAAGCACTTTATTTAAATGGTCTTCCTCTTCTAATCCATGACGAATGAGTTCCACATAAAAATCATCTCCAAAAGTTTCATGCCACCAAACGAAAGCTTCCTCCGCCTGTCTATCGCCAACATTTAAAATCAGGTTAGGTATTTCGGCAGTTAAGCCCCCTGTAGTAGCAATTAAACCTTCTTTATGTTCTAATAGTAATTCTTTATCAATTCGAGGACAACCAGCATACAGTCCGTCTATAAAAGCCTGCGAACTCAACTTTGAAAGGTTATGATAACCGGCTCTATGTTTAGCTAATAAAACGACCGTTGTACGTCTGTCTGGTTTGTCTTTAGTAAACTTTCTTATTTTGTGATCTGCAGTAAGATAGAGCTCACAACCCAAAATAGGTTTAATCTCATTTTTTATCGCTTCTCTAACAAACTTATAAGCACCGTACATATTTCCAGTATCGGTAAGCGCTACAGCAGGCATATTATCGCTCTTGGCTTTTGCTATAATATCAGGTATATCGCATTTTGCCTGTAATATAGAATAAGAGGAATGACAATGTAAATGAGAAAATACTAAATCATCCGTTGATGTATTCGAAGAAATTATTTCTGTTTCTGTAGAAACTTCTTCTGTAGACTGTTTTCCAGTATCTAGCTCTTTGTATGGTTCAATATTTAAACCTAGTAATTTAAAAGGATGTGGATTAAACTCAACAAATCGTTCGTTATAATCGTCTTCAAATCCTAAGCGTACATAATTTATAACACGTAAACGTATGAGTTCTAAAAAACAACGTGAAGTGGCTTCCACATCAGCAGAAGCATTATGAGCTGCAGCAAAACCTTCGTTAAATAATTTTACGTGTAGCTCTGTTAAAGTAGGCCATTTAAACTTACCGCCTCTACCACCAGGAATAGCACAAAACTCAGTCCCTTCATTTTTGGTGTCTATACTTTTCTCGTCTAATAAGCTGGTTTCTATATTTGTTCTATAGAACTCTGCGCCCATTATGTTAATGTCGAAAATGATATTGTGTCCTACTACAAAATCAGACTGTGCAACAGCTTTATTAAATTCTTCGAGAACAAAAGCCAAATCTACTCCCTGATCAATAGCACGTTTTGTAGAGATTCCATGAATTTTCTCTGCATTAAATGGAATCGTAAAACCTTCTGGGCGAACAATAAAGTTTTTCACCTCAACAAGTTCTCCCATGTCATTATGTAATTGCCATGCTACTTGCACCAATCGAGGCCAGTTTTCTGAATCGCTTACAGGAGCAGAAAAATTCTTTGGGAGTCCAGTGGTTTCGGTGTCGTAAACTAAGTACATAAAGGCAGTAGTAGGATTTAAAATATGAGAGTAAATTTAGTTTTTTAGAGTAAGAAATAAGAAATATCTCCAAGATTTATTTCTTATTTTTAACCTTTTATTTTTAGCTCTTAAAGATTTGATAACAAATAAGAAAATATCGTCTGTAGAATACGAGTTCATAGCTTATTGGCTCATTATTTGTTAAGAACACAACCAAATATCCAAAAATGAAGTATTTATTTCTAATTGCAGTACTATTCTCTTATTTCGCTCACGCACAGCAAAGAAGTTTAGTAATTAACGAATGTATGCCTAACAACACCAACACTGTAGCAGATCAAGATGGTGAGTATAACGACTGGGTAGAATTGTATAACAACTCTTCAAATTCACTTAATTTAAACGGTTATTTTTTATCAGATAGAAAATCAGAGCCTACAAAATTCGCTTTCCCTTCTTTACAATTAAACTCCGAAGACTACTTAATCGTTTGGCTGGACAAAGACACGTTACAACAGGGATTGCACACAAACTTTAAATTAAGTGCAAGCAGCGAACAACTGTATCTATTTGATGTGGATACACACTTGGTAGATTATGTGCATTTTTACAATGTCGATCCAGATATTTCTATTGCGAGGAATACGGATGCTAGTGGTTCATTTAGGCAATCTGACCCTACGTTTAATCAAACAAATGGAAATAAGGATAACGGAATTGTTATAAATGAATGGATGGCTAACAATACAGACGGTGAACCAGATGAATACGGTGAATATAACGACTGGATAGAATTGTACAATAATAGTAGTGAAGCTATAAACCTAACGGGGTATTTTCTATCTAATAAGGCAAACGAAGCAACCAAATATAAATTCCCTAACATACTAATCGACGCTAACGATTACTTAGTTTTATGGGCAGATGAAGATACATTACAAGGAGATTTACATTTATCTTTTAAGCTTGATAGCGAAAGAGATGATATTCTATTTTCTAGACCAGATACGAGTACAATAGATTACTTTTTTCATGCTGATGTAGACTCAAACATAAGTATATGTAGGATCCCTAATGCGAATGGAGATCTTGCTTTAGGCCTATCAACTTTCGAGTCTACTAACTTGCCTTATCTAAATGTAATTGAGTCACTTGAACAGAAATTACTGATCTACCCTAACCCATGTACTTCTAGTCTTTACCTTGAAAATATTGACAATAAGCTCAATCACATTGAGCTGTTAGACATAACGGGTAAAACACTGGCAAATTTTAATCTGAATACAACAAAAATTAAGATTGACGTATCAAACTATAAAACAGGGATCTACTTTCTCAAGATGGAATCCAATAAATTTCATAAAGTAATAATTGTCAATTAATGAAAAAGCTTACTAAACGGGGTGTCATATTCTTTCTTATAAGCGTAAACTGCTTGGCAATTTGGGATATACTTAATAGATCCGAAGAAGCTTTGAGGCTTGAATACAGCTTAGTTTCTGTAAGCTTACTGTTGGCTTTTAGTTATATTACGCAACAGAAGGGGAAGTGAAATTCTCTTTTAAAATTTTTAATTATTTATAATTGTACTATTGATACTTTTTGTTCATTTGTACTTAATCATTTCAGTTAACTAGGATGCTTCACTATACAAGCTACATACTAAACGAAAACACACCATGGGTAACATTTGTTCATGGTGCAGGAGGTAGTAGTTCTATTTGGTACAAACAATTAAGGGATTTTAAAAAGGAATTTAATGTCCTATTAATTGATTTAAGAGGACATGGGAAATCGAAAAGTCCAATCTACAAGAAAATAAAATCCTATTCTTTTGACGTTATCAGTGATGATATTGTTGATGTATTAGAACATCTTAAAATTAAAAGTTCTCATTTTGTTGGAATCTCTTTAGGTACTATAGTCATAAGAGAAATTGCTGAACGTTACCCAGAAAAAATTATCAGTATGATTATGGGTGGTGCTGTAATGAAACTGAATTTTAGAGGTCAGATATTAATGAAGCTAGGCGATTTATTAAAATCTGTTTTACCCTATATAGTGTTGTACAAATTTTTGGCTTTTATTATAATGCCTAAAAAAACGCACAAAGAATCTAGAAACTTATTTATTAATGAGGCTAAAAAATTATACCAAAAAGAATTTAAACGTTGGTTTACTCTTCTTGCCGAAGTAAATCCTTTGTTGGCATTATTCAGAATAAAAGATTCAGGCATTAAAACACTATATATTATGGGAGAAGAAGATCATATGTTCTTACCATCAATAAAAAAATTAGTTCAAGACCACCTCTCTTCAAAATTAATAATTCTTCCTAATTGTGGCCATGTGGTTAATATCGATCAACCAATTCAATTTAATCAAAAGGTGTTAAATTTCATCAAGCAATCTACTGGAACTCTAAATTAGATTATTTCTATTACCTGCGTTTCCAACCAGCCGATCATCCCATCAGAAAGTTTAATTTTTGTCCAATCATTAAACTCTTCCAAAACCAATACTTTTGTTCCTTCGTGTAAAATAAACAAGTCTTCACTTTGTAATGAAGGTGCACTTTTAATATAGGCATTAGGCTGCATTAAAACAGCTCTAGTTTCCTTAGTTGAGCTACTGTAATAAGCCATCGACAAGGATTTAACCCCTATTATAAAGCAAAGAGACAATCCTAAGAACAACTTCTTTTTAACTTTGTAATCATTGGAAGTGAAAAAGAAAATCAGAAGTATAGAAAATAAGAAAACAAAAAATAAACCCGTTTTAGACCAGCCATCTACACTTAATAAATTCTTAGCTTTTACAATCCATTTAAAGTAAAATGGCTGTGGTATTTGAGCAATCTTATCAACCAACTGTAATTCTACTAATTTTAAATTGAATAATACATCCTCATCATTTGGAGCTAATTTTAAAGCTTTTTCATAATAGAGTATCGCTTTCGATTTTTGATGTGTCTTATAATAACAATTGGCCATGTTATAATATACATCTGAAGAATATAAAGGCAATGCTTCAATCTCTTTAAAAAGTTCTAAAGAAAGAGTATACTCTTTGGCTTCGTAACTTTTTAATGCTGAATTAAAAAGATCTGATGCAGACTGAGCATATATATTTGAAGCTAAAACTAGAAGTATAGTGAATAATCTCATATTTAATATTTTTCTAATTCCTCAATTAATTTTTGGGTCATCATTTTCAATTCGCCCTTATTATCCTGAGACTGTATACTCGTAAATCGAGCCATTTCACAAGCCTCAAATATAGAATTGAAGTCCATGATCAAATGAGCCTCAACTTGCTTTGAATTCAATAAATCTAGAACTTCATCTTTGTTAAATTGTGCTCTTTTTAGACCCCATTTTTTAAAAACAAACAACTGAATTGCTTGCTCAATAGAAGTATGTAAATCGGCGTTTGGTTTATTTAAAACCCGTATCGATTGTTTACTCGCAGAACCTTTCTGTAATTGCTGTAAATTAATAATAGATTTTCTGGTAAGCACAACTAGGATAAGTACAAGTACCACAAAGAATAAAGGAATAAACAAAAGACTGTAAAAAAGAGTAGAACCATAAAATAGTTCTTGGGAACTACTAAAGTTTTTTAAAGACGTTTTTACATACAATATATCCTTTCCTATAAAGCTTACATCTTCTTTCGTAATATTACTCAACACTACTGCTGTAGAAGTTCCAGAGTTATCACCATTAACATTTAAGGTATACGAAGGACTGTCTATACTAATGTATTTTTTAGTGCGAGGATTGAAATAACTGAAACTAACAGAACCTATTTTATAAGTTCCTGTATTTCGTGGAATCAATAAATATTCTTCCCTTTTATATCCTGATAAACCACTTTGTTTTAGCTTAATACTTTCTTTGTATTTTGGCTCGTAAGCTTCAATATCATTAGGTATTTCAAAAGCTGGCAAATCAACCATTCTTAAATTTCCATTACCTGAAATTCGCAATGACAAATTTGCAGACTCATTGGTTTGTATGGAGTCTCTGTCTAATTTTGTACTAAACTCAAATTTACCTACAGCACCATTAAAATTTGTAGGCATCCCTTTTGTAGGTAGTGGTTTAACCTGTAAACTCTTACTACCAGTAGAACAAATAATTGTAATCATTCGGGATGTTCTTCTTCCAAAAAAATCACGTTGATTGGTAGGTATAGCTACTGGAACTTCTAATTCCATTTCAGCGATGGATAAATTGCCCGAACGCTGAGGAATAAGAACCAATTTCTTTAAGGTAGCTACTTGAAATTTCTTTCCTTTTATGTACTCTTCGGTTCTAGGATAATTCTTTCCCAGATCGTATTCTTCATGCCAGAAACCGGTATAAGTAGGATTTTCTAAGAATGTTAGAGAACGTATTTCCTGACTAAAATAGAGTTTATAAGTCGCCGTTACTTGTTCGCCTACATATGGATTCGAATTACTTAAAGACAATTCTAAAAACACATTACTTTTAGCGATTGCTTCAGGCGAATTATTAGAACTAGATTTAGGACTCGACTTAAGAACTTGAATAGAAAGTGAATTGGACTTCAATTGCTTGCCTTTCACTCTTATTTTAGCAGGTTGTATAGTAAATACACCCATCTTTTTTGCGCGTAATCTATAAGTATATGAAGTTTCCTTAGTTATACGATTATTAATCATACTTGTGCTAGACGAAGAACTGGGTCCAGCCAAGACAGTGAAGTTTGATAGATTTGGAGCCACAAAACGATCCCCACTAGCATTTAAACTAAAGCTTAAGCTAAACTGTTCGTTTAAGCCGATTTTATTTTTATTTGTTGTCGTACTAAATGTCTGTGCCATTAAGAGCACAGACTGAAATAATACAATTATAAGGAGTAATTTCTTTTTCATTTGTCCTACCAATCTTTTTCGATTTTCTGCTTAGTACCCTTAATTTTGTACTTCTTCATTTTGTCTTGCACCTTGTTCTCTTCTTGCTTTAATGCTTCCAATAAACGCATAGCTTCCTCCGCAGTCATTTTATCTTCTTTAGGCTTGGCTTGTTGATCCTGTTGTTCTTCTGACTCCTCACCATCTGTTTGCCCTTTATCTTTTTGTTCTTGCTCAGAATCATCCTCAGAATTTTCGTCTTCCTCCTGCTTATCTCCTTCCTCTTGCTCCTTATCGTCCTCAGTCTCTTCTTGATCTTGATTTTCAGAATCTTCCTTTTTCTTATCGCCCTTTTCCTGATTATCTTTATTCTCGTCTCCTTCCTCTTTATTCTCTTCGTCTTGGTTTTCCTCGCTCTCTTCTTGTTCTTCTTGCTCTTGTTGTTCCGCTAACTGTTGCTTAGCATAAGCATAATTATATCGAGTTTGATGATCCTTTGGATTTACACGCAAAGCATCTTTATAAGATTCTAAAGCTCCTTCTAAATCTTGTTGCTGCAACAATACATTGCCTTTATTATGAAGTGCATTAGCTTTTAGTTCAGGGTCGTCTGTAGTAGAACTCACTAAATCGAATGAAGCAAGGGCTTCATCAAAACGTTCCTGTTTTACTAATGCATCGCCCAAATTAAATTGAGCTTCTAAAAGATTAGAATTTTCCTCAATCGCTTTTTTATAATTCACTTCAGCATCAACAAAATTACCGGAATCATACTGAGAGTTACCATTTCTAGTGATTTTTCTTTCAGATTGCGCCGACAAAATAGAAATACAAACAAAAGTGAAAACGAGAAATAAACGGTTATTTAGTTTCATTACCAAATAATTTAATTTTTCTAATCCAAAGCGTTTTTCGACTTGGAGTAAGAGATTCTACTAAGAAAAAGAATAGAGCTAAAGCTAAGAACCACTGAAATTTATCTTCATAATCCGAAAATAATTCTGTTTCAGATTCTACCTGTTCCATTTTAGACAGGGCCGTTTTTATAAACTCAATTGTTTCTTTTGTTCGGGTACCATCAATAAATCCACCATTGGTACTTAGCGCTAATTGTTGCAACATCTCTGCGTCCATTTTAGTAACGACAACATTATTACTTTTATCCTTTTTATAGCCTTTAATAACACCATTTCGAATAATTGGGATAGGTCCACCTTGAAGTGTTCCTAAACCGATGGTATTGATAATAATTCCATTTTCTGAAGCTAATTCACTCGCTTCTAAAGCACCTTCTTCATGACTCTCTCCATCGGAAAGTATAAACAAAACTCTATTTTGTTCTGTTCCACTTTCAAAATAACTCAAAGCCAATTCTACCGCATTTCCTACGTCGGTACCCTGAGTAGGAATCATATCGGTATCAATTGTTTTAAGAAACATTTTTGCAGCTGAATAATCTGTAGTTAAGGGAAGTTGTGCGTATGCCTTACCAGCATAAACTATAATTCCTATTCTATCGTTTACCAACTCATCTATAGCCTTAGACAAGATTTGTTTGGCCTTTAAAATTCTATTAGGAGCAACATCTTCCGCCAACATACTCTTAGAAACATCAATGGCAAAAACTACATCTACTCCTTTTCTGGTAATTGTTTCTAAGCGAGTACCAATACGTGGGTTAACCAAAGCGATAACCAATGCAACCAAGCCCAAAAACTGAAAAAGCATTTTAAATACACTCTTTCTA
>Ga0308019_10001393_pt1 | contig 14746 bp, 12 predicted proteins | sample Neamet284_FD_203135 | JGI IMG/M metagenome (GOLD analysis project Ga0308019, IMG submission 203135) | Marine microbial communities from water near the shore, Antarctic Ocean - #284 | ecosystem: Environmental > Aquatic > Marine > Unclassified | place: Southern Ocean | collected 2014-10-01 | reverse complement strand
AAACATTGGCAAATGTTTATCAAGCTTTAGATACCAAGCACGAAATAGTTCCTGTCCTAAATAAAATTGATTTACCAGCATCCGATTTAGAAAAAACAAAGACACAAATAGAAGAGGTTATTGGTATTGATACCGAGAATGCCATACCTTGTTCTGGAAAAACAGGTGAAGGTATAGAAGACATTCTAGAGCAAATTATTATATCACTACCAGCGCCAGAGGGAGAAGAGGATGCGGATTTAAAATGTTTATTAGTTGATAGTTGGTATGACACTTATTTAGGAGTGGTTATTTTAGTCAGAGTTATTGACGGAAAAATTTCTAAAAACATGAAGATAAAAATGTTGTCTACTAATCAAGAATATATAATTGAAAAAGTAGGTGTATTTACACCAAAAGCTACTGATGTTAATGAATTAAATGCTGGAGAAATTGGTTTTATAACAACGGGAATAAAAATTCTATCAGAAACAAAAGTTGGAGATACTATTTGTGATGCAAACAAGCCACTTCAAGAAGCACTCCCAGGGTTTAAGCCCAGTAAGCCAGTTGTATTTTGTGGATTGTTTCCTGTAGATAGCTCAGAATATCAAAAATTAAAAGATGGCTTAGGTAAACTTCAATTAAATGATGCTAGTTTTTCATATGAAGCAGAATCATCTTCTGCCTTAGGGTTAGGATTTAGATGTGGGTTTTTAGGTTTGCTGCACTTAGAAATTATTACAGAAAGATTAGAGAGAGAATTTGATATAAATTTATTAACGACAACACCTGGTGTTGTTTACAAAGTTCACATGAACAAAGGCGAGATAATAGAATTACAAAATCCATCAAGCTTACCTGAGCCTACATTCATTAATTATATAGAGGAACCCTGGATTAAAGCTACGGTCATTACCCCAGATCAGTATTTGGGTGCAATTATAAAAGTTTGCCAAGATAAAAGAGGAATACAAACTAATTTAAGTTATTCTGGCAATAGAGCAGTTTTAAATTACGAAATTCCCTTAAATGAAGTCGTATTTGATTTTAACGATAGGCTAAAGTCGATGACGAGCGGTTATGCTAGTTTTGATTATGAGATCATTGGTCATAGAGAAGGAGATTTGGTTAAACTTGGAATACTTGTAAATGCTGAACCAGTAGATGCCTTATCGATGATGGTACATAAAGATTTTGCACAAACTGTCGGAAGAGAAGTTTGTGAAAAATTAAGAGATTTAATTCCCAGACACAACTTCATGATACCCGTCCAAGCTGCTATTGGGGGAAAAATAATAGCAAGAGAAACTATTAAAGGTTTCAAAAAGGATGTTTTGACAAAAATTCATGGTGGTGGAGCAAGAGACAGAAAAAGAAAATTATTAGATAAACAGAAAAAAGGAAAAGCTAGAGGTAAACAATTTGGAAAAGTGGAAATTCCGCAAGAAGCATTTATAGGAGTTTTAAAAATTAATAAGGATAGCTAAATGAAGATTTATGATTGTTTTTCATACTGGGATGAAGATTTGTTATTAGACCTTAGATTGAATATTCTAGATAAGTTTGTAGATTACTTTGTTGTTGTTGAGGGCAATAAAACATGGCAAAATAATTTTAAAAAATTAAGATTTGACATAGATAAATTTCCAAAATTCAAAAAAAAAATCATTTATATCCCAGTAGAAAATATGCCAGATGGTGATGATCCTTACTTAAGAGAGAATTTCCAGAGAAATTGCATATCTAGAGGTTTAAAGGAATCATCAGAAAATGATCTGGTGATTATTTCAGATCTTGATGAAATACCTTCACCAGAGGCTATTGGAGAATTTAAATTTAATATGAAATTTGCAGTATTTAAACAAAAACATTTTTATTATAAGATTAACCTACAAAGTCAAGTGAATCCATATTGGTATGGTAGCAGAATCTGTGTTCAAAAATTTTTAAAGTCACCACAATGGTTAAGAAATTTAAAATTTAAAAAACGACCATTTTGGAGAGTGGATAAATTGAAATTAAATAATATTATTGAGCAAGGTGGGTGGCATTTTTGTAATTTAAAAAATGCAGAACAACTTTTATATAAATACAAAAATTTATGTGAAACAAATGATCCCTATAATTTTAAAGAAAAAATAGACAATAAATATTTACAGCTAGATGAAATAAAAAAAAGAATTAAAAAAGGTCAGGATATAATTGGTAGAAATGAAACTTTTAGAGCTCAAAAACTGGATAGCTCTTTTCCAAGACAAATAATGGAAAACAAAGACCTTTATAAAGAATGGATTGCTGACCAATTAGACACTTAATCCTCATAATTTTTGTAGTTTTTTAATTATTATTTAATGGTTAAATAAAAAATTTTTTTTAAATTCATCTAAAGATACTATATTAGATTAAAATATTTATATGAAAAACTTAAAAATGTATTGCATAACAAACAAAACCGTAAATTTTTTAGATAGTACTCAATATAACATAGGATGGGTTGGAAAAGAAATACCCCCTAAAAATTATACTCTTTGTAATTCAGGTGATAATATTTTTTATAAAGAAAAGTATTATTCTGAATTAACTTTTCAATACTGGTATTGGAAAAATAAGTTAGACCTGCATGAAAATAGTTGGGTAGGATTCTGTCAAAAAAGAAGGTTTTGGATAAACAAAAAAATATCAGACGAAACATTAAATAAAAAAAATTTTTTAAAAAAAATTTTAACAGATGTTCCTGAGGAATGGGATAACTTTGATTCAGTAATTTGTGACCCTATAAATGTAAATAAGGTAAAAAAAATTAAGATGTTAAAAAGAGGATTTAGATCTCTTTTAAAAGAACCATCCATTTTTTTTAACAAAAAAAAACAAACATTAGCATTTCATTTTGATATGCACCATGGCTATGGCAACTTAAGCAAAGCTATTAATTTAATGAATAAAGAAGATAAAACTGATTTTTTAGATTATGCTAATAAATCTACTTCTTTTAACCCACACATAATGTTTATTGCCAAACCAATTGTACTTGATAGATGGTTTAACACATTGTTTCCATGGCTTTTAAGATGTGAGGATGAGTTTGGATTCAAAGATTTACAGGGCTATGACACGCAAAGGTTATATGCGTATTTAGCTGAGCGCTATTTATCTTTTTGGTTTAACAAGCATACTAAAACAATAACATGGCCATGGAAATTTTTTGATGCCAGTCAGAGTTAGATTAAACTTTATTTAGTATATTTATAATTTTTTTTATTTTAGCTTTCTCAAGCATTGGGTAGATAGGTAATGAAAAAATTTTTTTTGAAAAATTTTCTGTATTTGTTAAGTCAGAATAAGTGCTTTTTTTATAAGCAAACATTTTATGTATTGGGTATGGATATTGAATACCAAGACTGATCTTGTTTTCTTTCATTATTTTTAGAACAGAATCTCTATTATCACAGGCGACAACATAAAGGTGATAAACATGCCTATTATTTTTATTTTCAAAAGGCTTAATGATTTTAGGATTAGTAATCCCAGAATCATACATTTTTGCAATTTTTATTCGTTTTTTAATAAAAGTGTTTAAATATTTTATTTTAATGTTGAGTATTGCTGCCTGGATTTCACTAAGTCTAGAATTAGTTCCATTTTCTACAGCAAAATATTTTTTGTTCCACCACTTACTACTATCCATTTGTTCCATACCATAGAATCTTAGTCTTCTAATTTTTAGGTATAAATTTTTGTTATTGGTAGTAACAAATCCTCCATCTCCGTAAGCACCAAGTATTTTAGTTGGATAAAATGAGTAACAACCTGTAATTCCCAACGTTCCTACTTTTTTTTTTTTAAAGGTGGCTCCTTGAGCTTGAGCACAATCTTCAATTATTTTTATCTTATACTTCTTTCCAATCTTTATTATTTTTTCCATATCACAAGATTGACCATACAAATGAACCGGAATAATAGCTTTAGTTTTTTTTGTTATTGCCTTTTCTATTTTATTAACATCTATTAAATAATCTTTTCCTACATCAATAAATCTTACAGAAGCGCCAGTGTTTCTTATTGCTGCAACCGTAGGTATTGCTGTATTCGCTACAGTTATAACTTCATCATTTTTACCAATATTTAATGCTTTTAATGATAAATAAATAGCATCGGTACCACTTCCAACGGCAACACCATATTTAGATTTATTTATTTTTAAAAATTTTTTTTCAAATTGTTCTAATTCATTTCCAAAAAATAAGTTTCCACTTTTCAAAACTTTATCAATTGATCTAAGAATACCTTTTTTTAAATAGTTATATTCTTTTTTATAATCCCAACTTTTAATCATTTTTTAAGATTTTATTAAGTTTTTTCAAGCTCATTGATGGATTAAGTGCAAATTTTCCTTTAAGAGTTTTTTTCGCAGAAATTTTTTTAATTAGTGGGTTATTTTTAACTGCAAAATTATACACAGTTTTAATTGGTCCACCCAAATTTATAATTCCTTTTTTATTTAAAATTTTACTTAAAATAGGAATGATCTCATCATGGAAAATAAAATTTGTTTTAACGTCACTAAAAGCACTTTTATGAATAAAAGGTTTTTCAGTCATACACAATCTGAGTATTAAAGAATTTTTATACATTTGAACTGCAGATTCACCCCCAAGTTTTGACCAACCATAATTGTTAACTGGTAGTAACGAGTCTGATTCTTTATAGCCCCCCTTAACCCCAGGGTAAACATATTGTGTAGAAAAATAGATTAATTTAATTTTTCTTTTAGCACAGGCAATAGTTATATTTGATGTTCCTATTATATTTAAATTTATACTTTTTGTTATATTTAAATCATGTACGTTCATGGGCCTTGATAGCGCTGCCATATGAATCAATATATCAGGTTTTTTTTTATCAAGGTATTTTTCAATAGAATTAATATTGACAATGTTTAATTCAGATTTTGATGGAAAAAAAACATTATGCCCAAAATTAGTTTTTTGTAAAACTTGTCCAAATCTACCATTACCACCAGTGAAGATGATTTTTTTTTTAGATCTCAACATGTGAGATCCACTTACCATTATTTTTTGTAAATATTTCTTCTTTATTGAAAATTTCAGCTTTATGATTCCATGCAAATAGGTAGGCTATTTCAGCATTATCTTTTCTAAAACGGTCTACTGAAACTATAGGAATGTGCATTCCAGGAGAAAATTTTCCAATCTTTTCTTTTGTTGTGTCACAAATGTATTCAATTATGTCTGGGCCAATCTCACAATAATTTAAAATAGTTGTACTTTTTGAGGTTGCGGCATAGCCAACAATTCTTTTTCCTTCTGAGATATGTTTTTTTAATGTGTTTTTAAGTTTAATTTTTGAATTTTCACAACTTTTTTTAAATAGTAAGCAAGATTCAATGTTGTCTAAATTATTAGCTTTTTCTTCATCTAATATTTTTTGAACATTGGGACTAACTATTTTTTTGTTTTTTCTCGAAATCACATATCTCATTGATCCACCATGTGTCTCTTGTTTAATCAGATCTATTAACTCCATATCAAATAAATCAAATATCTTTTTTACAGAAGTTCCCGAAAACATAAAAATATGTTCATCATAAATTTGGTCATATGATATTTTTTCAAACATAGAACCAAGATAAGGTTCTTCAAAAACAAACACACCATCTTTAGATAATAGTTGATCTATAGTTTTTACTAAGCTTATTAAATCAGGGATATGGCAAATGACATTTGCAGCAAAAATAACATCTGTTTTTTTAATAAAACTCTTTATCAAATCTAAAGAGCTTGGACCAAAAAAACTATTAATAGTTTTAACTCCATTTTTGTTTGCTAATTCTGCTACGTTGCCCGAAGGTTCGAAGCCAACATAATCTAAATTACTATTTTTGAAATTACTTAAAAAAGTACCATCGTTTGAGCCTATTTCAATTATTTTTGATTTACTTTTAATATAATCTTTTTTTAAAAAATTTGAATAATTTTGAAAATGCAATTTCATCGCCTCAGAGCTACCTGTAAAAAATGGGTATTTATCATTAAACATTTGCTCTGGTGTAGGATGATCTTTTAGCTGAAATAGTGAACACTTTTCAGAAAAGCCAATTTCCATATCAAAAAAAAATTCTTTATCAAATTCCTCTTTGTTTAAAAAACCATTTGCTATAGGCATTTTTCCAAATGACATAAATGGTTTGATGGGTAATTTTGTTATTTTACACTTCATTATTTAATGTTTTTAAACAAATTTAATGTATTCGCAATGTCTCTATCTAGACTAGAATCAAGAAAAAGACCTCTTTTAGACAATTTTTTTTTGTCTACGTGGTAAGAAAGTTGATTCATAATAGCTGAATTAACATAAGCTATTTTTATACCCTTCTTTAATTTTTTAATTTTATTTATTATTTGATTAACAGTGAAGTTATTAGAAACAACATTATAAATATCATTTTCAAAAAAATCATTTTCTATACAAAATTTGAATAGTTTAAAAGCATCTGTTAATGACAAATAGGGCCTATATTGATGAAGAGCAGTTTTATACACTTTAATTTTTTCACCAATTGCAGCATTTAAACAAAAACTATTTACAGCCGTATGGAATCTAATACCTTTTGATACACCTGCAATTGTTCCAAATCTAAAGGTATTATATCTTATTAGTTTTGTATTTTTTTTAAGAATATTTTCTTCTATTATCTTAATTTTAGCATAGGGACTTTGTGGCTTTAAATATTTTTTTTCACAAGTTTCATCGACAAGGTCAGTTTGTTTACCATAGACACTAGTTGAAGAAAGATGAACTAATTTAGCACCAGTTCTTTTGCAAAACTTTATAACAGTTTCTAAACAATTAAGGTTATTCGAAAACATCTCCTTTTCCTTGCCAAAACTTTTTTCAGCATTAGTCATTGATGCAAAATGAAAAACTATACTAATATTTTTAAATTGATCTAATGATCGAGCATCATTTAAATCTTTTAGATGAAATTCAATTTTATTTTTTGTATTGGTGTTAAATAGAGAATTAAATCTATTTGAGGTTAAGCTATCCACTAAAATAGCTTTTTTGACTTTTTTAATTTTGTATAAATTTTCAATAAAGTACGAGCCAATATGTCCGCACGCACCTGTAATTAAGATCTTCATTTTTTTTCCTCAATTTTTTTAAACTCAGAATATTTTTCTATGTAGTCTTGAAATTCATATTTTCTATCACAAATTACCATCACAATTGCATTATTTGTTAAAAATTTTAGTCTACACCAGTATAGATTCGGAATTAAAATTCCTTTATTATTTTTAGCATTTAAAATAATATTTTTTTCTTTTTCACCTTTTTTTACAATTAAAGCTATTTTTCCCAAAATAGGAATAAAAAGTTGTTTGCATTTTTTATGAGCATGATCACCTCTATAATTATTTTTTTTACCATAAATGTAAAAGATTCTTTTTACAGTTATTGGAAATTTATTATCAAAATTTATAGGAATTAATTTGCCACTTTTTTTACTAAAAGATTTTAATTTTATTATTTTGATTTTATTCATTATTAATATTTCTTATGATTAAAAAAATAAATTTTTAACTTTCTATAGAAAAATAATTTAATTTTTTTTATTATGTTTTGTTTATATCGTTTTCCATTAGTACCTATAAAACCATCTATTTCTGCATAGATGGGTATTTTGGATAATAACATTCCATCTGATATAGCTTTTAATGTAGCATTTGATACACAATTTTCAAAAATTCTATTTAAAGAGTCATTAGTTTTCTTTACCTCAGGCACCAAGTAATTAATAAAAAACTCTTTAGTTCCACCATAAATATTGGCATCTGCAAATTTTAGATTATCGGTTAAGTTGACATAAATATCAGATTGGCTTTTTTTAATATCATCAATTATTGCTTTAAAATTTTTAACACAGTGTCTGCCCGTCACATCTATACAATATTTAGTTGTTTTTAAAATTTCAGATCTTTCAAATACCTCTTTAAGACATAAATACTGACCATAGCCCTTACCCAAATTCTTATCATAAGTATTGTTTGAATTGGAAGACATAATCTCAATTTTTTTATTTTTTAGATTATTTGCAATTTCCTGAAAAAAGCTTAAGTCAAAATTTGAATTTTCAATAAATATAATCTTGTTTACAAATTTATGATTGACCCAAAAACTAAAGGATTTTTTATAATCTTCAAGTCTCACTTGTGGATCACTTCTTACAAGATTAGGCATTTGCAGGGGATTTATTGTACAGGTTAAAATTAGGCAAAAATCAAAGTTTTTCATAAAATTTAGCTTTTTAGTCTTATAAGATAAAAAATAAAAATATGCAAAAGCAGTATAATATATTTCTATAAATAAATATATTTTCTTAATTGGAGAGATGGCTGAGTGGTTTAAGGCGCACGCTTGGAAAGTGTGTGTACTGTCAAAGGTACCGTGGGTTCGAATCCCACTTTCTCCGCCACTAAATAAACCTCTAAAATCAATGCTTATTTAATTATTTTAAACATTTTAAAGTTATTTATTTTAATCTATTTTTGAAAAAAAATGATATAGTTAACCAATTCCCATTATTTAAAATATGAAAAACAATTCAACATATCAGGCAGATTCCATAAAAGTATTAAAAGGTCTCGAGGCAGTTAGAAAAAGGCCAGGAATGTACATTGGAGATACGGATGATGGTACTGGTCTTCATCATATGGTTTATGAAGTTGTTGATAACTCTATAGATGAAGCTTTAGCAGGATACTGCAATAATATTGATATTAAGGTCAATTCTGATGGAACTATTACAGTTAGAGATGATGGTAGAGGAATACCCGTTGATATGCATAAGGGAGAAAAAATGTCTGCTGCTGAAGTTATTATGACACAACTTCATGCTGGTGGAAAATTCGATCACGATTCATATAAGGTATCAGGTGGTTTACATGGAGTTGGAGTTTCAGTAGTAAATGCATTGTCAGAAAAATTAAAATTAGAAATTGATAGAGATGGAAACAAATATTTTATGGAATTTAAAGATGGAGCTTCAAAAGCTCCACTTAAAGTTGTGGGAAAATCAAAAGAAACAGGGACACAAATAACATTTTTGCCATCAAAAGAGATTTTTTCTTCTATAAAGTTTACTTCAAGTATAATTATTAAAAGAATGCGTGAGCTGGCATTCTTAAATAAAGGAATAAAAATAACAATTAATGATTTAAATCTAAAAAAGGAAAAGATAATTGAATTTAAATTTGAAGGTGGTGTTTTAGAGTTTGTTGATTTTTTAGATGAAAAAAGAGAAAAACTTTTAAATAAAGCCGGAAATGATTTGTTCAAAAAGCCGATTTATATTGAAGGTAAAAAAGAAAATATTGAAATTGAATGTTCTTTAAAGTGGAACGCAAGTTATGGAGAAGATATTTATCCTTACACAAATAATATTTATCAAAAAGATGGTGGAACTCACTTATTAGGGTTTAGAAGTGCATTAACTAGAGTAATTAATAAATATGCAGCAGAACACAATTTATTAAAAAAAAATAAATTAACTATTTCAGGTGATGACATTAAAGAAGGTCTAACGTGCGTAATATCTGCAAAAATACCTGATCCAAAATTTTCTTCTCAAACAAAAGATAAGCTAGTTTCATCTGAAGTGAGAATGATTGTAGAAAACATTGTTAGTGAAAAATTGTCGATATGGTTTGACCAAAACCCAACCACTGCAAAAATTATTCTAGCTAAAGTAATGCAGGCTGCTCTTGCAAGAGATGTTGCTAGAAAAGCAAGGGAAAATGTAAGAAGAAAAGGAGCCTTAGAATTAAGTGGATTGCCTGGAAAATTAGCTGATTGCCAAATAGGAAAACAAGAAGGAACAGAATTATTTATAGTTGAGGGAGATTCTGCGGGTGGCTCAGCAAAACAAGGAAGAAATAGGTCCAATCAAGCTGTTTTACCACTAAGAGGTAAGATTCTTAATACTTATGTTGAGGAAGTTGCCTTTAAAAAAAATAGCAATAGAGATGCTAGTGAACACAGAACTAAATCGTTAGCTAAAATGATGTCATCTAATGAAGTTGTCACTTTAATTAATGCCCTTGGTCTTGACCCAAAAGTTGAAGATATAGATCTAAAAGACTTGAGATATGGAAAAATTATTATTATGACTGATGCTGATGTTGATGGATCACACATTAGAGCATTATTATTAACATTTTTTAACAATAAGCCCTTTAATAAATTAATTGAAAATGGACATATATATCTTGCCCAACCACCCTTATTTAAAATTAACAAAGGCGCAAAAGGAATTTATATAAAAGATGAAAAAGAGTTAGAGGATTATATTTTAATCCACAGTAAAGAATTGAAGAAAATAAAAAAAGGCACTAAAGAGTTTGCTAGAATTTATGATGAAGAAAAATCCAAACTAAGTATTCAAAGATTTAAGGGGTTGGGAGAAATGAATCCTGAAGAACTGTGGAACACTACGCTTGACCCTGAAACAAGAAACTTATTACAAGTTCAATATTCAAAAGATTTAAAAAAAGACCAAATCCTTATTCACACTTTAATGGGCAACGATGTAGCTTTGAGAAAAGATTTTATTGTCTCAAACGCAATTAATGTGCAAAATCTAGATATCTAATAATGGAGTTTTTCGAAACTTCAAAATATTTTTCTTTAAAAAAATCCACATATATTAACTTAAGATGGATAGCTATTATTGGTCAATTAATTACTATAAATCTAATTTATTTTGTTTTTGATTTAAAATTTGACTTAATTTTAGAAAATTCAATAATTTTAATTGGAATACTGAGCAATCTTTATTTAATTTATATTCACAAAAATACACAACTATTAGATAAAACAGCGTTTCTTTTTTTATTAATTGATATTTTACAGTTAAGCTGTTTAATTTATCTAACAGGAGGGATTGCAAATCCTTTTTCAATTTTTTTGATAATCCCAACTATTTTTTCATCATCAAACTTAGGTTTTAAGAGTAATTTTTTGTTAACTATCATCACTATTTTAACAATTATTTTCCTTACTTTTTTTAGCCTACCATTACCTTACCCAGTTAATGAACATTTTCATGTGGATGGTTATTACTATTATTCAATTCCCATCTCATTAATCATTGCTTTAATTTTTTTAAATTATTTTGCTTTAATTTTTGGAAAGGAATCTAGAATTAGAAAAGAAGCTCTAAATAAAATGGAAGAAATTATGTCCAAAGAACATGAACTTTTATCACTCGGTGGGCAAGCCGCCGCTGCTGCTCATTCTTTAGGCACTCCATTTTCTACAATAAAAATTATATCCTCAGATTTATTGAAACAATTTAAAGATAACGATGAAGTTAAAAAAGATATAAATCTTTTGGCGAGTCAGATTGAAAGATGTAGTCAAATATTAAAAAAATTAACATTAGACCCGACTATTGAAGATGATTTCATTGATAAAGACCTAACTATAGCTGATTATTTAAGTGAAATTATAAAGTCTTTTAAAGCAATAAGTAAAAAAAAATTTATTCTAAATCTTGATCAAAATTCAAATTCATTAAATATTACCAAATCTATTGAGATTGTTTATGGGTTAAGAAATTTTATTGGTAATGCCAATAAATTTTCAAAAAGTAAAGTTTTTATAAATTTAAAAAGTGATAATTACATTACCGAAATCATAATTGAAGATGATGGTGAAGGATACTCTAAAGATGTATTAAGAAATATTGGTGAACCTTATATTAGGTCGTATAAATCCTCTATAAAATCTAAGTCAGGACTAGGTCTTGGTATTTTTATAGGTAAAACTTTACTTGAAAAAAATTATGCAAATATTTTATGTAAAAACTCACAAACAAGAAGTGGTGCCGAAGTTAGTATTAAATGGAAAAATAAAGACCTTTCAAACCTTTAGTGTAATTTATTTTTATTTTCAAATAGTCCGCTTAGTTGCGAAATCATTACATCTCCAAGTTCATTTACATCTGTTATTTTAATAGCTTTATCATAGTATCTGGAAACGTCGTGTCCGATACCGATGGCTAAAATTTCAACATCACTTTTGGCTTCTATAAATTTAACCGTTTTTTTTAAATGTTTTTCTAGAAAGTCTCCTGAATTCACTGATAAAGTGGAGTCATCTACTGGTGCACCATCCGAAATTACCATTAAGATTTTTCTTTCTTCTTTTCTTTTTTTGATTCTATTGTAGGCCCAAGATATAGCCTCTCCATCTATGTTCTCTTTTAATAGCCCTTCTTTAAGCATTAAACCTATATTGTTTTTAGCTTGTCTCCAGTGAGTGTCTGCTCCTTTGTATATTATATGTCTTAAATCATTAAGTCTTCCAGGACCTTTTGGCTTATCAGTTTTGGTCCAAGCCTCTCTACTTTTTCCACCTTTCCAGTTTTTTGTCGTAAAACCTAATACTTCAACTTTCACTGAGCATCTTTCCAGGGTTCTAGATAATATATCCGCACAAAGAGCTGCAATTGTTATAGGACGTCCACGCATTGATCCTGAGTTATCAATTAACAAAGTTACTATCGTATCTTTAAAATCAAGGTCTTTTTCTTTCATAAATGATAGTGAATTATAAGGATCCATAATAATTCTAGTTAATTTAGAACTATCTAATAAACCCTCTTCTAAATCAAACTCCCAAGCTCTATTTTGTTTTGCAAGCAGTTGCCTTTGTAATTTATTTGCAAGTTTAGTTATTAGATCTTGGAAGCCCACAAGTTGTTGATCTAAACTCTTTCTTAATCTTTGTGTTTCTTTTATATCTTCTAAAGTTTCAGCTTTTGCAATTTCATCAAATTCTGTCGTAAAAACTTTATATTCTTGATCTGAGTTTTTTAAATTAGTTTTTTGTATTACATTCTCTTTACTCTCTTTTAGAGAGTCAGAATCATCCAATTGTTCATTCATTTGCTGATCGCTAAGATCAAAACCTGAATCTAGGCTTGTCTGAGTTTCGTCTTTCTCATTTTCTTCTTCTTTGCCTTCTGATTGATCATCATCATTGCTGTCTGATTTATTCTCTTGTTCGTTATCCTTTTCATCATTATCTTCATTGTTCTCATCATTATTTGAATTAAAAACATCCATACTTTCAAGAATTTCTGAAAATTTTAACCCATAGTTATCTTGATCTTCCAAGTTATTGTTTAAAAAATCTAGGTGTTTATCAATAGAGGAGATGAAATCTTTTTCCCAAAAACTTAACATTTTGGAAGACACATCATTAAGTTTTAAGTAAAAAAATTTTTTTAACATATAAAGTTCAAAAGCCTCTGTTATAGAAACATCTTTTCTATCTTTTAATTGATCTTTACGAACTAAAGTTATTTTTTGATTATAATTTTCGCTTAGATTTTTTTTGACACCTTTAAGCATTTTTCCACCCAAAACTTCATATCTAATTTTTTCAGCAATATTATATAGAGATTTACAAGAGGGATTATCAGGTAAGTTTTTATTAAATATTTCTTTATTAGAAAATTTTTTTTTAAGCGCACCTGAATCTGCCTCAGCCCTTAATTTGATAAAATCATTTTTATTTGATAAATTAGTTAAATCAAAAAAATCTATTTTATTAGAGTTTAATTTTCTATCAATTTTTTTAACATCTAGCTTATAATCTTCCGAAATTACTTTTGCAGTGGAGATTAGAGCTTGTTTAAATTGTTCTTTAAAGTTATCTTCTTTATTGCTCATTTAAATCTGAATATTCACCATCGACTCTGGTAATTCGTCACCAAAACATCTTTGATAATATTCAGCTATAGTATTCTTTTCAATATCATCACATTTGTTTAAGAATGTAACTCTAAATGCATAACCGGTATCTTTGAAGATTTCTGCATTCTCAGCCCAATGTAGGACAGTTCGGGGACTCATAACGGTTGAAATATCTCCTGCTATAAAACCTTTTCTAGTTAAAGAGGCTACCTTAATCATATTGGATACCTTTTCTTTACCTTTAGGGTTATTCAAATTTTTATTTTTTGCCAAAATAATTTCCATTTCTTTATCAAGGCTTAAGTAATTTAAAGATGTAACAATATTCCATCTATCCATTTGTCCTTGGTTTATTTGTTGTGTGCCATGGTATAATCCTGTTGTATCCCCCAATCCAATGGTATTGGAAGTTGCAAATAATCTAAAAAATTTATTTTGTTTTATAACTTTATTTTTATCTAAAAGAGTAAAATTTCCTTCAGCTTCTAATACCCTTTGAATAACAAACATTACATCAGGTCTTCCAGCATCATATTCATCAAAAACAAGTGCGACAGGGTTTTGAATAGACCAAGGTAAAATACCTTCTTTAAATTCTGTAACTTGCTTCCCATCTTTTACTACAATTGCATCTTTTCCAATAAGGTCAATTCTACTTACATGGCTATCCAAGTTTACCCTAATACAAGGCCAGTTTAATCTTGCAGCAATTTGTTCGATGTGAGTTGATTTACCAGTTCCATGATATCCCTGAACTAAAACCCTTTTATTAAAAGCAAATCCAGATATTATTGCAAGTGTAGTGTCTCTATCAAATTTATAATTTTTATCTATTTCAGGTACATATTCACTTTTTTTTGAGAATGCATCAACTTCCATTTCTGAATCAATTCCAAAAGATTGTTTTAAAGATATTTTGATATCTGGTTGTATATTTAAATTAGGTGTCAATTTTTTCCCTATAAGTGTTTTTTAGCTGAGTG
>Ga0308019_10001392_pt1 | contig 14752 bp, 10 predicted proteins | sample Neamet284_FD_203135 | JGI IMG/M metagenome (GOLD analysis project Ga0308019, IMG submission 203135) | Marine microbial communities from water near the shore, Antarctic Ocean - #284 | ecosystem: Environmental > Aquatic > Marine > Unclassified | place: Southern Ocean | collected 2014-10-01 | reverse complement strand
TAACACTAATCCGTTATCATCGCTATGAGTCATTATCAAAGCACCCATCAATCTAGTGGAAACTCCCCATGATGTTGCCCAAACATGATCTAATTTACCTTCTTTATTTGCAAACTTAACATCAAATGCTTTAGCAAAATTTTGTCCTAAGAAATGACTTGTTCCTGCCTGAAGAGCTTTTCCATCTTGCATTAAGGCTTCAATACAATATGTGTCTATTGCTCCAGCAAATTTTTCTGATTCAGACTTTAATCCTTTTATGACAGGCATAGCCATAAACTTTTCAGCAAATTCAGCATATATATCATTCATTTGTTTAGCTTCAAAAACTGCCTCCTCTTTTGTTGCATGTGCTGTATGTCCTTCTTGCCATAAAAATTCTGCAGTACGTAAAAAAAGTCTAGTTCTCATCTCCCACCTAACAACATTAGCCCATTGATTTATAAGAATTGGAAGATCACGGTAGGACTGAATCCATTTTTTATATGTACTCCATATAATTGCTTCAGAAGTTGGACGAACTATCAACTCTTCTTCTAGTTTGGCTTCTGGATCAACTTTCAACTTCCCAGGATTATCTTCATCATTCTTCAATCTATAATGAGTTACAATAGCACATTCTTTTGCAAAACCTTCTGCATTTTTTTCCTCAGCTTCAAATAGACTTTTTGGAACGAATAATGGAAAATATGCATTTTCATGCCCTGTAGCTTTAAACATTTTATCTAACTCAGCCTGCATCTTTTCCCAGATAGCATATCCATATGGTTTTATTACCATACAACCTCTTACTGCTGATGTTTCAGCTAAATTTGCTTTAACTACTAATTCATTATACCATTTTGAATAATCTTGATTTCTAGATGTAAGTTTTTCAGCCATTTTTTCTTTGGCACAAAATTTGCCTTTGTATTAGTAGTAAATTATTATTGTGTAAAATTACTATTTTTTTAAACGAGCAACCAAAAAATATCAATTATGAGTAAAAACAAATTAAATCAAAATTTATTTTCAATAATTATATTTTCTTTTTTATTGACTTTATCCAATTGCGGTTCATTTGAGGGAGTGTCATATTATGATACAGATGGTATTTACAATAATGATAACTCAATAAAAAATCAACAAAATAGAACTGAGTCGAATAATTCTGATGACCAGTCAACAAATTACTATGAAAACTATTTTAAAAATTTTTCAAGTGATCCACAAATTCAATCTGATCAAACCCCTAATTCTGTAAATGAAAATAATAATATTTATATAATTGATAATTCACCCAACATTAGAATGAGGTATGGATTTAATAGTTTTGATTATTGGAATAATTGGGCGTTTAATAGTTTTGGATTTCCATATAATAACTTTTCAAATAATGGGTTATTCTGGCCGTATTACAGTCCATATTTGAATTATGGATATCAGGGAATGTATTTTAATAATGGTTGGAGAAATGGATATTCACTCTACGGATGGAACAATTACAGTCCTTACAACTATGTTGTTTCAAATCGAAATCAGTATGGAAGAAAAATACCATACAACAGGGGTGCTGTTAATCAAAGATCTTATAATCGTCTATCAACAAACTTAAATAGTAATAGTCGGATTAACTCATCAAGAATTACAAGAACTAATATTGGTAGAAAAATAAGAAGAGTACTTGGTGACTTTTCATCCCAAAATCAATCTTATTCAAAAACAAATAGAGGAAATAGCAACTACAATAGATCAAGTTTTTCTCAAAATAATTCAAGATCTACTAACAGTTCAAGGGGTTCACAAAATACCGTTAGATCATCTAGCAGAAGTAGATCTTCCACGAGTTCTGCAAGGTCACGAAGTGGGCGTAATAATTAATAACACACACATATCTTATCTTTATGAAGAGAAACATAATCTCTGTAACTCTAATATTTCTAATAATATTTTATACAAATGCACAAACAAGTCAAGATGCACTAAATTTTAGCACCTATGGAGTTTTTGGATCATCCAGATATACTTCAATGGGTGGAGCTTTTGGATCTCTAGGTGGAGATCTTAGCTCAATAAGTGATAATCCTGCTGCTGGTGCTGTTTTTTTATACTCAGAAATGGGTTTGACTTTTGAAGCTAATTTTAATAATTCCGTTGCAAACGGTGATACTAGGAACATACCAACCAGAAGGTCTTTTTCAGATTTAAGTCAATTTGGATTTATATTTTCACTAAAAAATAATGAAGATGGACCTTTTAATAAATTAAATTTTGGATTTAATATTCATAAAGTTCAGGAGTTTGATAATAATATAAATTCAATTTCCTCAAGAAATATTGGTATGGATCAGTTTTTTTTAAATAATGCGCAAGGAGTGCCTTTGGATAACATAATGACCAGAGAAAATGAAACAGTTAGTGAGTTATATGATTTTTTAGGAAATAAATATGGATATAGTGTCCAACAAGCTTTTCTAGGCTTTAATGGGTATATAATTGATCCTGTTTCTAATGAGGAAGGAAACACCAGTTATATTTCTTCTGCTAAATACAATCAAGTAGATCATGATTTTTATATCGATAAAATTGGTGATCACAAAAAATATTCATTCACAGTTTCTACTCAATACAAGAACTCAATTTATTTAGGATTAAATTTAAACAGTCATCGAGTCTATTATAATGAAATAACTGATCTTACTGAATCAAATTATTCTTTTGATTCAAATATTAGTTTAATTCGTTTTAATAATGATGTGCTAACCTATGGAAGGGGATTTTCTGCTCAACTAGGAATTATAGCTAAAGTCAATACTAATTTTAGACTAGGATTTAGTTATCAATCACCAACTAGATTGAATTTAACTGAGGAGTCTTTGCAATTCCTAACTACTGATCATACAAATTACCCTGACGAAGCTTTATTTACAGAGGTAGTTGATCCTCAAGTTATTAATATAAATAAATATAAACTTTCGACACCTGGAAAAACCTCATTAAGTGCTTCGTTTATAATTGGATCTTTGGGCCTGATTAGTGCAGAATACAGTTCTAAAAATTATGGTAATATTAATTTTTTAACTAATCAAAACTCTTATTTAAGAGATTTAAACAAGAATTTATCTCTAAATCATAAAAAAGCTTCAATGTTAAGGCTTGGTGGTGAAATGAGGTTGAAAGAATTTAGCCTTAGAGCCGGATATTATTCAGAAGAAAGTAATCTAAAAAATGGGGATAATTCTCATTCTGGAATTACCTTTGGGATTGGTTATGATTTTAAAAATGGAAGTATACTGGGTATTGCAATCAAAAAGTCAGATATAAATATGATCAATTCTCTTTCTACTTCTGGAATTAATGACAGTTTTTCAGCTAATATTAATCAAACATCAATAATGGCTTCCTACAATTTTAAACTATAGTTCTTAGTTTATGAATACATTAAAATCCAAGTAATTATATATCTTTGTAGGATCAAAAAATACAATGAAAATAGAAAAAATATTATTAGAGCAAGAAGATGAATTAGGCAACGATCATGTAGCTAGTTCCAGGAAAACTCCACTTCGTGATGACGCTTTTGAAAGATCAGACGATGAAAAAGTTTCTTTAATTAAGGAAAAAGTTAATGATATACTAAATATATTAGGCATGGACTTGACTGATGATAGCCTAAAAGGGACTCCCAATCGTGTTGCAAAAATGTTTGTTAAAGAAATCTTTGGTGGATTAAATCCAGATAATAAACCTAGAGCTTCAACATTCGCTAATAAGTATGGATACGGTGAAATGCTAGTTGAAAAAAATATTAATCTTTATTCAACATGTGAACATCATCTTTTACCAATTGTGGGAAAGGCTCATGTAGCATATGTTTCTAACGGAACCGTTGTAGGTTTATCTAAAATTAACAGAATAGTTGATTATTTTGCTAAAAGACCTCAAGTCCAAGAAAGACTTACTCTTCAAATTGTTGAAGAACTTCAAAGTATTTTAAATACCGACAATGTAGCATGCATAATTGATGCAAAACATTTATGTGTTAATTCAAGAGGTATAGCTGATACTGGAAGTAGTACAATAACTAGCGAGTTTGGCGGGGTATTTAAAAGCCCTACTAAAAAACAAGAATTTTTAGAATACATACAACTATCTACTGATTTTAATGAATAATCTAAAGGTTTACAATACCTTAAATTCAAAAAAAGAGAAATTTATTCCAATAACTAAAGGAAAAGTTGGAATGTACGTGTGTGGTCCAACAGTTTACAGTAATGTTCATTTAGGAAATTGTAGAACATTTATTTCATTTGATCTTATTTACCGGTATTTAAAACATTTGGGTTACAAAGTTAGATATGTTCGAAACATAACTGATGCTGGACATCTTGAAAACGATGAAGATGTAGGTGAAGATAGGATTGCAAAAAGAGCTAGGTTAGAGAATATTGAACCAATGGAAATAGTTCAACGATATACTTTAGATTTCCATGATAACTTATCTAAATTCAATACTTTACCTCCATCAATTGAACCAACTGCAACAGGTCATATAGTAGAACAAATAGAGTTTATTAAAAAGATAATTATAGAAGGGTTGGGTTACGAAAAAAATGGATCGGTTTACTTTGACGTTCATAAGTATAATAAATCTAATAATTATGGAAAATTATCAGGAAGAAAACTTGAAGATTTAATTCACAACACAAGATCTTTAGATGGACAAAGCGATAAAAAAAATCCTCAAGATTTTGCTCTTTGGAAAAAAGCAGAACCAAAACATATTATGCGTTGGAATTCACCTTGGAGTCAGGGGTTTCCAGGTTGGCACTTAGAATGTACCGCCATGAGCAATAAATATCTTGGAGATTCATTTGATATTCACGGGGGAGGACTTGATTTGAAATTTCCCCACCATGAATGTGAAATTGCGCAAGCAGAAGCTGTAAATAAAAAATCTCCTGTAAAATATTGGCTTCATGCAAATATGATGACTCTTGATGGAAAAAAAATGGCTAAATCAACCGGAAATAATATTCTTCCTTCTGACGTTTTTAGTGGATTGAATAATAAATTTACTAAGCCCTTTTCACCATCCGTTGTAAAATTCTTTTTTCTTCAAGCACACTACAGAAGTATTCTTGACATAAGTGAAGTTGCACTTTCAGCCTCAGAAAAAGGTCATAATAAATTGATCGAAGTTATCAAAACACTTGATTCTATTCCAGTGAAAGCAGAAGCTGAATTTAATGTGAATAATTGGAATAAAAATTGTTATGATGCGATGGATGATGATTTTAATAGTCCAGTATTAATTGCTAATCTATTTGAAGCGGTTAAGTTTATAAATAAATTAAATAATGAGGGTGGAACATTGTCTGCTGAGCAAAAACAAACTCTTTCAACTCAATTAAATATTTTTGTTTTTGAAATACTTGGCCTAGAAAGCTCTAAAGAATCTCCAAAATCAATTAACCAATCAAACACCTTAGATAAAACTATTAATATCTTGATGAAACTTAGGGATTCGGCAAGAATTAATAAGGATTTTAAAACTGCTGATTTAATTAGAGATGAATTAAATTCAATTGGAATTGATTTAAAAGATGAGAAAACAAATTCAAGTTTTAGTATTGATAAATGAATAAAATAAAAAAAATAGTTAGTGCTCCTTTTTTATTCTTAATTTTTTTATATCAGAAATTAATCTCACCTCTTCTTGGACCAACATGCAGATATACCCCTACTTGTTCTCAATACACTAAAGAAGCGATAAAAAAACATGGGCCACTTAAAGGCATTTGGATTAGTTTAAATAGAATTTTAAAATGTAATCCTTGGGGTGGAAAAGGATATGATCCAGTTCCATAAAATAAAAATATTATATTTAATTAAGGAATTTAAACTTTTATTATGATACAACTTTTACAAATTAATTGGTCTCCAAATGAAACTTTATTCCAAATTGGATCATTTGGTCTTCACTACTATAGCCTTATGTTCGTTATTGCATTTAGTTTAGGTTATAAAATAGTAGAAAAATATTTTGTTAAAGAAAATGTTTCTAAAGATTATCTTGAACCTTTGTTTGTTTACATGGTTTTTTCAACTCTTATTGGAGCCCGATTAGGAGAAGTTTTATTTTATAGTTGGGATTATTATCAAAATCATTTTATAGAAATTCTACTTCCAATAAGAGAAAATAGTAGGGGTTCTATACTAGGGTTCATAAAAGGATATGAATTTACTGGATTTAGAGGATTGGCAAGTCATGGAGCTGCAATAGGAATAATAACTGGAATTATACTTTTTCAACTTAAGCACAAACTAAAATCAACTTTATGGATTTTTGATAGGTTAACAGTACCTGTTACTCTAGCTGGAGTTTTTATTAGATTAGGTAATTTTTTTAATTCAGAAATTGTTGGAAAATATACTGAATCGAATTTTGGTGTAATTTTTGAAAATAGAGGTGAAATTCTGCCAAGACATCCTGCACAGCTTTATGAATCAATTGGATACCTTTTATTATTTCTATTATTAAGAAAAATATACAGTAAAATAAATCATATTCCAGGATATTTATTAGGAGTCTTTCTTTCTGGTATATTTAGCATACGTTTTATGGTTGAATTTGTCAAAGAAAGCCAGGGAGGCTTCGAAATGTATATGCCTATGTTATCTACCGGTCAATGGCTAAGTATTCCATTAATTATATCAGGACTATTTATAATTTATAGATCTCGACTAAATAAACATATTTAATAAAACAAGGAAAATACTATTCCTTGATTGCCTTTTTTTTAATTGTATCAAACATTATTGGTGTTGCAATGAATACGGAAGAATATGTTCCTATTAATACACCCACGATTAGAGCAAACATAAAACCTCTTATAGACTCTCCACCATAAATAAATATAGCTAAGAGAACAATCAATGTAGTTAAAGAGGTATTTAATGTTCTACTCAGAGTGTTATTCAATGCTTTATTTAAAGTAATTTCTAATGGCCACTTGGAATGATCTTTAATATATTCACGAATTCTATCAAAAACCACAACAGTATCATTTAATGAATAACCAATAACAGTAAGAATAGCAGCAATAAATGCTTGATTAATCTCCATATTAAAAGGCATGAATTTATATGTCAAAGAAAATATTCCAAGTACAACTATAATGTCATGAAAGACAGCAGTTACAGCCCCTATGGAGTATTGCCACCTTCTAAATCTTAGTAAGATGTATAAGAAGACAACAATTAATGAACCAATAACTGCTAAGAAAGAATTATTTTTAATATCATCTGCAATTGTTGGACCTACTTTAATTGAAGACATTATTCCAACTTGCTTATCTTCAGAACCATTAACAAAAGATTCATATGTAATAGATGATGGTAGATTCTTTTTTAAAGCTTTAAATAGTTTTTCCTGAATTTCGTTATCTACTTCAATACCTTCTACATCAACTTTATATTTAGTGGTAATTTTTAATTGATTGGCTTCTCCATAAGTTTTGACTTGAGCACTACCATATTCAGCGATTAAATCTTTCTGAATATCAGATGGATTAACAGGATTTTCAAATCGAACTGTGTAAGATCGTCCACCAACAAAATCAACACCTTCATTCAAGCCAATAGATCTTAAAGAAGCTAAACTAATTAAAATAAATACTGATGAAAAAACATAAGAGATCTTTCTTAACTTAATGAATGAAATATCAAAATTAGTAAATAAGTTTTTAGTATTTTTTGTTGCGAATGAGACTACTTTTCCAAGTGAAAGTCTTGAATCAAGCAAGATTCTAGTTATGAATATTGCAGTAAATAGAGATGTTGCTATTCCAATAAGCAAAGTTGTTGCAAATCCTTTTATAGGACCTGTTCCAAATATAAATAAGATAAAGGCTGTTAAACCTGTTGTAATGTTTGCATCTAAAATAGAAGATAAAGCATTATTGAAACCATCTGAAACTGCTTTGATTTGACCTTTCCCTTTATTTAGTTCTTCTCGGATACGTTCAAAAATTAAAACATTCGCATCTACTGATATACCAATTGTTAAAACTATACCCGCTATCCCAGGGAGAGTTAAAACAGCTCCTAATCCTGCTAGAATCCCGAAAATTAATAAAATATTTAATACTAAAGCTATATCAGCATAAAATCCTGAAGATCCATAATAAAAAATCATCCAAACTAAAACTAAAACTAATGCGATAAGAAATGAATAAATTCCAGATTCAATTGCTTCTTGACCTAAAGAGGGTCCAACAATTTCTGATTGAATAATTTCAGCTGATGCAGGAAGTTTTCCGGCTCTAAGAACGTTTGCAAGGTCAATAGCTTCATTTAATGTAAAACTTCCAGAAATTTCTGATCGTCCTCCAGATATTGCACCTTTAGTAACGCCTGGAGCAGAATAAACTATTTCATCTAATACAATTGCAATATTACTAGCTTGTTTAAATGCATTTCCTGTTAAGTTTTCCCATATTCGAGAACCTTTTCCATTCATTTGCATAGAAACAGCAGCATTTCCAACAGCATCAAATGTCTGGGAGGCATCTACTACTACTCCTCCACTTAAAGGAGCTATATTATCTCTATTTGATTTTAAAACGTATAAATCTAAAATATCACTATCTGGAATAGATTTTCCCCAAGCAAATTTAATATATCTAAACTCTGCTGGAAGAAGTCTTCTAACCTCAGGTAAATTTAAATAATTAGTTATTATTTCCTGATCTTTTGATGAAAATTGAGCTAAAACCGGTCCTCCTTGGAATCCACTTCCGACAATACGATCAAGAATTGGATTAGCTACAATAGTTGAGTCTTTAGTAACAACATCTGCCAAAAGATCATCAATAGCACTTGATTTATTTCCTGGCTCATTAACTGTTTTATTGACTGTAATTTCTTTTTTATCTTTAAGTTTTATAAGTTCATTTGCTGAAACTAAAAAAGAAAATAATTGATCATTTTTGAAGGTTTCCCAGAATTCTAACTGAGCGGTACTTTGCAATAATTTTTTAATTCTACTGACATCTTTTGCTCCAGGCAACTCAACTAATATTCTTCCTGAAGAGCCAAGTCTTTGAATATTTGGTTGAGCAACACCAAATTCATCAATTCGTTTTCTTAATACCTCAAATGCCGAAATAATAGACTCGTCAACTTTTCTAGTTATTACTGGAATAACTTCTTCATCTGACATCTCAAAATTTACCTCATCACTCAGAGTTTTATTTCCATAAATAGATGGGTCTGATAATGACACAGTTCCTTTAATATTTTCAAATGCAGTAAAAAAGGATTCTAGATATGGCTCATCAGTACTTTTTTGAAGTAAATCTGCTTCATCAAGTGCTCTATTGAAAATTGGATTTTTAGTATTTTCAGCTAAACCTTTTAATAAGTCTTTAATTGATATTTGTAATATCACATTTATTCCACCTTTTAGATCTAATCCTTTATTAAGTTCTTTCTCTTTGGCATCATTATATGATGTGAAGCCATATAAATTTAGATTTCCGATTGAATCAAGGTATGAAGTTGTTGATTTCTCTCTCAGTTCTAGGTAATTGTTAGTAGAATCAGATATTAAATTTTGAGAATATATTTTAGCTTTTTCTTCTTCATTATTTGCGATGAAGGTAAATGAAAGCTGATATAAGCTTACCAATCCAAAAAGGATTGCGAAAACGCGAATCAGATAATTGTTTTGCATTTGAATTAAATTTACGTACTATTAAGGCGAGCAAATATAATCTTTACGACAGTATTTAACAACTTATATTTCTGATAAGACAAAAATATATAAATACTTGTTTAATTAAGAATGGTATTTAAAGCTGAATTCATGTTAGCTACTGCAGCAGCACTATTTTGAAGCTTTTCTTTTTCAGATTTATTTAAATTAATATCAATAATCTCTTCAACTCCCTTACTACCAATAATAGCGGGAACTCCAATACAAATATCATTTAAACCGTATTCACCACTTAGCATAACAGAACATGGGATTATTTTTCTATGATTACTTAAAATGCTATCAACTAAATATGAAACTGAAGCTCCAGGTGCATACCATGCAGATGTGCCAAGTAACTTTGTTAAAGTTGCTCCTCCGACCATAGTTGCTGCTGAAACATCATTAAGGTTTTTTTCATTTAAGAATTGATTGATTGGAATACCATTGTAACTTGCTAATCTAGTCAATGGAATCATTGTAGTATCTCCGTGGCCACCTATAACCATTGCATCAATATCACATGCAGGCTTTTTCATTGCTAACGATAAGTATGTTTTAAATCTTGAACTATCTAACGCACCACCCATACCAATAATTCTATTTTTTGGTAATCCAGTAGATTTTAATGCTAAATATGTCATTGTATCCATTGGATTAGACACAACTACAATAATTGCTTCAGGAGAGTGTTCCAGTATGTTTTTTGCAACGGATTTAACTATTCCAGCATTGATTCCAATTAATTCTTCACGAGTCATTCCCGGTTTTCTTGGAATTCCTGAAGTAATCACAACAACGCTACTGTTTGCAGTAGCAGCATAATTATTTGTAACACCAGAAATTAGAGTGTCAAAACCTAAAGTTGTGGATGTCTGCATTAAATCTAATGCTTTCCCTTCAGCAAAACCGTCTTTTATATCTAATAAAACAACTTCATTAGCAATTTTTTTAATCGAAATGTACTCAGCACATGAAGCACCAACATTTCCAGCACCAACTATAGTTACTTTCATAAAACTTTATTTGTTTTAAACATCAATTTTAGCATAAATAGCATTCTTTTCAATGAATTCTCTCCTAGGAGGAACTTCATCACCCATCAGCATAGAAAACACACGATCAGCTTCTCCTCCATTATCAATAGTAACTCTTCTTAAAGTTCTATAGGTAGGATCCATAGTAGTATCCCAGAGTTGTTCAGCATTCATTTCACCCAGACCTTTATACCTTTGAATTCCTGAACCTTGACCAAATTCGGAAACTAGTTTATCTCGCTGATCATCATTCCAAGCATAACTCTTTTTTGATCCTTTTTTAACAAGATATAACGGTGGAGTAGCAATATATATATAGCCTGCATCAACTAATTCTCTCATGTACCTAAAGAAAAATGTTAAAATAAGTGTTGAAATGTGACTTCCATCAACATCTGCATCACACATAATAACAACTTTATGATATCTTAATTTTTCAATATTAAGTGCTTTACTATCTTCCTCAGTTCCAATAGTTACTCCCAGAGCAGTATATATATTTCTAATTTCTTCATTTTCAAAGACTTTATGCTGCATTGCTTTTTCAACATTTAATATTTTACCACGAAGAGGTAAAATAGCTTGAAAATTTCTATCACGACCCTGCTTGGCGGTTCCACCTGCAGAATCTCCTTCGACAAGAAAAACCTCACATAATGCAGGATCTTGTTCGGAACAATCAGACAATTTTCCAGGCAACCCCCCCCCACTCATAACTGACTTTCTTTGAACCATTTCGCGCGCTTTTCGAGCGGCATGCCTAGCTTGAGCAGCTAAAATAACCTTTTGAACAATTATTTTTGCATCATTTGGGTGTTCTTCTAAATAATTTTCAAGCATCTCAGATACGGCCTGAGAAACAGCAGAAGTAAGCTCTCTGTTTCCTAATTTTGTTTTTGTTTGTCCTTCAAATTGAGGTTCCGCAACTTTAACGGAAACAATAGCAGTTAGCCCTTCTCTAAAATCATCTCCAGAAATTTCAAATTTAAGTTTATCTAATAAACCTGAAGAGTCAGCATATTTTTTTAGTGTAGACGTAAGCCCTCTTCTAAATCCTGAAAGATGAGTTCCTCCCTCATGAGTATTAATATTATTAACATAAGAATGTAAATTTTCAGAATATGAAGTATTGTATATCATTGCAACTTCAACAGGAATATCATGCTTTTCACCTTCAATTGATATTACATCTTGAATTATAGGTTCACGACTTTCATCTAGAAAACGAATAAATTCTTTAAGACCTTCTTTGGAATGAAAAATTTCTGAAGGATGCTCACCTTTTTCATTAGTACTTCTAAGATCTTTAATAGATAAAGTAATTCCTTTATTTAAAAAAGACAATTCGCGAAGTCTTTGGGCTAAAGTATCGTAATTGTATTCAATAGTTTGACTAAAAATATCAGTATCAGGCTTAAATGTTACCATAGTACCTCGTTTCTCACTTGTCCCTGTTTCCTTAACTGGAGAAAGAGCTTTACCTCTTTCGTAATCTTGCTCCCAAACTTTACCATCTCTAAATACTGTTGCCTTTAATGATGATGATAACGCATTTACACAAGAAACACCAACTCCGTGTAACCCTCCAGACACTTTATAAGAGTCTTTATCAAACTTACCACCTGCTCCAATCTTAGTCATTACAACTTCTAAGGCAGAAACTCCTTCTTTTTTATGAATTCCCACAGGTATTCCCCTACCATTATCTTCAGTTGTTACTGAATTATCCTCATTAATTACAACCGAAATAGTGTCGCAATAGCCTGCCATTGCTTCATCAATAGAGTTGTCTACGACTTCATAAACTAAATGATGAAGACCTCGAAGTCCAACATCACCTATATACATTGAAGGTCTTTTTCTTACATGCTCCATCCCCTCAAGAGCTTGGATACTATCAGCTGAATATTGTGAATTATCTTCGGAATCGCTCATAAAAATTTATGTATTTTTTAATTAACATGAAGTAGTATCAAATATACTAAAAAGCAGGCCATTATTGATTTAAGCATAAAAAACTAAGAGTGAGTTATCAACAATTAACTAGAGGAAAAAGTGGAGAATAAATCCAAAAAAAATATTATTTATCATATGCTTTTTCATGAACTTTTAAAACAGCTCTTCCGCTTGGATCATTTTGATTTCTAAATGTTTCATCCCACTCAAGTGCAATAGGGGTGCTACAGGCAACTGAAGGAGTAGAAGGTACGCTTAGGGCAGCAGCATCGCTAGGGAAATGCTGTTCAAAAATTGATCTATAATAAAACTCTTCTTTATTTTGTGGAGTTTGAGTTGGAAATCTAAAATGTGCATTTTTAATTTGCTCATCTGATACTTCTTTTTCAGCAGTTTCTTTTAAGGCGTTAATCCAACTATAACCTACTCCATCTGAAAATTGCTCTTTTTGACGCCAAGCAATACTATCAGGCAAATACTCCTCAAAGGCTTTTCTCAATACCCACTTTTCCATCTTATCAGAACTTATCATTTTATCTTTTGGGTTAATCCTCATAGCAATATCAATAAATTCTTTGTCAAGAAATGGAACACGCCCTTCAATTCCCCATGCAGCAAGTGATTTATTTGCCCTTAAACAATCGTATTGATGAAGCTTATCTAATTTTCTAACAGTTTCATCGTGAAAGTCTTTTACAGATGGAGCCTTGTGGAAGTACAAATAGCCTCCAAATAATTCATCTGCACCCTCACCAGACAAAACCATTTTAATACCAAGTGACTTAATGACTCTTGCCATTAAAAACATTGGTGTAGAAGCTCTAATCGTTGTTATATCATATGTTTCTAGATGATAAATTACCTCTCTTACAGCATCTAGCCCCTCCTGTATAGTGAATTTAATTTCATGATGAATCGTACCAATATGATCTGCAGCTATTTTAGCAGCTATTAAATCTGGAGACCCCTCAAGTCCAACAGAAAAGGAATGCAATTGAGGCCACCAAGCATTTTGTTTATCATCAGATTCGATTCTTTTCGAGGAGAATTTTTTTGCAATCGCTGAGGTTATAGATGAATCCAAACCACCTGATAGAAGAACTCCATATGGGACATCACTCATTAATTGACGATGAACGCTATCTGATAATGCATCGTGAAGATCTTTTATAGATGTTTCATTATTCTTAACATTATTAAAGTCTCTCCATTCTTTGTCATACCATAATGTTGGCGTATCATCTCCACTTATTAAATAATGACCAGGAGGAAACAACTCAATTTTATTACATATTCCCTCAAGAGACTTAAGTTCAGATGCTATATAAAAAGTTCCATCTGAATCCCACCCCATATACAATGGGATAATACCCATATGATCTCTAGCTATTAAATATTTGTTATTTATGGAGTCATAAATAGCAAAAGCAAATATTCCGTTTAAATGATTAATAAAACTCTTTCCTATTTTTTTATATAACGCAAGAATTATTTCACAATCAGACTCTGTTGTAAAATTATAATTTGTTGAATATTTGTTTTTCAATTCTAAATGATTATATATTTCTCCATTAGCAGCTAAGATTAATTTTTTATCATCACTATAAATTGGTTGTTGTCCAGAAATAGGATCAACAATAGCTAAACGCTCATGAGCTAAAATTGCATTTTTATTAGAATAAATACCACTCCAATCTGGACCTCTATGTCGAATTTTTTTAGCCATATCTAAAATTTGAGGCCTTAGAATACTAGATGAGGATTTTAAATCGAATGCACAAACAATACCACACATATTTAATATATAATTTTAATCAAAAATACATTTAATTTAAATTACATGAAACACAATTATATATATGGTTAAAAAAATTAACCATTAATAGTTATTAAATGATTAATTTTAAATATTAATATAAATACTTAAAGAATAAGTAAAAATTATTAACTCTAGAGACGGTTGCTATAAACAACATTACCTCCTAAGATTGTTGCAACAACTTTAGTAGAAAAAATTTCA
>Ga0308019_10001390_pt1 | contig 14769 bp, 5 predicted proteins | sample Neamet284_FD_203135 | JGI IMG/M metagenome (GOLD analysis project Ga0308019, IMG submission 203135) | Marine microbial communities from water near the shore, Antarctic Ocean - #284 | ecosystem: Environmental > Aquatic > Marine > Unclassified | place: Southern Ocean | collected 2014-10-01 | reverse complement strand
TTGACATTGTAGTATTGCCATTAGCAATATTGGATTGCGCTAGACTTGACAAGTCAAATTCGTGCCATCCATTTGGTGGCATTAGAGTTAGAGTTGTTCTGGTTAATTCAGTTGTTGAACAAGTTGGGGAATTACTCCAAGTGGCAACTGATTCGCTGAATGAAGAACAAGCGTGTGCTGAAACTGTTGTCGAAGTTGTTCCAATTACTTGCTCTCTCCAAAGTTTGAGAACCATTGACGTAGGAGTCATAGCCGCAGGCCATGGGATATCTCCTAAGTAGAATTCAAGAAGAATTTGGCTTTCACCAGTTCCAGATGATGTTGTACCCAAATCAAGGATAGTGCTCGTCCCTTGATTGCTAGTTACAGTTGATTCCAGTTCCACATCCGGTGCTTCTGGCAATAGTCCACTATCGGTGAAGATTGAACCGCGTGACAAAACGACTGTATGATTGCCATTACCATCATCAGATCCAATTGAGTCTGGTGTTCTAAAACTGTTAACAGTTGACCATTGACCGATACGGTTGTTTTGATCCGCTCTAATACGCCAATATATCCATTCATCAGCATATGAATTATTGGAGACGGTCATAGTATTGGTGCTGGAATCGAATGACGAGTCAGTTCCAACTAAATCATTCATATCTACGCAGTCAGTATACAACATACGTGGAGATTCTGAAGAACAACCAATCCAACTGGTTTCATTGGTTTGATGCTCTGTCCAATTAATATCGAATACGGATAGTCCCGAAGGCCTAGGTGTGCTAGTATCCCACAGTGTAGTTCTATCCGCAGGTAATAGTCCAGTTGATGCTGAAGGAATCCATGGTGCTTGTTCCATGTAGGTAAAATTAATTCTTGGCCTATTGACTACATTTGTTGCTTCACTACTATGCAATGCATATGTGCCCATTGTAGCCGCTCCGTATTCCTCACCCTGAATTATTAGAGAGATTGTACTCTGACCGTTATGAATTGCTTCTTGAATTGCGGCAGTCAAATTCCAAATAACTGTGTCGCCAGAAGAATTAATCCATTGCCCTTGCGTAAATGGCAGATCGCTATCAGTACTTTGACGCGCACCTTGTATAATCCAATTAGTCGATGATGATGGATCAGCCCAAGTTGAAGCTTCACTCCAATTTGTATTCATTACCGATACTGAAGTATATACTGAACCTGAACCTGATGCAACGGATAATTCCAAAGTAGCATTTTGAATTTCATAGATACTTGGAAGTGGAAGAACACCTAGATCAAACGATATCAGTGTGTTAGCATAATGGCTACTTGACAAAGGACTTGTCCCCACATTCAGCATTGTAGTATTTCCAAAAGTGGTAAATCTATCGCCGCTATCAAGATAGACATCTTCTGTTAAAACAGGATAATCTAATGTTTCAACATATGCGCCTTCTTGGATTGATATCCAAGCAGTTGTTGAATCGACTTCACCGCTCATTTCTTCTGGTATGTGGAATACTGTAGAAGTACTACGTGGACCCAACATCTTATCGACAACAGGTTGTACCATCCATCTTACTTCACGGGTATGAGTAATGTCAGTTCCTGGTGTGAAGGTTAAATTTGTTAAGTCGAATAATTGTGGCTGAGACCTAGAGTCATAGGTGGTTAATCCTTCCATTTCCTCATTTGCATCAGCCATAATGAAAACTCTCCAATCATCAATATTTGCTGAATTAGAATGAGTCCAAGACATGGTAGGTTTGTATTCTGGTATTACTGCATGCGATGTTGCATTCCAAGCAATCGCATGGTTGCTAGGGCCTGCATTATTTCCTGCAACGGTAGGTATTGAAGCACTACCATTAGACCAAGTTAAATTCAACCAAGGTTTGTCAGATGAGGAACTGTCTGTTGAAATGAATTGAACATAATCTTGAGTGACCGTACCAGATGCGTAAATCATCAATGATAATTCACTAGAACCTGCAGCTTGGGCGGCTTGTATTGCCTCTGTGACATCCCATGTCATCCAATCCGCAGATACACTGTCTTGAATATCTACATAAGTACCAATATCTGTTCCAATATGTCTTCCACCGAGTGCCGACCAATTGTTAATTCCATCATAGGTTGTGTCGTTTGCATCAGCATTCCAATTTTGTAATACCGGCCTAATCGCCAGTGGCTCGTCAATGGATGAACCAAATATTGAGTATAGGTTTAAATCTGCATTTGTGATTCTTGCATTGCTTGGATTTGGTAATTGGTTTAGTGGGATCTTAATCAATCCCGCTGATTGGTATCCTGTTGCCATCTCACCCACATAGACATATCCTGATGAGTCATATGTAGAACTTGAACCAGTTCCTCCTTCAATCACATATGTATCTGTGAAATCAGGAATATTAAGAGATGGCATAGCCTTTCTGTGATGTAATTCAACTGCTGCATTCTCTGAATCAATAGGCCAAGTGGTAATGTCTGGTAGAAGGAAATTAAATGTTTGCGACCAATTTCCGATTTGGTTTGTGGTCGATATTGCTCTGACTCTCCAGAACCAAGTAGAACCATTATCCAAATTACTTGCTGGCGTATAGGTTAGATTTGTTGTATCAAAACCAGAGTCTAGCCATGATGTTGTCATGATTAGATCGGGAGTACTGAATGAAGTTGATTTATCCATTTGTACTGCCCAGCCACCTATGCTCATGGTGCCATTGAAAGACCAACCTAGTTCAGGACGGTGCTCTGGCGCGGTCTCAATTCCTGGAGTTATAGACCATGACCCATTCAGTGGTGAAAGTGGAATTGGGTCATTCGGAACTGCATCAGAACCTGGAACATAAACAAAGGAAAGTTGTGGCCTGTAACTTGCGGTTGTAGTTGAACCTGGATAGATCATAATATCTCGGTCACTACCAGACCCTACACCTGTCACACCGATGATGAAGTCTACTGCCCTATCTTCCCGCATAGCATTTTGAATACCTAATGTCACATTCCATTCAATCGCATCACCTGCTGAATAAGAATTTCCAGTTGTTACTGAATCGATGAGAGAACCTCTCTCCCAGCCTTTTGCCCCGGCTGAAGCCCAATTATTGACTCCATCATAGGTAGTCCAAGTTGCTTCTTCGGCAGTCCAGTTGTGTTGTCTGCTCTCCCAAACAGCAACATTTGGTGAACCGCTAGGATAATCTGCCAATTTGACGGTCAAATGTGCAGATTCCACTGCATATCCGCTCGGCAGCAAATTGGCAACAAGATTACAATTGAATAATACACTTGTTTCACTAGGCCAAGTATTGTATGAAATTTGCATTTCAGTCTCCTCATCGTAGTTAGTTGTAGGAGAGCCACTGTCGATATATGTGTCATCGCATTCTGGGTATAGGCCATCTGTTGTACCATTACCGTTACTTAATCTAAACTCGTATCTATCATTGCCTAACCAAGTACTCATCAACCCACTGACGAGAAAATTAGAATATGTCCATTCGCCTCGTAGCCCATCATTATCTATGTGTGAAACTCTCCAGAAATACATGTTACCTGTACTTAGTTCATCAACACCAGTTAAGTTGAATATTCCTTGGCTAGAAGTAAAATTGGAATCGGTTCTAGTATCCACTAGATTCACTCTCTCGCGGAAGAATTGGTCGGTTGCGATTTGGTAAATCATGTTGTAAGAAGTTGAAGATGTACCCAACCATGTGAGTGAAGGAGTAGTGTTTCCAGAAAGATTGTGTCCAACCTGGTCCCAAACTGCTTTGCCTTGTTCTGGTCCAAGTATTGTTGGATTACTAATAGTCGCGTTTGAACTCCAACTATATGTTAATTCGAACTTAGGTTTCTTAGTATCATCACTATTGTCGGATGAATAGAAATTGATTCCTTGTAGCCCACTGGAAGCATAAGCCCCAGTATCGCTACGTCCAATCATCATGAAATCCTTTGAACCAGTCGCCCCATCTCTTACCCATTCTTGTAGTGAATCAGTAATTTCAAAGGATGAATCGGATGATGAAGTAGTTCCGACCATAGTGTCGCTTGCGATTGAAAGAATATCTCTTCCACCATCAGCCCATAAGGTCGATGAATCTGAACGTCTCCAGGTGGTATCAGATTCAACCCAAACACCTTCGGAAGTCACTTGGTGGATGGAGACCTCTGGTGAGCCTGAAGTTGAGAATCTAGTTAAATTCAGTTCTGCGTTTTGAATCGTGGCATTGTTATGCAAGCCAAGTTGGTCTAAGTTTAATCTTAGATGGATTAACGACTCTTTTGTAGTTGACATCATTACTTCCATTTTATCATTTGATCCGAATTTCATGTTCATTGAACGCTGGTCAACTTGTGCATCTTCGATGAAACCATCGCTCAGCCCCATGTCGTCTGAATCAATTTCAATCGTTGCTGTTCCATCGCCGTTATCAGTAACAGAAAGGGCAGGTAGCAAGAAATAACTATCAGTCCAATCGCTGAGTGTATCAGTGGAGTCCATAGAGCGGACACGGTAGTAAATCACTGAACCATTGGAGACTTCACTGCCGCTTGGGACATCGAAGGTACCTGAACTACTGGTTGTAGTGAATGAATTTGACATTGTGCTGTAATGCCATGTAAGGTCTTCATTTGATTTGAAACTAGAATCTAAAGAAAGCTGGAATTCCACACCACTTCCAACTAACGAGTCATAGGATAGAGTAGGATTCTTTTCCGCCATTAGGATGAAATCTCCAGTCATCAATGGTGCGCCTTCATCAACGAAATCTGCCGTGACGCTTCCACCATTACCGGCTGCTGAAGAGGAGGTGTCCAAGATTAGAGAAGGTCTTTGAGTCACTGTCGGGGACTCGCTCATAGCGCAAGTATATTGTGCTCCTTCAGATGCTACTATGAGTTCTAATGTGTTTTGATTGTTAGTCGCTGCTTGCTGTGCAAGAGCGGTTACGTTTACCAGCATTGTCCCATTGGTTACAGCTCGGTGCGGCGGTTCCCAAACACCGCGCTCTGAAGAACCATCAGCACCAGGGGAATTCCACATGGTGGTAGTTGCAGAGCTAACCCAAGTAACTTCAGTCACGTTCCATGATGCTGTTATTGCCGCTGGATAAATTGCGATGCCAGTTGCAACTGTCGCATCTGTCGTACAGGTCAAACTCAGTATTGCTGAGTGAATTGTATCTGTAGAACCGAAACTCATATTGAAACTGAAAAGTAAACGAGCGGGTGTTGAGATACCTCCATTGAGTGTGCCATTTGGTGCCTGCTCAAAATTGTCGTTTGGATAAAAAGAATCGATGTAGGTGTCTTCAGAAGGTGATACGCTAGAAATAACTCTGTTAACCGTAGGTGTGTCTTCCAGTTCTTTCCACTCAGGTATTGCACTTGGAAGTGCTAAATCTGCGAATAAAAATAGAACTATCAACAATATGGCTACCGAAGTTTGAGGTTTTTTGTTCTCGCGTAGCATGGGACTCATCCCTCACACCTCGTCCCCGTTATACTGTCTTTTCCCTCAATGAGCATGAAATTATGGTTCAAAAGAGATTCTTCTCCCTACGGGAGAGTATTTGGAAAAAATGAATTGTTAATCGCGGATTTGCCCTATATTCGATTTAGAGTCAATCAAAAATCAAGCAAATGTTGAAGGAGGTTCGCCGTAAAGGTCACCTCTATGAGCGACTTATGGGTTGAAAAACATCGCCCGCAAACAGTTCGAGATATCCGCGGTCAGTTGCCCGTAGTGCAACGATTAACAATATATTCCAAAAATAAGGAGTTCCCACATTTACTATTCGCAGGCCCTCCAGGCACTGGAAAGACAACTGCCGCCATGGCTTTGACAAAAGATGTATTTGGCGCCGATTATCGGCAGAACTTACTGGAGATGAATGCTTCAGATGAAAGAAAGTTAGAAAGCATAAGGACCAAAGTAAAGCAATTCGCAAGAACTGCACCATATGGCAGTGCTAAATTCAAGATTATTTTCCTTGATGAAGCCGATGCTTTGACCAATGATGCCCAAGGCGCCCTCCGCAGGATTATGGAACAATATGCTCAAACTTGCAGATTTATTTTATCTTGTAATTACTCTTCAAAGATTATTGAACCGATACAGTCTCGATGTGCAGTTTTTAGATTCCGACCACTCTCGGATTCAGCAGTAAAAAATCAAGTGATACATGTTGCAAAGGAAGAGAAGGTAAATCTAACCGATGATGCTGCAGAGGCATTGACAAGAATCAGTCAAGGTGATCTTAGAAAAGCGATTACTGCACTCCAAGTTGCTGCCGCATTAGACCATAATATTACGAGAGAATTAATTTATGAAACCTCTGCAACAGCACCTCCCGAAGCATTACATCAATATTTGATGGCATGCAAGGATGATGGTTTTCATGCTGCAAGAAGAAGGCTGAAAGAATTACTTGACAAATATGGCCTGGCTGGAACTGATTTTGTCAACCAATTACATCGCGAATTATATGCTGCTGATTTCCTTAGTGAGTCAGCAAAACTAGACCTAACAGAATGGATGGCAGAAGTCGATTATAGGTTGGTAGAAGGCGGTGGAGAACACATCCAACTCGATGCTCTAACCGCACGTTTTGTAACACATTTGAAGAATGAGTAATTGGAATCTGTTCACTTTCACCTTTACAACAGGGGTGTAGAAAAATGACTGGTATCAGATTACCCTCGGCAAGGATATGACAATGAGACAATACTTGATAGATGCTGCATGTTGGACACCTATTGCCCCGATTATTCGCAAATACAGAATTTCGAAATTGATAAGAACTACTAATGAGCAAAGGGATATCAATAAAATATCGATACTATTGAGCACAATAATGGCAGCTCATTCAGACTTGCTTTCTTAACCTTGCACAACTTCCTTAACGACGATTAAGTTCCATTTGTAGGTCCTTTGATTTTCCCAAGGATCTCCTTGCTCGGTTATTTGAACTGTAATTGTATGCGTCCCTTCAGGAATATTTTCGCCCAATTGAATTGCAAAACGTTGGTCTTTTTCATCATGAGGGAATAACTTTGGAAGTGTACTATTTGTTGTAGTTGTTGCATTTAGTAATCTTTGTTCATTGTCAACCCAAAAGGAATTATTTGCTGAAATTTCTTTGCTACCTTCATTATTTGTAAGCGTCACGATTACTTCTGCTCCATCTGAATTAACATTATCTGCCAATCCGAATAACAACCAAACTTGGCCTCTCAATTTACCATCGGAATCAACTGTCCAAGTGATAGCATCCTTGCTAGTACCGTCATCGAATAGCAATTCAATACCATCATCAGTAGCAATTGTCCATTCCCCGGATAATTGCGGCGCAACAATATCTCCAAACGGCGGATTAACCAGCAAAAAGGCCATTGCTAGAAATGTGAATGCATGTAAGAATCCACTTTTCACCCAAGTCCCCTTAGTGAAGTGCTCAACATATTTCGCCGGCAAGATTGCACGATGAACTTGTGGAAGTAGAATCATTGCTGTTAGAGGAAGTAGATACAAAATATCTGTTTTATCACTGGCTGTATTCGGCATTAATACATAGCGCATTAGAAGCGATACAGTAACTGAAAAGATTAGTACCAACCACATTGAAACCGCATCAGCCTTCTCTTTCTCAGCGTATTTGGCAGGGTCAAATGCCTCTAATCCAAGATCCGCCCCACTACGGCGGATTTTCTTTTCTTTCTCCTCACCTTCTGTGCGTTTGCGGCGCTCTGTTGAAGCAGCCGCAATCGCAGTGTTTAGGTCCACCATGCTCAAGGCCAAAAGTTGGCAGTGAATAAAGGCTACAATGGACAACACATCAAAGGTGAGCCGTATCATTCAAAGGGGGAGTGCTTCACGACGGGGTAAGCCGGGGTGGCGTAGTTGGTGGCGCGTCGGACTCATAGGGCAGCCTACAAGGCAATCGTATGACGTGCAAACAATCCCATTGTGGTGTCTGAGACATCCGAAGGTCGCGGGTTCAAGCCCCGCTCCCGGCACCAATGAGACAGTCTAGGACATTTTCGCCTATTGTAAATTCCAATAAAATCAACTATTGACAACCAATCAATTCCGATGTCTTGATGTGCCTTCACTTGATGGAGGTCTTCATGGTTGATGTGCCTGACACTGGTAGTCGCGTCCTCGTAACGGTGGAAAGTCACAACGGCTCTACTGAGATAGAAGGAATCATCACACCTGCTGCATCTGCTGGACATGTGACTATTAAACTGGTAAATGGATATAATGCCAGTTATTCTATCGACTCAATAACCAGCATAGAAGTGGTTGGAAGTGTTGCCATGAAAACAGTTCAAGGTGAGGAAAATAAAGCACCTATTGACAAATCATTACCAACGATTAGAATCCTCCACACCGGTGGCACAATTGCTAGTAAAGTGGATTATGCAACCGGCGCAGTAGTAGCGAGATTTGAGCCAGATGAATTGATTTCATCCATACCTGAACTGAGAGATATCGCCAATATTGAAGCGGTCAAATTAGGTAATATGTTTTCAGATGATATGCGACCTCAACACTGGAATAAGATCGCAGAGGCTTCAAGGCAAGCTTTCGAAGATGGAGTTGACGGAGTTGTTGTAACTCAAGGAACTGATACCCTTCACTATACCGCAGCCGCCCTTTCATTCGCATGGGCTGGTTCAGGTGGAAAAACACCTCGGCCGATTGCTCTTGTCGGCTCACAGCGTTCTAGTGATAGAGGCTCTTCCGATGCTGCTGAAAACCTAATCGCCGCTGTACACTGGGCTGCAAATGGACCTGCTCCAATTGGCGCAGCAGGTGATTCAGTAGTTGTCGTAATGCACACCAGTTCCAATGATGGAGAATGTTCAGTACATCCTGGAATCGGCGTAAGAAAGATGCACTCTACACGCCGAGATGCGTTCAAAGGAATAAATACACAACCACTTGCAACTATCAAGGCCAACAATGGCAAACCTTCTCACCAATTGAGTCAAACTTATTCAGCCGAATTAGAATTGCCTAACGAAAGAGAAGTGGCCTCTGCTCCTGATAAGTTTGGACTAGAAGTCCGCATACCTCAATTCATCTCTGGTCCATGGTTATTCGCTGAGCAAATTGACGCTATTATGAACCTTGGATGTCAAGCGATTGTAATACACGGAACTGGCCTAGGTCATCTTCCAATAGATGATCCAGAAGGAGATGCACCTGAAAATTTATTACTTTGGAGAAGTATTACAAGAGCGATAAATCGTGAAGTCCCTGTAGTCATTGTCAATCAATGTATTAACGGACCTGTTGATATGAATGTCTACTCCAAAGGACGAAAACAAATGCAAATGGGAATCTTAGGTCATGGCATTGTTGCACCTCCTGAAACGGTTGTTGCAAAGTTACATTGGGCGCTGTCCAATGGCAAAGATATTAATTCAATTATCGCCGCAGATTTATGTGGAGAGGGCCGTGCAACTCTAATGGAATAAACGCACTAATCAAAAACCGACAAGGAATGGAACTGATATGGCAGAGAAGCAGAGCGAGGCTGTTGTCAATTTGCGCAGTATGCGTGAAAGGTCTCGCCTAGGAGGCGGTCTGAAGGCTCAAGAAGCAATTCGTGTTTCAGGGAGAGGGACTGCTAGAGATAGAATTAGCATGCTTCTAGATGAGGGCTCATTCATCGAAATAGATGCATTCATCACCCATCGAACTACTGACCATGGAATGTTCATGCATCATACTCTTGGGGATGGAGTTGTTGCTGGGCATGGCACAATTAACGGCAGAAGAGTTTACTGCTTTTCTCAAGATTTTAGCGTTCATGGAGGAAGTATGGGTGAAATGCATGCCAAGAAAATCGCTAAGATAGTAGAGATGGCTGACAAAGCAAAAACACCGATTATTGGAATGTGGGACGGTGGCGGACAAAGAGCCCAAGATGGCGTCAACGGTCTTGCCGGAACTGGAGAATTACTGGATCGTATTGTCCAATGTAGTGGACGTATCCCGATTATTAGTTTGGTACTCGGCCCTGTAGTGGGAGTTTCAGCTCTCGCAGCGAGTTTGGCAGATTTTACAATTTTAGGAGAGGAACACGGGCAATTATTCCTTTCATCTCCAATTGAAACTCCTGAAGTAATCTGTGGAGAAGTGGATGCTGCTGGCTTGGGTGGTGCAAACTTACACGCTTCCCGTTCAGGTATTGCTTGCCAAATTGCAAGTGATGAAGAGGATGCTTGTATGTTGGCAAGTGAGATTCTATCTTACCTTCCGGACAATTGTATGTCCGATGCTCCATATGAACAAACAGCAGACCCCATTACAAGACTGAACACTACTCTTGAAACACTCGTCCCAGACAATCCAAACAAACCATATGACATGGTCAAGGTAATTGAGGAAATCGTTGATGATGGGATTTTCATGGAATTATTTGACGCCTATGCGGAAAATATCATAATTGGCTTTGCCCGATTGAATGGAATGCCTGTTGGAGTTGTTGGCAATCAACCGAAGGTATTAGCAGGATGCCTAGATATTGACGCTTCGATAAAAGCCGCTCGCTTCATCAGAACTTGTGATGCATTCAATATTCCATTAGTGACTTTTGAAGATGTCCCTGGATTCCTCCCGGGTGTAGTTCAAGAATGGGGTGGAATAATTAGGCACGGTGCAAAGTTGTTATTCGCCTATGCCGAAGCAACTGTCCCAAAACTAACTTTGATTACAAGAAAGGCCTACGGTGGCGCATATTTGGCAATGTCATGCAAGCATTTACAGAGCGATTATAACGTTGCTTGGCCAACTGCTGAATTGGCGGTAATGGGTGCAGAAGGTGCAGTCAATGTCATTCATCGTAGGGAGATTGGCGCTGTTGAAGAAGAACATAAAGAAGAAGTTCGCCTTCGCCTTGTGGCTGAATATAAGAGCAAGTTCGGAGACCCATATGTCGCCGCCCGTAATGGATGGTTGGATGATGTCATTGAGCCTGAAGAATCAAGAATGCGGTTATGCCGTGCACTCAATATAATCAAATCAAAGCGTGAATGGTCTCCTCCGAAGAAACACGGTAATATTCCATTGTGAACTAGATTTTCTTCGCTCTTGCTAGAAGACCGGTCGAACTCGTTTCTGAATCTTCTTGTTCATCGCTCATTTCCTCATCAATGACAATCAGTTGCTCAACTTCTGATTCTTGCTGGCGTAATAATTGAGCGTTAGAATTGAAATTCTTGCTGATCAAGCCAATAAGAATAATAATCAATAAGACACCTACTAATCCAATTATAATTTCCGAAGAGATTGAATTGCTTTGAATAACTTCCGTTTCTTCAACAGGTGGTTTACTATTCATGTCCAAGGTATATTCGACTCCTACCGTTTGATTTAATTCTAAGTCAGTAACGCGGATTGTAATTGTAATATTACCGTCATGTTGTTGTGGTAAAACGAGCATAGTGACACATTTAGAGATGTGTTGTGATTCATCATTACTGCATGATGAAGTGACGTTTTGGGTGATGTTTTCGAGAGAGAAACTCACAACTGGTTGTTGCTCCCCATCTAAATCAATAAGATCCCATTGAACCGTTGCTGCTAGATTATCGAGTAGATTCACATTGCCAATGCTGATAGTTGGTAAATCCGGTTGTGGTGAAATCGTCACATTCAAAATAGCTGAATAATTGGTAGTTCCATCGGTTACACTCAACGTTTGAGAATTACAAGTTCCATATTTATCTGGTTTCATATTAACTATCAAATCATTACCAGCAATAACAAAACTACATTTTGAGGATTCACCCCCCTCTATTAACCACAACAACGAATCGCCATCAAGGTCATATGCGAAGTCACCTAAATCTACAGTAATTGATTCATCTTCGGTAGCATTGATTTGCCATGATGAATTATTGGTGATCAAAATATCATCAACTGCTACTACATTGATCGGAATATCTAAGTTTAATGCTGGGTTATAGCCATCTCCAACCAGCATATGAACCACCACAGCACCATTTTGATTTGCGAGTGGTGTGATGGTGACCAAACCATCTGCTATAACGATTGAAACAGGACCTAATTCGGATGAGTTTTCGTTTACTATCCCCGCAATTTCCTCTCCTTCGGGGTCAAATACATATTCAGAGAGATTCAATATTATTGGCTGTGAATCTTCATCCATTTGTTGTAATGGGATGTTTTTAATCAGACTAGCAGCATCATCAACCGGCATTACTCGGAGCGTTATTTCTGTTGTTGCCTCATCAATAGTTTGCCCACCTGCCCTCAAATCAAGTCTTAAATTATTCAATCCGGTCCATTCTTCATCCAGACTATGGAACACTGTAAATCCAAGGTTATCTGAATCTATTTGGAAGTGGAAATGCTGCGAGTTTAGCCCTACTAATGTTGCATTATCGATGTAGACACTCTGGCCGTCTGGGTCATATGCAATCAGGCCATTATCAACATGGGTACTGCCCCTTTGCGGTATGTCAATAATAGCAGGCGGAGTTAAAACAACCAGTGGTGAATCGGTTCGCATGATGTCTAAGTACCGATGAGAAGGGGCCCCTTCAACATATACACTGATGAATAAACGATTTGCTCCCGGCTGAACGTCAGCCATTGGGAATAAACAAATTGCCACTCCATTGCTATCTATTTGGCCTTCTGTTGTGTTCAGAGAGGAATCTATATCACAAACCACTGTCACATTCCAGTTACTTGGCAATTGCGAATACTGCGAACCGTTGCGAAGAGTCCAGTTCATTTTCAAATTGACTGTGTCTTCAGGGCCGACCGATTCATTATTGGCAGGTACTGACCATACAGCACCTACTTTGAGCCATTCCGCAGAAGATAAGTCCTCTACAACATAAGAATCTGGGTCCGAAGTAATCTCTGGCGAAATTGGCCTATTGAAAGCATCACGGAAGCGGCTGTGCTCGCCCTTTAATGCTGCATCTAAATACGCAACAATATGCGTTGAACTTAGATCTAATTGGGATTCTTTGCTCATTGTAGCTTCTCCATCACCAATTTCAAAAATTGAAGTTGTATCTTGGAATTGATAATGATTTGCACCCAAGAGATGCATCATTTGCCAAGAAAAGCCATTGATTAATTGAAGTCTGTCGATAGCATCTGAGGCAGGTGCAATCTCATCGGCTGTACCTGTAATGAACAAGCCAGTATTTGGCAGAGGTGCCTGCCGGTCGGCCATTGAAAACAATCCAGTTCGTTGATTCCAAGATGAAAAATCAGCACCTACTGCAAAAATCCCACTAGGCCCGTGGGTGGTGTTTCCGTCATCACTCGCTAGCCAATATGGGTACAGCGATGTTGCGGCCATTGCACCGACACCATGTCCGGCAAGTGCCCAGTGATTGACATCAATATTACCAAAACCGCCTAAAACGATAGAATGAGAATTATTTGTATTATTCATTAACTGCAATGCGGTTTGTGCTATTTCCAAGCCCTCCGAAAGGTCTTCTGAATCACTCATTTCTTGACTCACTAGAACAATATAACCACGCTTTACAATCTCATTGGTTAACTCCATATATCCATCTATGGATTCGCCATCAGAACCAAAAAATAGCACCCAAGGAAATGGACCGTTACCTGCCATCTCGTCATCATCCCCACCGGACATAGCGGGGTATATCATCTCAAAACTCTGCGAGTTCGGACCAAATCCGAGTTCGATCTCACTCCATCCAACCGGGTAATCAATCCCTTGGTGTAGTGGTTGAAAGTCATCATCCTCTTGTAATAGGGATGCGGCAACTACTGGAAATAGCGTTGAAATTATCAGCATTGATAATATTAGAATTGATGGTTTTACAAATCCCCTCATACTTGCCACTGTGTGGCAACTGGAAGCCATTGTTCTTTGTTGCTTCGTTACTTTGTATATGATTCTATAACGGCTTCAGCATGTGCTAATTTAGTCAACAGCAACCCAATGGATGGTAGCATATCACCCAATTGCGGAGCCCAGAAATTGGACCAGCATTCCAAATGCTGACCAGCAAGCAACCAACGCCCATTGAATGGACCTTGCGCTAACTGTGAGATTCTTTCTTCAGCGTCTCCCTGCATCATTGAGTACGGTGCTTCAAAAATAAGGTGTGCTTTTTCTTGAGCAATAGCCGCTTCCTGATTGCTGCTGATATCGCCTCCATCGAAGTTGATAAAAATATTAATTTCACCATTGTATTGTTTGCCATCTGTCCAATCTCCATCCGGGAGGGGACGACGCCCTTCTAATGCTATCACTTTGCCACCACCATTTATCCAGGCGTGAGCAGTACTTCTGGCAGCACCACCGCCTCCAAGTATTGCGATAGTTGCCCCATTTGCAACATCTACTCCGTGATAATCTGCTGCTGAAATAACCCCTAAACCATCAAATGTACCGCAAAACCAACCTTGCCCATCCCATCTAAGGCAATTAACCGATTGAATCTCCATTGAATTATCAATCGTAGATACCGCATTACTGACCAATGTATGCTTTAATGGTGACGTCAAATTAATCCAAATCTCTTCATTCAACAAGGAGTTAGGAAGCTTAGAATTAACCATCAGTTGCATTTTCTCAGACATCTCCCGTATTTGTAATTGTAAACTTTTTGTTGATTTGGATTCAAACAATGGTGAGCAGTCAAGTATTTGTCCTGAAGCAGCAATCGCCTTTTCCAATAATGCTGTCGTCCTAAATTTGCCAAATGGCGCACCGGTCAATTTCCAAGGCAATGAATTAGGCATTGAGCCCG
>Ga0308019_10001389_pt1 | contig 14771 bp, 12 predicted proteins | sample Neamet284_FD_203135 | JGI IMG/M metagenome (GOLD analysis project Ga0308019, IMG submission 203135) | Marine microbial communities from water near the shore, Antarctic Ocean - #284 | ecosystem: Environmental > Aquatic > Marine > Unclassified | place: Southern Ocean | collected 2014-10-01 | reverse complement strand
CAGCCGAGGGATGGAGTGTCTTTTGGATGGTTGGACCTGCATTGGTCTTGGCCATCACAGCAGCCTACTATCTTTGGTCGATGCAACGCACCATCTTCGAAGGTGGCGATGAAACACAACCTCCAACCTCTCTCAATGGTCAACCGGTTCCAGACATAGCAAACCCTGAGAAATTGGCTATGCTCATTCTTGCATTGTTCACCATTGTCTTTGGTGTCATGCCATGGATTGCATTGGATATGATGCACGACTGGACGATTCAAATCTTTGAAGGACTGATTTTACCTATTCTTGGCGATTTTAGTGGAGGTGCCTGATATGTCAAACGCGACCACAGTCGAACCTTTTGGTGCTGGATTTGTCAATGCACTTTGCCCTGAATTGATCTTGTTTGGTGGCTTGCTGTTGCTGATTCTTATTCCGAATTTGGGACGAGGAACCTTCCGTATCCCAGGCACTCAAATCCGTCTTCCTTGGCTCTTGGGTGGAACACGCTTCAAACTTTCCAGTGACCCACGTTTGCCGGCTTGGATTGCTACTATCACGCTTGGTGGCGCCTTTTTAGATGTTCTTTATATCTTCAGTCAAGGCCTTGAGCGTGTGTCCATCGTCTCTGAGTCTGGCAAAGAATTGCTTCTCATCAATGGTTTTAGTCGCATCTTTGAATTAATTTTCTTTGGTGCTTTAGCCTTAGCAGCATTTTCGAGTATGAATCGCCTTCAAGTCAATGGAATTGGGTCGAAAATTAGTGAACGCGAGTTGTATAACAACCGAAGACAGGCTGACTTCTATATTCTCATGGTCACCTGTGCGCTTGGGATGTCGGTTGTCGCACTTGCCCAAGACCTGTTTGTTTTGTTCATCGGTCTTGAACTCGCTTCGTTCTCGACCTATGTCCTTGTGGCTTTCCTCAAGGAGTCGAAGGTCGGAGTTGAATCTGGAATGAAGTATTTCATAGTCGGCTCGGTAGCATCTGGTGTTGGCCTTTACGGCCTCTCGATGCTTTATCTTTGGGCGGGTTCCCTTCAATTCAGTGTTCTCTCTGCTGCATTTGCTGAATCTGGCACCACTGCATTACCACTGATTGGAATCGGCTTTGTGTTGGTCGGATTCGGATTCAAAGTGAGCGCAGCTCCCTTCCACTTTGCAGCACCTGATGCCTACGCTGGTGCTACAAGTCCAGTCGCAGGTGTTCTTGCTACAGCAAGTAAGGCCATGGGAATGATTGGTTTGATTCGAATGCTGTTGATTGTAGCAGCACCAGAATCCAGTGATGGTAGTGCAGTTTGGCTTGTTTGTCTCGGTGTAATGGCAGCGGTTACAATGACCTGGGGTAACCTTGCGGCACTTGGTAGTGACAATCCAAAGCGAATGCTTGCCTACTCATCTGTTGCACATGCTGGCTATATGTTGGCTGCTTTGACTGCTGTTGGTGCTTGGAACTGGGATGCTGCAGTCTCTGGTGATGCAAGTGCGGCTGCTGTTGCAGTCATGACTGCACTTATCTTCCACTTGGTGGTCCTTGTCGCCTTCAAACTCGGAGCATTCCTTGTGCTGTCGATCCTTGAATCTGAAGGTGGTGCATCCAGCCTCTCTTCGCTTGGTGGATTAGCCAAGCGAGAACCACTTCTTGCCGTGGCTATGTTCATCTTCATGATTTCACTTGCTGGCGTTCCTCCAATGGCAGGTTTCCTCTCGAAGTTACTCGTCATCATGGGAATCGTTCGTATTGCTGTCGGCGATATGGGTGCTGAAATTGCTGATGGTGGCATCTATGCCCTTGGTGACATGCATTGGGTATGGTGGCTCGCTTTGTTAATGCTCATCAATTCCGCCATTTCGGTATTCTACTATCTGCGTGTCGTCGTTGTCATGTTCTTTGACGAACCTGAGGAGGGACGTGAAGGTCCTCTACCAAGAGGATGGCAAGTACGCGTTGCTATTCTTGCTTGTGTGCTTACCACTGTCTTGGTGGGTGTTGCAGGAGACTCACTCATCCGTCTCTGTGAAATGGCAGCTCAAAGTCTCAATTACAACTGGTGAAGTCATCAAACAGCACTTAAACGGCTTATAGCGTCACCATAAGACGCTTTTTTAGGGTGCTGTATTCAAGAAGGGTCGGCTGTTGGGGTGAATAGGTGAGGCTGTTTGGGTCGACGTTATGAAGAAAAAGTGGACATAGAAGAGCTTGCTCGTCTTGAATCTCCAGGAGATTCTTCCGGCGGTAAAATCCGAGTCAAAATGCCAAATCGAAAAATCAACGAAATGTTCGCATTTGCTGAGCAAATTCTTGGTGGCCGCCGAGTGACTGTTCTCTGTGAAGATGGTGAAACTCGCATGGCCCGTATTCCTGGGAAAATGCGTCGCCGACAATGGGTTCGTGATGGCGATTTGATTATTGTCTGGCCTTGGGATTTCCAAGATGCAAAAGCAGATGTTAAACATCGCTATTCCAAAACTCAAGCAATGTACCTCTCTCGTAAAGGGGTCTTGCCGAAGGAACTGGATTTCTTTGGTATGAATACTACAAACGATGATGATGACGATGAATTTGCGGATACTTTTGGTACGGTCGATGCTCCTGAAGTTGTAGCGGAAGAAGTTGTTGACGATGTTGACGATGTTGACGATGATGATGATTTGTTCGGCTCTGATGATGATGATGACGATGATGATTTGTTTGGCTCAGATGACGACGACGATGACGACGACGATGGCGAGAAAGCCCCTTCAACAGATGAAACAGTTACAGAAAAAGTTGTTGAAGAAACCCCCCATGTTCCAGTAGAAGAATATCCAGCTGAAGACGCAGGCGACGATAGCGATGACGATGATGACGATATCGAAGCCTTATTTGGTTGAAGCCGTATGGATGCATGACCACGGGGTATGCGTATGGCTGATGAAGACGAATGGAATGATGAGTTAGGCTCCAATAAAAGCCAGCGCAAGCGTCGCCGTCAACACCGAGAACCTCGCAAGAGCAACAGTTCCGAACAAGGTAAAGACGATGTTTTTGCCCGTTCAGAAGAAGACCATTTCCTCAGTAATCTCGAAGCAAAATCCGGTGCATTCAACTGGATGAAAGAAGATCGCTACAAGCGTATGTTCCGTGATATCGAATCAAAAATCCAAGGTGCGATTGGAGAAGGGACGTATGATTGGGTTGACCGCCGAGTCTTCGACCAAGTGTTTGATCGAATGACTTTGATGTCACTGTATAAATTGATGAGAGGGGGAGTTATCGATACTCTCGATTTTCCGATTGCTCGAGGTAAAGAAGCGCACGTATTCCATGCCACAGATATCGATGGAAAGACCGTCGCAGTGAAGATTTTTCATACATCGAATGCAGTCTTCAAAAATTTGATTCAATACATCGAGGGCGACCGTCGCTTTGGCGGCTTACGCCGTCGCCATCGGGACCTTGTCGACATTTGGGTCCGCAAAGAGCACCGTAATCTCACAAGATTAGCACGTTGGGGGTTAAATGTCCCACAGCCAATTGGAATTCATAAGAACGTCTTGGTAATGGAATATCTGGGGACCAAGATTTCAGCATCACCTAAACTTCGTGAAGTGAAAGTCGAGAATCCGGAAGTTGTGTATGATGATTTACTCGAGTTCTTGGCAATTTGTTGGCAAAAAGCAAACCTTGTTCATGCTGACTTTTCACCCTACAATATTCTTTGGCATGACGGTGGTCCAGTGGTAATTGATGTGGGACAAGCGGTAATTAAAACGCACCCCAAAGCTCAAGAATTCTTAGTTCGAGATGTCACACGCTTGGTCGAATGGGCTGTTAAAAACGGTATTAAAGCCACACTTGCTGAAGCCATGTATGAAGTACTCAATATGAATTTAGATCATGTACAACAAACGGTTCTCTCGGAAGAAGAAGAATAATCACTCTTCGCCCCAACTGACGCCTTCATCTTCTGCGAGTTTCATCATTTCTGCAACCGCTTCTTCGTCTTCGGGGTCGACTTGAGAGGCACGCATTCGACGAGAAAGGCGAAGTGAGAGATCAGAAAGTCCTGGGACTAATTCCTCAAACCCAGTTACAGGAGCGCCCATATCCTCTCGCACTTCGATAGTTTCGAGTTGTCGATTGGTAATTCGGGAGCGTCGTCGGTCACGTTCAAGGAAGTTCAGAACAGTTCCATGTTCCGCACCATCAGCAATCATTTCAACCGCTTTTCGAGCAGCGGCTAATCCTTCTTCTTCTCCAACCAAGACTACAGTTGAATTATAAATGGTAATTTGAGTATCGGTGAGTCCTTCAATCAATTTTCGAATTTTCCCTTCGCTCCCGATGATACGTCCTCGAATTCGCCGTTGCTGAGCCGACTTTTTACCGACAAAATTTCGAATATCAACCAATTCAAAGAAATGATTGTCATCAAGCAACTGAATCGCTGCTTTCGGGGCCATTCCACGACCAATTGCTTTGATGACGTTTGGAAGCTTCATCGCTTTCACTGGGTCGTAGGTGCCAGGCTCTCCCCATACAACTTCGACATCCCCAGTTTCAGAATCAATATTGAATTCTCGACATCCTGCCGCGAATCTCAACGATTTAGCAGTCGCCCCTTTGACGCCAATAAGAACCGCAATACGGTTCATGGGTACTCGAGGAAGCGGTTGGCGCATGGCCAATCCTGTGGCCGACCTCTTTTCAATCTCTTGTTCGGCGTTGCAGTATGGTAATTGCAAAACCAGTCAATATTAACAGCACTATTGAAGGGGCAAATGAAGGTACTAATCCCGGTGAACCAATCGCTGCTCCAGTGACGACCATGTGGTTGTAGTTGTTCCCTTCATCATATTCATCGATGACATTGAAATAATCTATAACCAAACGTAAATCAAACTGTCCTGTTTTAGGAACAGTATAATTCCAAATCAATTCTTCTTGGGTATCTGCTAATGTTCCTGAATCCAATGTTCGAGATTCCATGACGGTCCAACTTACGGTTGAGGTACGATCAGCAGGGGCAGATTCTAAGCGAACAACAACACTGCCGCCATACAATTGGTTGGTCTCAAGCATGCTTGTGATGGTGATGTTACCATCGGTTTCACCAGGCCGCACAATGAGGCGGTCAAGGTTAGTTAGGGTTGTATTCCAATACAAATCCAATCCAGGAAGAATTTGATACGAACTCGGACTTGATGTGTATTGATTTCCAGCGTTATCAACGACAACAGCTTGGAACATCAAATATTGGCGAGATTTTGTCGCCCAACTTGCAAGTCCAATGGAACCTGACAATCCAGAAGTTCCAAGTTGCATCCAATTGTTTGAAAGGTCCGGAGTTTGACCAACACCATTGGAATCAAATCCAAATTGGATATATGAATTGGAAGTATCAATTCCAGAGCCATCATCGGTGACACTGAAACTCACGTTCGCAGGTTCGATACGACTTGTTGTCAATTCATCAACCGTCCATCCGATTGCATCAGGAAGCGTCTCATCGACACGAACGACCACATGAATTGCGGCTCCAGTATTTCCTACTCGGTCAACTGAACGAACCGATATTGAATGGATTCCTTCAGCGAGAGTCAAGGGTAGGGAATCAGATGCAGCGACACTCCAATTGGTACCATCAAGTGAATATTCGGCATAATCTACACCACTGCCTTGACCATCATCTGCGTTGTTAATCAGGCCACTCAAGGTAACTTGGGCAGATTTCTGCCAATTTGCACCATCGCCAACGGTGACACTCGAAAGCGTTGGACCTGTGCGGTCGATTCCAATGAAGAGGGTTGTCGATGCCGAGAGGCTTGAACCATCATACACAGTGATTCGAGAGTTCCATGTTCCTTCAGACATCGCTCCACTGCTCCAGTCCCATCCATATGAAAGGCTGCTCGGACCATCATTTGAAGGGGCTCCAGGCCCAGGGACATTGGTGATTGAAGCATAACTGACATCGTCATCACTCGCACTCCATCGATAAGCCAGTGCCTCATCTGTATCGATTCCAAACCATGCACGGTCAGATGCTGAACTACCAGTTCCTACTGCAGCATTCAAGGCAGTGAAAAGAGTGATCACTGGAACTTGGTTGACGATGTTGAATGTTCCAGAGGAGGCTACAACCGTTTCATTGACATCATCGTCCCACGCAGTCGCTCGAAGTGTAACGGAGCCATTGTTGTAGGCAGTTGAGTCAAAATACGTCAGCCAAGGGGCTGAAGTGATGTTTTTTACACTGGTCCAATTGGTTCCATCAGTTGAGATTTCTATAAGCATCGATGATACATTCGCATCACCTGACATACCGAAAGTCAGGCTATGAAGGCCAGTAACATTTTGATTTGTAGTAGGGCCATTTGTGAAAGTGAGTGCTAAGTTCGAGGAAGAGAAAGTGATGCGTTCCAGTTCATCCAAATGATTATCCATCATTGGGGAGGAACTGAGGCCAAGGAGAAGAACCACGAGAATCACGCTCGACCAAGTTCTGCCCATGAAGACATGACGGGTGCGGTTATCCTTCAATGCTCCCCTTCTTCTCTATCCTTTCATCGAATAATCCTCGTGAATAAAATGCTGCCAACATCGAGAATACCTTATCGCTGGGTGAAAGAAAATACCCGCGGGAGGTCAATTCCTCTCGTTGTGCGGAGATGGGTTCAAGTGCTTTGCAAGTAGTCGATTACCTACATGGCGAGTGCGTGGAAGCCGGCAATTGCGATTCTTCTTCTCTGTATCGCGGCGATACCAATGACAATTTCTGCTGAACAGAGCGGTTCAATACAGGCGTCAGCGAATACAGTTGCACTCTTGCCAGCAGTACCTGAAGCGGGTGGCTCGGTTACAATTTATCTGACATTAGCAAACAGCGGAAATTATGCGAATGACGTTGCATACGCCTTTTATCGAGATGGAATTGGGTCGAATGAACTGATTCGTTCTTCAACGGTCGATATTGATACCAATACGACCGAAGAGGTTTCTGCGGTATGGGAAGGCCTTGTCGAAGGCGACCATGAAGTCCACATCACCTTTGAACATCCTCGTGGTACCAATAATCAAGTTGACTTTTGGGTTGAATTTACCGTTACAGGGTTGCCTAATTTGAAAGTGACCGAAACTCATCTCTCTCCATCATCCGGGATACTTGCGGGTGATACAGTCAGCCTTTCCTCCTTGGTACGTAACCTCGGCAGCGAGCCTGCAGATGCAAGTATCCTCCACATCGACATTCCAGGGGCAAACGACCTCGAAATATCTACGCCATCGATTGCAGCAGGTTCAACTGAATGGGTTAATACGAGCTTTATTGCTCCACAAAGTGGTTCATACACATTGATGATCACACCTGATTATCAAAATGCAGTTCACGAATCTTCTGAATACAACAAAATCGTCGAAGTTCCATTTGTCGTTGGTACACGGATGGACCTTTACCACATCGGGGAATTAGTCATTGAGATGGAAACAGGCGCGCTCGAAGGCCCGTGGATTGTTTCTGGTAAAATTGGACGCACCAATGGAACCGGAATTTCAGTTGTTCCTCTTTGGTTGCAGATTGCGACGCCATCGGGAGGATTCATCTCCACCGCTCCGTTCTCCGTCAATCTCACTGGCACAGGCACAGGTTATGCAGAAATTGAATGGAGCCATGAAATCCCCTCTTCTAAATTAGATGTGTTACCTGCCGGCCCCTATATGGTAACTGCAATAATTGATCCTTTCGGAAATGCCTCCTTCATCCAAGAATCAACTTCTAACGATGTTGTAACTGCACAACTTTTCAAATATGGTGTTCCCGATGTATTCGTAGACCCGAATGCGATAGCATCGTCTCCCTCCGTCAATTCTGGAGATTCTGTTGTTTGGAATGTGGGTATGAGGAACACCGGTGATATTCGTGTTTCTGGAAAGTTGTTCTATACGTGGGAAGGTGTTGAAGCAACATCACCAATTATCTATCTTGATAAAGGGCAATATTTCACATGGTCTGTGGAATTGACTACAGCAATCGGTGTTCACGATGCAACGTTTGAATCCCGATGGGATGCAATGACAGACAGTTGGGATTCAAATCCAACCAACAGCATTGCATCAGGTGTCGTCTCGGTTGAGGCTGAATTACGATTGGAATGGGCTCTTGCGACGCTCACAGTTACAGATTCGAACGACACTTTACTTCATTTGCCGATGACACAAGGAGATACATATACGCTTCAAATTGATTTGACGAGTAGGGAAACTGGAAATTTGACTTACGATTGCCTGGATGAAAGTGATACAATCCTTACGACCATTTATGCTGAAGTAGCCAGCATTGGCCAGAAAGTGACACTCACGTGTGATTTTACTGCGTCTGCCCCTTCAACAGTCGTCCGCCTTGTTCCTTCTGACTCAACGATATCAACCACCTTTACTCGGACCTTTTCTACGACACTGAGTGCTGACGACATCGAAGATTTGAATTCTAATTCGGATCTCGGAACATTCACTCTCATAGGATTCGGTACATTGGCTTTGATTGGAATACTTGCCATCTCAATTTTCCTCACCCGTGAAACAGAAGAAGAAGTCGAACGTGATATTTTCGAATACTGCCCTTCATGTGATGGTGAATTAGAGGGTGATGAAAACCGTTGCCCGTCTTGCTCCTTTAATCTCAAGAAAGCCCGCAGCCAGTTCCACGATTGCGGTGAATGTGGTGAATCGATTCCTGATTTGCTTGACAATTGCGCCTATTGTGGTGCTGAACAAGATGTATCCTCTTATTTCGAACAGCGAGAGCGCAAAGAAAAAGTTGCAAAAACAGTCGTTGCACTTCCCGAAGAAGTCGATGAAGACGCCATCGTCACCGGAACAGAGAACTTCGCTCAGACCGCCAAAGAGTTTGGTTTCGATGAGGAAGAACTCGAAGATGAATGGGATAAAAATATCTTGAGTGCTGAAGCGGAAGTGGAAGCAGCCTACGATCGGAAAAATTCAGAACAGATTCTGCGCGAAGAAATGACAGAAGAAGAACTTGAAGCATATCGAAACACAGTTACAACGACGCTCAAGAGCACGACCGACCCCGACCATGAAAGCAGCGGCATTGATTCTATTCTAGCATCGAAAGGTGAGATAGTCGCCCATAAGGACGATGGTAAAGAGCTCTCTGCGAGCGATGCAGATATCCGCGGGCGCTTGTTTGAAATTACAGGTGAACAAGGAACAATGCCTGGAGAAAAGGTCAATGTTGGAACAGAATTGACCGATTCTTCTTTCGCAGGAAATGAAGTGTCTGAAACGACTTCTGACTTTTCTGTAATCGATGATGATGCGCCAATTGGAATCGTCGATGAGTTATCCCCTCAAGCAGCCAAGCCAATACGCCGACGTGGCACTCGCCGTAAAGCTGTAGAGAAGCAAGCATCCGATGTTGCTGAATGTGGTGCTTGTGGCGCTGACCTTCCTGCTGAAGCATCGGAATGTGGAACCTGCGGTGCAAAGTTTGAGTGATGTCCGTCAGCTTTCATAGGGTTCGTCATCGCTTTTGCTCGGCAACCATTCTCGCGTCATTCGGACAACCCATGCTATGGCTCTAAGGTATCAAACCCTTGTATCATCCAGCACTGAATTGATATGTAGGGCAAACTTAGGGTCGACCGATGAAGATGCGTTGGGGTTTACCAATCATGCTGGTCATGATTCTTCTCATGAGTAATTCATCTGGATGTTTAGGGCTTTTGCAAATGCGCGAAACGATGGAGGATTTACGTGGCGAACCTGAACTCAAGTCTGAAACAATAAAAGTTAGCCACAAAAAAGTCTTTGCAACTCTCTCACCAGAAGTGTATGAAAACACATCGTCTCTTTACATCGATGAATCCGTCACAAGAATTGTCATTTGGCGGCAAGTAACGCTTACTGGTTCCGAATTCTTTGGCTGCTTAGAGAATTTCACTCGCTATGTGCGAGCAGAACTTTACACACCAACAGGTGTGGACCCAGTATGGTCGATTGATGTATGCGAAAACCTTGATCCTGTGACAGTCGACATCATTCCAAACCCTACCTTTGAAACAGGTAATTGGAGATTGGAAATCGTCGCTCGAGGCCAAGGCACTACAAGTTCAGCGATCCAAGATAAATTAGAAATTAACATTACAATCAAACGAACATGTATTAAATACCCGTTGGAAGAAGATTGTATTTGAATCACACCAACGAATCATTGCAAGCATAGAGTCGAGAACAGTTCCGGCATTTCCCAGGACGCTCGTGATTACGCACTGCTCCACCTTCAACCATCAAACGCTGTACTTCACGAATTGCATCCTGTAAATCTTGCTTTGCAGCATCATTCCAAGGGATTTGGTGGAGGTTTTCTTTCCCATACCGAAGGACACCATAAGGTGCACTTTTCTTGGTGTTTATTTCGACTAAATGTAAATAGGCGAGTAACTGCATTCGATGAGATGCATGCGGGTTGAACGGAACTTTGCCCGTTTTTTGCTCGACAGGAATAAATTCACCATCGACAATGACAATTTGATCTGGACGACCCCGTAAACCAGAGTGTTCATCGACAAGGAGATTTGAGGTTGAATCATCATCTGAATAGGCGACTTCAACCTCTTCATCGATATCGATGTCCTTTTTCATTGAATTAAGTGAATTTTCAGATAACAGCATCCGTTGCAGTTGCCAAGATGCAGCCAACGTCCAAGCCATTGCTGTGATGAAGAGAATAAAAGTCGCTTGGTCTCGGTCCTTTGCCGCCGCCAAAGCAATGGCATGTACCCCCAGTACAATTGAACCAAACAACAAACTGGTTTCGACACGCCCTGCTTCGAACCACCCTCCCATGAATCCCTTTGGTTGCCAAAAATATGTGAAATCATCATCTGCGGCTGCTAAAAATTTTGTTTTTTGCCGAGGAATCGTTTCTGTCAAGCCTATCCGTGAACGCCATGGAACTGAAATAGCGACAAGTCCTACGAAAAGAGTGGTAACACTCCATACAGCGAGATATTGAGCCATGTGCAGTGGCGTAACTACATCATCGATATAATGGAACGCAAGAGCATCGACACTCAATGCGATGATGACAGAAAACCACCATGTCCAAATTGTGACTGAACGACGCATTTGCGCTTGAGTCGATTGGAAATCCTTCATTTTGTTGTGGATTTCTGAGTGTCTTTTGATTCCGGCGACGAGAGATTCCCCTTGGCCAGAATTTCCTTCGCGAGATAATGACCAAGACAATGGGCAATATTCGTGACGTTCCAAATCGCTCGCACTAACGGGGAGTGCAATTCCATCGGCATCTCGCCAAAAATCATCTTCGGAAAGAGTGGCACTCAGTAGGGCGTTTTCTTTGACATCAACTTCCAATACAGCCCCCCCTCTGTCTTTACAGAGCGCCTTTATGTTTTGAGTTCTTCCTTGGTAATCCCATTGAATTTGCCCTAAGGTCGAAGGTGAATTCATCCCGCCTCTTTACGAAGCGGTTTAATATGGAGTCCAAGTCGGTCGACTGCTGAGGAATTACCATGTCCGAGGAAATGAACTTACTCTTGCCCTTTGAATCCTATGAGGAGAATGCTGTCAATATTGGTACTCAACAAAAGAGTGCTGATATGGCTCGATTCATCGAACGTGTCCGCGAAGATGGATTATATCTCTTGGATGTCAACATTACCGACTCTCGAATCCGTTTGATTGCAGAGTTCCTTAACCGCTATGACCCTTCTCGAATCATGGTCGTTTCTGCTCGTCAATACGGTCAACGACCTGCCCGCCTCTTTTCTGAAGCGATTGGAGCAAATGCAGCTGTAGGCCGCTTTATCCCAGGTTCTCTTACCAATCCAGTTCTCCGCTCTTACGTGGAACCAGATATCCTGTTCGTAACTGACCCTGCAGCCGACCAACAAGCACTTCGAGAAGCAGTCAACTCCGGTTTGCCAATCGTTGGTATTGTCGATGCGAACAACAACCTTCGTAACGTCGATATCGCCCTCCCGGCCAATAACAAGGGTCGCCGATCACTCGCTTTGGTTTACTGGCTCCTTGCCCGTGAAGTTCTCAAGGCACGAGGTCAAATGACCGATGAAGATTGGGCTGCATCTCAAGACTTGGAAGAATGGCAATCCACCTTCTGAAGCGTTCAACCGTTCTTCTTTGGGCTTTCCTTTGAAAGGGAATGTCTTTTGACAATTGTCTCAACTCCTTTCGTTGACATTCAACTGATAAACAAGTAGGCTTTGCCATTCTATAAGGGGGCTTTAATATTTCAAATCTTGAAAAGAAACGAAGTTTCGTAGTTCGTGCATTCATGTATGGACTTCGAACCCCAAACCGACTGTTCGATCGATTTGTGTTCTATCCCATGCTTGACAGGAAAATTGCCGCAAGTGAATTAGAACTGTTTGCTCATGATAAACAACGAGGCCTCATGCGTGTCTTAAATTACGGTGAACGGCTTGATTGGACTCTGAACTCTGGGAAGGCCTGTGATGCCGTTCCTTGGCTCGACCGAATTGAACCGTTGATTGGCAAGAAAGATGTGGTCTTTGATGTTGGAGCGAATATGGGTGTTGTGAGCCATTGGTTTGCTCAACGTTGTGAACATGTTCATGCTTTTGAACCCCATCCCGATAACATCGATACGATTTCATCTCAAAAGAAATTGCGAAACAACAAGAACATCACACTTCATACCTTTGCATTAGGTAAGGAAGACAGTGAAATGCAATTACATGTCAAAGCATTTCATGGTCACCATTCACTTGGTGATGTCGACAATAGCCCAACCGTTGGACATACCCAAGTCAAAGTTCGAACCGTTGACGATGTGTTCGATGAACTGAAACTTGAGCGGATTCATTTCTTAAAAATTGATGTTGAAGGTTTCGAATCGGATGTTCTTCAAGGTGCAAGTAAACTCCTAGCAGATAAAAAAATAGATTATATTCTGTTTGAATTGCAAGAAACACTTCTGAATTCGATTCAACGTACATCCAAAGAAGTGTTTCAGATTCTTTTTGAATCCGGTTATCAGATCATTGACCTCAATGGAAATGTGATGCAAGAACACGAATCATCGGAGATACCAAATGGTGATTATTTGGCTTGTATAGATGGCGCTGAAACTGCGAAGAAATTGGGTTCTTCGCCTTTTGAACTGATTTAAGTGTAGTTCAATCGGTAGTATTTGGCGCTAGATAATTCGAAATTCCATTGGCAAAGTCTTCAGGTGTAGGCGCACCATGCATCATGTGGCGGATTTTTTTAGCCCCGGGTAACCCTTTGGTAAATGCAATGGCGTGACGTTGCATCCACCGAGGCTGCAATCCAACAGTTGTATGTGAATATTCGATGTACTTGTCCCAACACCATTTACGCCTTGCAAAAGCACGTCCAATGTCAGAACACTGGTACCAATCCTCACCTAATTCCTTAATCCACGGTAATTCTTCCTCGGCCATCCAACCCAATCCTACTTTGATTTCACCAAAAATTGCTGGACGCCCAATGGCACCTCGACCGACCATAAGGCCTGCGGCACCGGTTGTTTCCAAACACAATCGAGCACTTTCAGCATCGACGATATCTCCATTGGCTACAACAGGCACTTCAACCGCATCCACGATGCGTGTAATAGAATTCCAATCTGCTTCACCAGAGTATCGTTGTCGGAGGGTTCTGCCATGAACGCAGAGACGAGAAGTACCAATGTTTTCGAGTTCCTTACAAATTTCTAAAGCATTATTGGCGCCTTTGCCCGTTCCTAATCGCATCTTTGCAGTTACGGGCACATCAACCCGTTGAATAATTCCATCAACCATGGAGACAAGGTCATCAGGGGTCCCCATCAAAGCAGCACCTGCACAAATTTTTGTCACTTTAGGTGCAGGACAACCAAAATTTAAATCAATAATATCTGCAGTAGGGGCTAACATTTCTGCAGCAGTCACCATATCGCCTGCATCACCGCCAAATATTTGTGGAATGAACGGAATTTCTGAGGCGTGTGATTCCATTTTCCGCCATGACACAGCAGCTTCTCGAGTAAGGGCTGTACTGTTAGTGAATTCAGTAATGGTTACATCGGCTCCGCAATCCTTGGCAAGTAATCGAAACGGCAGGTCAGACACACCTGCCATTGGAGCAAGAAACAGTGGGCGCGCTTCGCCTTCCCACGCCCCAGGCTTGGCGCCAATATGTTCGCTCATCATCACTGCCTCAGAATCCCTGTTTTTCAAGGGTTGGCTGGTTTTTGAATCACATCGTCGCTTAGGAAGCCATTGCTTGTTCAAGCAATTGTGCTACACGGCGCATTCTTCGGAGGGTTCTGTCGATTCTCGAAGCGATTTCTCTGTGGACTTTTTCAGAGGTATAACCTACCATTCTGTGACCCAACGGCAATCTTCCTCCGAGAAGATTGAGTAACAACATTTGCTCATCTACCGAAATATCCTTTACCACTTTTTCAACCTCTTCAACCTTGAGCTTTCCTTTCTTTAGGCTGGAGAGTATCGATGACTGTTGCTTGGAGTTGAGAATACGTTGAAATCCACCCTTTTTCAGCATCCAATCTTCACCTCGCCGCTGGTGTTGGGCCGACATTGCAGACCACAGAGCCACATTTAGCCGGTCAATCCGAGGGACACGTTGAACCATCCCAGTACTGCGAAAGCGTTCAAGAATACGTCCGATTCGAGGTTTTTGTTCATCGAGGACTTCACTCGCTTCATCCAACGAAAGCGGTAGATCTCGATTCAAGAGGAGTTCAAAT
>Ga0308019_10001386_pt1 | contig 14784 bp, 13 predicted proteins | sample Neamet284_FD_203135 | JGI IMG/M metagenome (GOLD analysis project Ga0308019, IMG submission 203135) | Marine microbial communities from water near the shore, Antarctic Ocean - #284 | ecosystem: Environmental > Aquatic > Marine > Unclassified | place: Southern Ocean | collected 2014-10-01 | reverse complement strand
ATAGTAAATCACCTAGATAAACCTCTGTTTTTAATATCCCATCCGATGTTTTATAGAGATTGATCAATCTTAGAAATAAATTGTTACAAAAAAAGCTCCTGAGGTAATAGAGATTCATTCTTATTTGAAATATAGTTTATTAGCTATAAATTTATCAGATATGAATTTATGGTTATTTGTAAATATAGTCTTGTGACTATCGGGAGGTTTTATCTCTGTCTTTCATAGATTTAGTTAAAATCATATTTGAAGTTAATGTATCGAATTCTAGAAATCGGTACATTATAATTTAAAATTAAAAGGGGATTTCTTATGGAATCTATTCTTCAAACCAATGATTATGTTGGTATTTCATTTTGGCTTGCAACTGCAATTATGCTTGCATCAACTGTATTCTTTCTTGTTGAAAGAGGCGATGTAGATCGTAAGTGGAGAACATCAATGACTGTTGCCGCTTTAGTGACTGGTGTGGCCTTTTGGCACTATCTCTATATGAGAGCTGGCTGGATTGCAACTGGCGACTCGCCAACTGTATTTAGATATATTGACTGGCTGATTACCGTACCTCTGCAAATTGTTGAGTTCTATCTCATCCTTGCAGCAGTAACTGTTGTTAGGCCGGTATTATTCTGGAAGCTACTGATTGCTTCTTTAGTAATGCTTATTGGCGGTTATTTGGGTGAAGCAGGTATTATGGCAAGCATGCCAGCATTCGTTATCGGAATGATTGGTTGGGCGGCTGTAATCTACTTGATCTTTGCCGGTGATGCAGCTAAAGCTAGCTCAGCTAGTGGAAATGCTGCTGGACAAACTGCATTTAATGCTATGAGAATGATCGTTTTAATTGGGTGGTCAATCTATCCTATCGGTTATCTTGTTGGTGATGCAGGCAGTGCAGACTCTCTTAATATAATTTATAACCTAGCTGATTTGATTAACAAAACAGCATTTGGTTTAGTTATATGGGCAGCTGCTGTTCAAGATTCAAATAAGTAATCTGAACTAGATGGATTTGTGAGGTCGGGGTAATCCCGACCTCCATATCTTCAAAACATTTCTTTCCAATATCAAGCTATGGAATTTGCTTGAAAATATTAGACACATCCTCCCTTCATTCAATAGTAATTGGCTCTGGCTTTGCGGGTATCGCCATGGCGTTGCGTCTGAAATCGCTTGGTTACCAAGTAACTTTGATTGAGCGCCTCGATCAGATAGGAGGACGTGCAAGATCATTCAAAAAAGGCAATTATAAGCATGATGCAGGACCAACAGTAATTACCGCTCCATTTTTGTTTCGTGAGCTTTATGAGTTATTTGATGAGAATCTAGAAGATTATCTAGAATTTATACACCTTGATCCTTACTATCGTTTTTATTTTAGCGAGACTGATCAATACTTTAATTATCATGCCTCCATTGAAGATACTCAAAAAGAGATCCGCCGATATAACGAAGACGACGCAGAAGGATATCTAGCATTACTCGATGCATCAAAAAATATTTATGATGTTGGCTTCAAAAAATTAGTGCATAGACCTTTTAATCGTCTGGGCTTAATGATTTCTCAAATTCCAGCGCTTTTAAAATTGAAATGCTATCGAACAGTCTGGCAAATGATCAGCTCACATTTAAAGCACCCACTCATTCGTAAGGCCTTTTCCATTCATCCTCTCTTGATAGGAGGCAATCCATTTACAACAACATCAATTTATGCACTTATTCATTACCTTGAAAGAAAATGGGGCGTATTTTTTTGCATGGGCGGCACCAGTAAATTAGTGAGTGAGTTAGAGAATTTGATGTTACGGCAAGATATCAATATTCTAAAAAACTCGGATGTTACTAAAATTAATCATCACAATAAAAGAGTGCATTCAATTGAATTATCCTCAGGTAAATTAATTGATGCTGACCTTATTGTTTATGCTGGCGATCCAGAGACATGCTACAAAGAATTACTTGATGAAAGGAAAGTAAATTTTTCTCTAAAACCTGAACGAAAGTATTCTATGGGTTTATATGTTCTCTATTTTGGTACAAAAAACACATATGACGATGTTGCGCATCATACTATTTGGATGGGTAATGAGTATGAAACACTCCTCAAAGATATATTTGATAAAAAAATCTTAAATGATGATTTCTCGCTCTATCTCCACAGACCAACTGCGACAGATAAATCATTTGCTCCAGATGGCTGCGATTCTTTTTATGTTTTATGTCCAGTTCCCAACCTTCAGGCTGATATTGATTGGAAAAAACAAGGTAAAATACTTGCAGGTAATATTATTAAGGCACTAGATAAGACAATTCTCCCAAATTTATCTGAAGATATTGAGGATATTTTTTGGATGACACCAAATGATTTCAAAGAAGATTATCGTTCAATGTATGGGGCTGGTTTCTCTATTGAGCCGACTCTCACTCAATCTGCTTGGTTCAGGTATCATAATAAACATAAAAGTATTCATAACTTGTATTTTGCAGGAGCAGGGACACACCCAGGCGCAGGATTACCGGGTGTAGTAAGTTCAGCAAAAGTAGTTCAAGAGCTTATCACTGGTAATGAGGTAAGTTCAGGTGACCCAAATGTTGAATAATGAACCAAAAAAAGTTTTAAAAAAATATGGAAGTTCATTTTTTTGGGCCAGTCAGTTCCTAGGAAAGAAATTATCAAATCAAATTGCAAGACTTTATAAATTTTGTCGATATGTGGACAATTTAGCGGACAGTCAAGATCCAGACAGAAAAGTAATTCTTCAAGAGATAAAAAATCATTTAACTGATATTAATAAAGATAATCAGCCAATTGTTATTCGGGAGTTTATGAGCTTAGCAGCTGAGTGCTCTATCTCTAAAGAGGCCGCTGAAGAGTTGATGATGGGAATGCTGAGTGATCAAGGTAAAGTTGAAATACTGGATGAATCGGAGCTTCTTAGGTATTGTCATGCGGCTGCCGGAACTGTTGGGATCATGTCCAAACAAATATTACAGTGCAAGAGTCATGAATCAATATATTTTGCGGTTGATTTGGGTATCGCAATGCAACTAACCAATATTGCTCGTGACGTTCTTGAGGATGCTCAAAATCAAAGGAGATATATTCCTTTTACATGGCTAAAAATGGAGCCAAATGAAATTGCAAGAGTAGATAAAAAAGATCTAACTGAAGTTTCAAAAGCAATTGAGAGGCTCATTGAGCTTAGTGAGGATTATTATAAAAGTGCATTAATTGGGATTCATCATATACCGTGGAGATCACGTATCGCCATTGTGATTGCATTGAGATTATATAGGCAAATCGGCGTTCAATTAGTTAAAAATGGGACTAAATGGTGGGATGGGCGAACTATTGTGAGCAATAGCAATAAACTAATGCTGAGCATTTTCTCGCTATCTGATATTATTTTAAGAGATGTCACACCTCATAATAAAAATCTGCATTCTAACCTCAGTGGCCTAACTGGTGTCAACGAATTATGATTTCGCAATAATCGGCGGTGGAAATGCTGGTTTGAGCCTTGCTAGAAATCTAACGTATTCAGATAATTCAAAGAAAATAATTGTTATTGAGCCTATTGAGCCAATAAACAAACAAGCTAACTGGTGCTCTTGGCTAAATGAAGCCGATCTTATAAAACATAAGAATTCCATAAAAGGCGTTTGGGATCGCTGGAAAATTATTCATCATAATGAAGCAATTTTACATCAGAGTTCAATTTATCAATACGCATGTATTGATTCATCTAAATATTTGATCGAAATTGAACAATTATTATTAGATGGAAGAGTTGAGATAGCGAGAGAGGGTGTTCAAAGTATTATTTCAGAAAACAATCAGATCATTTGTGATTCAAGGACCATAAATGCGATGCATATCTATGATAGTAGGCCGCCTAAAATAAAAGAAAACTCATTAATACAGCATTTTTCTGGAATTGAGGTTGAGCTAAGTGATGGAATCAAAAATCATGAATTTGTTACATTAATGGACTTTAGAGTGGATCAAAAAAATGGGCTACATTTCATCTATGCCTTACCATTTTCTAGTACAAGGATTTTTGTAGAATCAACTGTAATTTCAAAGAAAGTCAATGAGAAGAGCTGGTATAAGGAGAAGATACTTCAATGGCTTAAAGATCAAAATTTAAAATTTGATGCAATAATATCAGAGGAGCATGGCGTGATACCTCAATATACTCAAGAGTATAATAATACAAAGATTCATCAAATTGGTTCTCGAGGAGGTGCGACTAGATTAGCTTCGGGGTATGCTTTTCATAATATAAATAAACAAATTGATATGCTATCCAAGAATATAGAAAATAATGAGCATAGAGTGCCGGAGGTGATGTCTCGTTTTTTAATTAATATGGATACTATATTCAATGCCGTGATAATCAATAATCCTAGTTATTCTGCTGATATATTTATAAGGATGGCAAAATCGATTTCAGGTGATCAATTTGCTGAATTCATGCTCAATAAAGCAAATATTAATACTTGGTACAAAGTGGTCAAAAATATGCCAAAGACTCCTTTTATCAAGGAATCTATAAAGAGGTTTTTCGGGCAATGAATGATATAGATATATACAGCTCTCTCGCTCTATTATGCGTGATATTTTTGGGTATTCCACACGGTGGAATGGATGCTGCTATCGCTAGAAAAAAAGGATGGCCCCAGTCATATTGGCACTTCATTACATTTCATGCGTCCTATTTATGCTTATCAGGCTTAGTTATCTATTTATGGTACCTTTTTCCATTAGTATCATTATTTTCATTTCTGGTTATTTCGGGCTTTCATTTTGGTATGAGTGATCTTTGCAAGCAGAAAAGAAAAAAGATAATCCCGCTTTTTGCTCATGGTGGATTGATTCCTATCGTCATTCCTTATATGAATCAAAATGAAGTTTTGCAAATATTCATCGTATTAGTTGGGGAGTATAACGCTGTTATCTTAATAGATTTTTTAGCCTACCTAGTGATTCCTTGGTTAATTTCTTTTGTGCTGTATTCATACCATGTCATTATAAAAAAAGATGAATTTCGTATTTATATTAATTTGCCAATTTTATTAGTGATAATCTTCTTCTTTTCACCTCTCATTAGCTTTGCTAGCTATTTTTGCCTCGTCCATAGTCCCAGGCATATTAAGACTGTTTATAATTTACTCGATGCAAAAGAAAAACGAAGAACATTATATGAGGCTCTGAGTTATAGCTTGATTGCATTTGCAATGATGCTTGTAAGTATTTTTTTATTAGACAATTACACTTTTTCTGACCGATCGCTATTGATTGTCTTCGTGGGTTTAGCTTCTTTGACAGTCCCTCATATGATTTTAGTTGATTATATAAAAGAAAATAAAATTAACTAGTATTAATATCCGGCTGTGACAAAAATATGAATTCAATTGAACTTATCTCTGCTTTTTCTGGAACTGATGCCTCACATTATAAATCATTATTCACATTCTCTGAGGGTAATGAAATAGTAGATATTGAGATATACGCTATAGGCAATAACGATGCGAATGCTCAGTATTCAGGAAAATGGGAAATTTGGAAGCAAACTCATATTATCCTTAAACTTATAACGGCTGATGGTTATGAGGGTATCTCAGGAGTAACTTCTTATAATGTAGGGAGCTTTAGTGATGCATGTTTAATTGAATTAAAAAGCATAGCATCTGAACTATGCTTGCTTCGGACGATCGATCCGGTAAGCATTGGGTTGATACTTGCTCAAATAAGGCCAGAGTTGAGCGATTTAGCAAAATCTAGTATAGATATAGCATTATGGGATTTGTTGGCTAAAAGAGCGAATACATCACTTGCATCAATGCTTGGCGCAAAAAGAAACTCAATCAAGACATATGCCAGCCTGCCTTGTTATGAATCTTTATCTGACTACAATGATGCAGTTAAACGGTATGCCAAAATGAATTATAAGGTGTTTAAATTTCATGTTTGGGGTGATTTAAATAAGGATACTTTACTCGTAAATTTTATTAATAAAGAATTTAAAAATTCTGACTATCGATTTATGATTGATTTAGAAAGCACTTATTCATTAGGTGAGGTAGTAAAATTAGCGCGAATAATGGATCAGAATTTATTTATATTTATCGAAGCACCAATTGACGATTGCTTGTTACAACAATACAGAGAACTTAGAGGCATGCTTGATATTCCTATAATTCCAGATGGTTTTGATGATTATTCCGCTGAATTTATTAATCAGGGGATACGAGAAAAATCATGGGACGCAGGTAGATTTGATGTCACGATCGCTGGTGGAATAAGTGAATCATTGAAATTAATGATACTAGCTAATGAGGCCAATCTTCCTATCGAGTTTCAAAGCTGGGGATACACATTGGTGCAATTAGCAAATTTACACTTAATGCTAGCTTGCGAGAGATCGCAATACTTCGAAACACCAACACCAATTAATGTCTATAAATTTGCGATGAAGAGTGGTATTTTATTTGATCAAGGCTTTGTATTTAACCCAAAGCAACCAGGTTTAGGTATTGAGGTTGATTGGGATTTGCTTGCTACTGCGGATTATTATAAAAAAGGTTAAAAGGTGATTAAGTGAATAAAATTGCGAGAAGAGATTTCATTAATGGCACTTTGATGATTGCTGGTACCTCAATGCTACCTTTTAATAGCAGCAGCCAAGCTGTGATGGCTGCGCTAGAACCTTCTTATTACCCACCATCGCTCAATGGTTTACGTGGAAGTCACCCGGGGTCAAATGATGCTGCGCATGCAAAAGCATGGAGTGGAGAAATTGACTGGGGCTCAACGACCGAAACAAACGAAAATTATGATTTAGTAGTTGTCGGAGGAGGAATTAGCGGTCTAGCTGCAGCATACTTTTATCAGCAAGAGCACGGTAAAGATAAAAAAATACTTATTTTAGATAATCATGATGATTTTGGCGGTCATGCCAAACGTAACGAGCATGATGTTGATGGAAATATCCTTATAGGTGAGGGCGGTTCAGAATCAATTGAACAAACTAGAGCGCTTAGTGGTGTAGTTCTTAATCTCCTTGATGATATTGGTTTAGATTTAGATCGATTTAAAACGACTTATGATTCTAATTTTTTTAAAAGGCATGGACTTGGGGCTGCAACTTATTTCAATAAGAAAGTTTTTGGCGAAGATAAAGTTGTCAAACATTCGTATGGTGATTACCCAGGCTTCATGGAAGGATTATTAAGATCGACACTTTCTTATGAAGAAGCAGCTGATCAGGCGCCACTAACTGAGGTGGGTAAGCGACAATTATTGAGAGTTTTGAAAGGTGGCCCAAAAGAGTTAAATATTCCAAAATCAGAATGGCAGCAATATATTAAGACACATTCATATTTTGATTATCTCACAAATACGTTAGGCGTCGATAATCCCGGGATCTTGACAATGGCTAGGAATTCAATTGTTGATTATGGCGGCACACCAGATGTCATGACAATTCAAGGAGCGATAGAAGGGAGTGCATTAGGCATGAATGCAGTTGCTTGGAAAGAGGCTTTTTTGGAAGGGGATGCTCCTGTTGATTATATTGATAAGGGCGATGGTACCTATGCCGCTGAAGATCCTTTTATTCATCATTTTCCTGATGGCAATGCAACGATTGCACGCATGCTAGTAAAAAAAATGCTTCCAGATATTGGGCCTGGAGAGAGTGCTGAAGAGATAGTATTATCTAAGTTTGATTATAGTGAATTAGATCGTGCTAAAAATAAAGTTCGAATTCGACTAAACAGCACCGTTGTTAACGTCAAGCATCTTGGAAATCCATCGAGCTCAGATGCAGTATCAATCAATTATATTAACGATAGAAAATCATACAAGGTTAGAGCAAAAAATACAGTTTTAGCTTGTTACAATATGATGATTCCTCATATTGTTTCAGATTTACCTGAAGATCAGTATAAAGCTCTCAGAAAATTAACGAAGATTCCATTGCAGTTCTCGAATGTGGGCCTGAAAAATTGGCGCGCTATGAAGGAAATTGGTGTGGGGTTCGCAATGTCGCCAGGTAATATTCACCAAGCCATTAATATGGATTTCCCAGTTAGCGTTGGTGGATACGAGTATACTAAAACACCTGATGATCCTTGTATTCTTCATCTGAGATGCTGTCTTCAGGGTGATACAGCTGGAGCACCGTCAATAGTTCAATTTCGTGAAGCGAGACACAGGATGCTGGGCCTCAATTTTAATGACTATGAACTGGATATCAGAAGTCAGTTAGAAGGAATGTTTTCAAAAAAATTATTTAATTTTGATAGAGATGTCCAAAGCATCACAATTAATAGATGGGCACATGGATACTCTTATGGTGACGCGGGTGCATTAGGGCGGAGACCTTTTGGAAGAATTACTATTGCTAATAGTGATGCAGTAAATAGCTCATTGGTACAAAGAGCCATTGATGAAGCCTGGAGAGCAGTAAAAGAGTTAAGCTAGCCTAATTTAAGTATTATCTCAAAATCTTCTTTGAACGGATGCATGTAGAATTATAATGAGCCTAAAGAGCGTAAATAAAGAACTAAAACCATTAACTATTGTTGGCTTTATTGAGGGCATTTCTTTTTTGGTGCTTATTTTTATCGCGATGCCATTAAAATATATTATGGGTCTTGCAGGTATTGTCAGTTGGGTTGGTCTCATACATGGGGTTTTATTTTTAATTTATATAGCTGCATTAATTACTGTAATTTATAGATTAAAATTATCTTTATGGTCATTTATTTTAGGGTTCATCGCAGCAATATTACCTTTTGGGCCGTTTATATTTGATCGGCGATTAAAACGATTATTGCAGTAATGAAAATAAATTTATTTAGATTGATGGGCTAAGATAATAACGTTAAGAGATAATTCTGGGAGAGAAAAATATTAAAATTTTAATAATATTATTAGTAGGGATGCTTTCTGGCGATTTATTCGCTGATAATAAATTATTGTCACAAAAAATTGATGCCATATTCAATGAAATGGACATTGAGAATGCCCCAGGTTGCTCTATTGGGGCAATCAAAGATGGTGATTTCATTCATCGAGCTGGTTATGGCTTGGCTAATCTTGAGCATAATATTAAAAATACACCAAAATCAATCTTTAGGGTTGGTTCTATTAGTAAGCAATTCACCACCATGGCAATTGCAATATTAGAAGAAGAAAATAGACTTTCTTTTGAAGATTCAATGCAAGAGCACATACCTAATCTTGTTGATTACGAAGAATCTGTAAACCTTAATCATGTAATTCATCATTTTAGTGGATTAGGTGATTACGAGTACAATGATTACCCCAAGCGTTTCTTTAATGCAGTTGGCGGGGAGTTTAGATGGGGTAATGAAGATTATATGTCTAATGAAGAGATATACGCAGTATTTAAGACATTGCCACTAATAATGAGTCCGGAGACTAAATTTTGGTACAGCAATCTCGGTTACGGACTTCTAGCTTTAGTGATAGAGAACGTCAGTGGCATGTCATTGCGTGAATATGCGAATAAGGAAATATTCAGACCATTAGGTATGAATGACTCCTTTTTTAACGACAATGTAAACTTAGTTATTAAGAACAGGGCAGATGGTTATTCTCCAAGAGAGGGTTATCCCGGTGAGTATGAGATAAACATGACAAATTTGAGTAGTGTTGGGGATGGAGGTGTTCATTCCTCTATAGATGACTTTATAAAATGGGATCAAAATTTTTATAAAAATCAATTGGGTAAGAGTTCACAAAATTTGATAGAAACAATGGAGAAGAATTTCTTTGAGATTTCTGAACAAGAAAATAACTTAGAAGCGAACAACCAAAGAGATGTATTCAGTTATGCTTTTGCTCAAAATCTTGATGAAAAATATGGTCATAAAAGATGGTCGCATTCTGGTTCATGGGTTGCATATACGGCCTATTATTCGCGCTTTCCAGAGATAAACTTCTCAGTTATTACCATGTGTAATAATGAGATGATTCATGCCAAGAGTGTTGCAGATAAGGTTATGAGTATATATTTCACAGGTGAGTGATTTTACGTAAAATAATAACCTTTTGGTGATAGTTATTCAGGGCTTATTAGAATGAGTGGAAATGCTAATGACACTTCCTTTTATTTGTTTAATTGTTTTTTTTAGGGCCTAGGCCGAAGCAACCTAGTTATCGTTCTTCTCGTGATGAAATAACTTAAATTTCCAGTAAAGCAGACGCGCTATAAGCGCATACACAATAACTGCAATAGATTTAATAACTGGAAGGGCGATGATTTTTCCTAATCTTTCGTAACCCGGAGTACGATTCCAGGTATAAATAAAGGCATCAACACCGGATAATTCGGTATTATCTGGAAATATCACATGGAGCTGCTTTAGATATTTATTCTCCATATCGCTACAGTCAACAAAATTTAAATTTGATTTTTTTTTATAATGATTTATTTCAAAATTACATAATGAGCATTTTTGATTATAGAGAATTCTTTCATTTTTCATTAAAAAACCCAGTTAAATCAATATTTTATATCACTAATTTGAGCACTTATTTAGTAGATATAGGGGTTTTAAGAGGTGTCATTAGCATCACACCTAATCCAATAATAAAGAAGGAGAAAAATGGTTCAAAAGACCAAAATGGCAGCCATAACTCCAGCTCAACTGACCATGCTGGACTCATGATGTATGAATTTACCGATTCCGTCCAATAGGTACCAGTATAAGCAACAATTAAACCAAAGGCGATAATGGCGCTGCCTGAAATAAGCAGTAATGGATTGGTCTTTTTGGTAATACGTTTCTGGCGAATTTTACCCCAAGAAGCAATTCTCAGAGCAAAAGCAAAGAATCCAGCCCAGTAATAGATATAATCAAGCATTACAGGATCAACTCCACCATTCACCGCTTTTGTGTAATAGAACATTTGCCACCAATAAACGGTATAAGCATAAGCCCAGAGAAAATATACAGCCGCTTTATGAGCTAATTTCCATTGCTGAGGATTTAGATATTTACTCCCAGATTTAAATGACGTTATGACCATCGTAGCCAGAAAAATGTAACCAATACTTCCTTCTATTTCATTACGAAGGAGGTATATATCTTCAAAGTAATAATCACGAAACATTACTGAGATCATGAATATGAATGAACCTTGCCATGCCATTGCTACAGCAAAGCATAACCCAATGTATTTTCTATTGCGCAACCACCAGCGTGTGAATACATTGGAGTGCAATGTATGTACTGCAGAGGCAGCGGTCACTATAAATATCAAAGGAACAGCCCATCTTACTGAGAAACCAATCATTTCCGAGATATCCTCTGGATTGGACATATCATGTTTGGACATAACTACAGCTATTATCATCGACATCGGTATAGAAATTAACCAGAATAAATTCCATTTGTTAACGGCTTTATTGGTTAGAAAAGTATTGGCGATAGTATTCATCAGGTCAGTTAAAGTTGTTCCTAGTGGTTAACAAATTTATAGAATCATACTTTGAGTCTAGATTGTACGAGCTGTACTGACAAATATTAATATCACATTATGGATAAAAAGTATTTTGTTATTACTGATTTGGGTATTTGTGATAGTATTTTTACATGCTAAGTAACCTAAAAAATCAAATTTCATGGTTAATAAAAAGTGCTATTTCATTCTTGCCATGGATACTATCAATATTTATTTTCTATACACTAGACTATCAAATATGGACAGTGGATACGCCGCACCGCGGTAAGATTTCAGTTGCCATTATGGCTGGAGGTATGATCTTGTCACTTTTGGTGTGGTCTTTTTTCAAAAAATCAAAATCTAAGAGATAGTTTCTCTATTCTCGAAATTTGTTTCATTCTCGACCGGTGAACTATCAATCTTCCTAACCGTATTAAACTTCATAGTAAAGATATATATTAAGCATGCTGCAAACAATGCGACTACAATTGCCCCAATCCATTCAATCTCAAGAAAATCATAGTTATACATTAATGTGAGCAGGCATAACGAGAAGATATTCAGTGCAATATATTTTTTTTGACCCAATCGCTTTGGCGTTAGATTCATGTTGTCAGTGTAAAGACGAATCAACGAGTCTAAAGAATTAATAACAAATAAGGTCCCTACAAATATCATGCATAAATTATAAGCACCGACGGTGCTAATTTCATTTTGATAGTAAATGAATATGACCGAGAACCATAATCCTAGTGGAATCGAGGGAATAATCATTATCATTAAAAATAATTGATAGGTCTTTATACCACCAACGAAACGTGCCAAAAATTGACCGATCATGATGTACCAAGAGAACCACCAATAGAGATAAAATTCATGATATAGATTTATGGGTAACAAGAACTTATCTAGATCTAAAAAATAATTACTCATTAAATTGATTGAGGTAAATATTTGAGTGATCGCGATTTTTTCTATTGTAAATGACGCAATCCACATCCCAGAAATAAGTAAAAAGAATAATATTGTTGAAGTCATACTTAGAATTTTTACGTAACGAATATTTGTACTTGAATATACCGCTGCAGAGATTACCAAAAAAACAATAAGATAGAAGATTGCATTCAAGGACTTCCCATCACCAAGTTCTGGCGCATAGATAGGTAGATTTATCAAAAACAAATAAATCGTAAAAGAACAGGTTATAACGATGACTATTGTATTAATTAAATTAACTAATGGGATTTTAAAGAATCGTACTTTTGGCTCTATGACACAAAAATAGAAACAAGTTATAAAATATCCAGACCAGATTGCAAATGCCATGGAGGCAAATTCCATAGCTAATGGATTTGTAAAACTATATTCAGGATAATTTATGAAATCTTCATAGCGAGGAAAGTCTACTAATGGCAGCATAATCACTCCAACTTCCCATCCCGAAGTAAATAAAATAGCCATGAATACAGGTGTCTTTAGAGGTGTTATACCGGTACATCTAATATTGCCCCATTTTATGAGTACGAAAGCAATGCAGATATAATTTGCAAGAAGTCCAAAGATTAACCAATTAGACATATCTTAAATCTCAAGACATTGCATTATGGGTAATGCAATGTTTTTGTCTCAAGATAATCCTCTAACCCCATTGCGCCGCCTTCGCGTCCATTTCCTGATTGCTTGTGACCCCCAAATGGTGTTCCATAATTGAACTCACCTCCATTAATGTGCACAGCCCCAGCCCTTAATTGTAAAGCGATACGCTCAGCTCTCTCAGGGCAGCCAGTTTGCAAATAAGCGGCTAAACCATAAGGGGTATCATTTGCAATTTTAATGGCCTCTTCTTCATTCTTGAACGGAATAATTACGAGGACAGGACCAAATATTTCTTCTTTTGCAATTCTCATTTTGCTTGATACATCTGAAAATATTGTTGGCTTAACGTACCAACCAGTTTCAAAACCCGTTGGTTTTCCGGTACCACCGACTAGGAGATTTGCACCTTCTTCAATTCCAACCGCAATAAGGGTTTGAACGCGGTCATATTGAATTTTGTCAAACAAAGGGCCCAGATGATCTCCTTCTATTGTAGGATCGCCAACGGCGATATCATTACCAACTTCTTTAGCTAGACTTATTACCTCATCGTAACAAGATTGCTCTACCAATAATCGAGTTGGGGCGTCACATGATTGTCCTGTATTGAACATACACTCATTAATTGATGCCGTTACTTGCTCTTTTAGTTGGCAGTCTGCAAAGACTAGATTCGGCGATTTTCCACCCAGCTCCAAAGTTACTCTTTTGATTGTATCTGCGGCATCGTGAGTGACGCAAATTCCAGCACGCGTAGAGCCGGTGAATGACATCATCTCGATATCGGGGTGCTTTGAAAGGGCACTTCCAACAGTCGGACCATCTCCATTAACAAGATTAAATACACCAGGTGGATAACCAGCTTCATGTATCATCTCAGCATAAATCATAGCCGATAATGGCGTATGCTCAGAAGGCTTTAGTACGCATGTGCAACCAGATGCAAGGACTGGTAAAACCTTCAATGCAATTTGATTAATGGGCCAATTCCAAGGGGTAATTAGACCACAAACACCTATGGGCTCTTTAATTAAAATATCACCATTTTTTAATATTAATCGTTCTTCAAGCTCCTCTAAGGCATCAATAAAACCATCTAAATGACCGTTGGCCGAATCAGTCTGTGCTTCTCGAGACATGGTGATTGGTGCCCCCATCTCCTTGCTAATTGCTTGGGCAAGCTCTTCATAACGCTCTGATGTAATTTGACGAAGTCTTTTAAGTAATATTAAACGCTCATCTTTACTGCTATTTGAAAAAATTTTAAACGCATTATTTGCAGCGGTAACAGCTAAGTCGACATCTTTTTTGCCACCTAGCGAAATCGTACCTATTTGGACTTCCGTTGCTGGATTAATTACCGGGAAAGTGGCCGATGAGATTGAATCTACCCACTCGCCATTAATATAGAATTTCTTTAAATTGTCCATAATTACTCCGTGTTTATCTATCTAGTTAATACTATTTATATGTAACGTTTTACCTAAAATAACATCGCTGATTTTTTCTGCAATCATAATAGTTGGGCAGTTTGTGTTCCCATTGGTCACTTTTGGCATAATTGAAGCATCAACAACCCTTAAATTATGCATACCATGAACCATTCCTTCCTTATCTACCACAGCACTGGGGTTATCATATTTACCCATAGCGGCAGTGCCAGATAAATGCCATTGTGAATAGGTATGTGCATTTATCATTTC
>Ga0308019_10001383_pt1 | contig 14801 bp, 12 predicted proteins | sample Neamet284_FD_203135 | JGI IMG/M metagenome (GOLD analysis project Ga0308019, IMG submission 203135) | Marine microbial communities from water near the shore, Antarctic Ocean - #284 | ecosystem: Environmental > Aquatic > Marine > Unclassified | place: Southern Ocean | collected 2014-10-01 | reverse complement strand
TATTGACAAAGCAGCAGAAATGGGAGCAGAGATAGCTGTTTTTGCAGAACTTGCCTTTACACGTTTTTACCCACAATATCGCGCTAATGAAAATTTATCAGATTTAGCAGAGCCAGTTCCAGGTCCAACTACCGAAAGGTTTATGTCTAAGGCTAAAGAACATAATATGGTCATTATCATAAACCTTTTTGAGATAGATAAAGGTCATACATATGATTCATCTCCTGTGATTGACTCAGATGGCTCCTTGCTAGGCACAACCAGGATGGTCCATATTGCGGACTATGAATGTTTCTACGAAAAAAGTTATTATGAAGAAGGAGATCATGGTGCCCAAGTTTATGATACAGCCGTGGGTAAAATTGGAGTGGCTATTTGTTATGATCGACATTACCCTGAATTTATGAGAGCTCTTGGCGTAAAAGGCGCAGAAGTTGTTGTGATCCCTCAAGCTGGAACTATTGGTGAGTGGCCTGATGGACTTTATGAGGCCGAACTCCAAGTAGCATCTTTTCATAATGGATATTTTTGTGCATTAGCAAATCGTGTAGGTAAAGAAGATAAAATGGAATTTGCCGGAGAATCAGTTATTACTAACCCTGAAGGTCGTGTAATTGCTCAATCACCATCAGCTAAAGATGATATATTAATTCATAATTTAGATCTTTCTGAAGTTGCAAAATCAAAGGCTAGAACAATGTTTTTTAGAGATCGTCGTCCTGATATTTATCCTTTATAAGTTTAATGCAAGAATACCCCAAATTATATTCTTTTAGAAGGTGACCATGGGCTATGCGCGCCAGGATGGCACTAGCTTATGCAAATATTACAATTGAATTAAGAGAGATACTTTTGTCAGATCGCCCGGATGAACTATACGCTGTTTCCGCAAAAGCAACCGTCCCAGTACTTCAACTTCCTGATGGTACAGTTATTGATGAAAGTTTTGATATTATGAAATGGGCTCTTGAGCAAGCTAAAACAGATTGGTTAGATATTAATTTTGAAGATCAATTATTTATAATTAAAATAAATGATGAAGAATTCAAACCATGGTTAAATAAATATAAATATCATCAACGCAATCCTGAAAAAACTTATGAGTACTACCAAGATAAATGCGTTAAAATATTATTAAAATACGAAAATATATTGACTACTAAGTTATTTTTATTTGGTGAAAAGCCTCAGGTCTCTGATGTAGCTATTTTACCTTTAGTAAGACAGTTTGCTCATGTTGATTTAACTTTTTTTATGAAAAAGTTTCCTCATTTAAATCGTTGGCTTGAGACATGGAAAGCATCAACGCTTTTTCAATCAATTATGAAAAAATATGATAAATGGGAGCCAAGTCAAACACCACTTATTGTGACTTTCAATTATAAGTAATTGAAATAAAAAAATAGATGATGAAAAAAGAAATATTATATAATAAAAAAAGTCGAGAAATACTTCTAAAAGAACTTCAAGAAGAGACTTTTAATAGAATTACTTGTTCATTTTACCGTTATATAACGATAAAAGAATTAGTTGATTTTAGAGATTTACTATATAAAGAATGGTCAAAGTTAAATATTTACGGTCGTATATATATATCAGAAGAAGGTATTAATGCACAGCTGAGTTGTCCCGAGAATCATTGGGCTTCGTTCAAAAATAATTTAGAATCTTACATTCCACTAAAAGGGATGCAATTGAAAGTTGCGTTACAGGAAGGTGAATCTTTCTATAAATTAACTATTAAGATTAAAGATGAGATTGTAGCCTATGGCATAGGTAAAGATGAGTATGATATGAATGAAGTAGGTAATCATTTATCTGCAAAATCATTTAATGAAAAATTAAATAATCATAATTCAGTTGTTGTGGATATGAGAAATTATTATGAAAGTGAAGTTGGCAGGTTTAACAATGCTATAACTCCAGATGTTGATACTTCACGTCAGTTACTTCCTGAAGTTAAAAAACTATTAAAAGGACATGAAGAAGATGACATCCTATTATACTGTACTGGAGGTATTCGCTGCGAAAAAGCAAGTTCATATCTAATTAAAAATGGGTTTAAAAATGTGAATCAATTACAAGGTGGTATAATTCAATATGCTCACGATATTAAAAAGGAAAGTTTAGATTCGAAATTTATTGGCAAGAACTTTGTTTTTGATGCACGACTAAGCGAACGAGTAACAGATGATATATTAAGCTTTTGCCACCAATGTGGTGAGCCAGCAGATCAGCATTTAGACTGCGGTAATGATGCTTGTCATATTTTATTTATTCAGTGTAAAAAGTGTAATTTAAAATTTAAAGGTTGTTGCTCTAATGAATGTCAAGAGTTTGCAAACTTACCAATTGAAGATCAAAGAGTTATGAGAAAAGATCCTAGTAAAGTTGTTTCAAAAGCCCGGTACTCGAGTCGGGTAAAACCTAAATTAAATAAATTAGATTATTTATAATTAGTATACCATAGAGGTTGACGATAATAATTTTTTATTGGACGCCCTACTATTGCTGTATATATCCAGCCTGCAACCCATAAAGTGATTATTCCTGGTAGAATAATATTTAATAAAATTGAGAATAAGCCCATTACTATAGTGAATGCAAAGGGCAGTATACAGATCATACTTATGTAAGGATGATTAAGCATAAATTGTTGAATTTTATTCATCTTTTTCCTTTTTTAATATTTTAGTTGTAAAAATTGGGCAAAATCAAAGTTTAAGAGTTTGTGTTTTTTTTTATCTTCTTCTAATTTAGTTTCTTATGCTCTGTAAACAATTTGATTTGAGGAGGTCAATAATGAAATTAAGATTTAATATCATCATATCTAGTTTATTAGTTTTAGGTGGTTGTGGTCAACCACCTAAAATAAATAAGAGTGTTCCTAATATTGATTTAGTCTCAACCTTTGATGTTTCGCTTGATCGAGAGGCTCAAAAAAAACTTGAATCTCAATTTGATACATCTTTAAATCCACAGAATTTAGATGAATGGATGAAGCATATGTCATCTAAACCTCATCATGTAGGATCACCATGGAGTAAGCAAAATGCTGAATATATTGCTAAGCATTTTAAATCTTGGGGTTTTGAAACTAAGATTGAAACCTTTGAAGTAATGGTGCCATTTCCGAAGTTAATGAAATTAGAATTAGTTTATCCAAATAAGGTTTCATTACAGCTAAAAGAGCCGGCCTTTAAAGAGGATGGAACTTCAGGTATTACGAAAGATCTACTTCCAGGTTATAATGCTTTTTCAGCAGATGGAAATGTAACCGCAGAATTAGTTTTTGTTAATTATGGAATTCCAGGTGACTATGAAGAATTAGCTCGTTTAGGTATAGATGTAAAAGGAAAGATTGTTTTAGCTAAATATGGGGGTTCTTGGCGCGGAATTAAGCCAAAAGTTGCATATGAAAATGGAGCAATTGGTTGCATTATTTTTTCAGATCCTAAAGATGATGGTTATGTAAGAGGTGATGTCTATCCTAAAGGGCCCTATAGAATGGAGCATGGTATTCAACGAGGTTCAGTTTTAGATATGCCAATGTACCCTGGAGATCCATTAACTCCAGGATATGGTGCAACTAAAGATGCTAAACGACTAGCGATTGAAGATGCTCCAACAATTATGAAAATCCCTGTAATGCCAATTTCATATGCGGATGCTTTGCCTTTATTAAAGGCTCTTGGAGGACCCGTTGCACCAGATAATTGGAAAGGTGGATTGCCTGTTACTTATCATGTTGGACCTGGGCCAGCAAAAGTAAATTTACATTTAGAATTTGAATGGGCATTGCGAACAGCATATAATCCGATTGGAAGATTAACAGGTTCAGTCTATCCGGAGGAATGGATTATGCGTGGGAACCATCATGATGGTTGGGCTCAAGGGGCTTCAGATCCAATTAGTGGTATGGTCTCACTCATGGAAGAGGCTCGATCAATTGGAGAATTATTAAAGACAGGTTGGAGACCTAAGCGTACATTGATATATGCAGGTTGGGATGCTGAGGAGCCTGCTTTATTAGGTTCGACTGAATGGGTTGAACATAATCGAGATGAAATTCGAGAGAAGATGGTAGCATATATAAACACTGATGGTACTGGGGTTGGTTTTTTAGGCGTCGGGGGTTCTCATTCTCTAGAGAAATTTGTTAATGAAGTTTCTTCTGAAGTAATGGATCCCGTGCAGAATATCTCTTTACAAGAACGAAATCGTGCTCGTTTAAGAGTTAATGGGAATAAAGATGCAGAACGAGAGGACCTTAGAATTTATCCACTTGGAGCAGGCTCAGATTATACCGCATTTATTCATCATGCCGGTATTCCATCCTTAAATTTAGGGTTTGGTGGTGAGAGCGGAGGTGGCTCTTATCATTCAATCTATGATTCTTATGATAATTATAAACGATTTAATGATGGAGATTTTAAATATGGAATTACTTTAGCTAAAGTAAATGGACGATTAGTACTTAGACTCTCTGAATCAGATATTTTACCATTTAGATTTACTAATATGGTTGAAAATATTGGAACATTCATTGAGAGTAATAAAAAATTAGCAGAAGGAGTTGCTAAAAAAACGGAACAACGCAATAAATTATTAGATCAAAATGCATATATAATTTCTGGCGATCCAAAGAAAACTTATTTGCCTCCCAAACGATTAGATGTCGTCCCTCCTTTTGATTTCACGCCACTTGAAGCAGCCTTTGGTAGACTCAAAGTAAGTGCCTGGAGTTATGAAAAAGCATTGTCAAAACTAGTAAGAAATTCTTTATCTGTAGAAAAGAAAGCTGAAATAAATAATCTATTAAAGGATGTTGATCAAGCGATGATAAGCGAGAATGGATTACCTAGACGCGATTGGTTTAAAAATATGATTTATGCCCCAGGGTTTTATACTGGTTATGGTGTGAAAACATTACCTGGAATAAGAGAAGGTTTAGAACAGCGAAATTGGAATGAAGTGAATACTTATATTAGTGAAATTTCTAAAGCCTTGGATAGGGCAGCAGCTAAAATTAACAGTGTAACAAAGATTTTAAAGTCAATATAAAATCTTTTTAATTAAGGAAATATTTTGAGAATTATTAATAGAGTGATATTTATGCTTACCTTTATTGGATATGCATTTTCAGCTGAAAATCCAAAATCTGTAAAAGTAACTAAAGCGTGGGTTAAAAAGAATGGCCATGTAATCATTAAAGATTTTGCGAATCTTTTATCAATACCAAATGTGGCTTCGGATAAAGCAAATATTCGGAAGAATGCTGAATATATTAGTAGCTTATTTGAAAAACTAAATTTTGATATGCAGCTTCTAGAAGTAGAAGGTGCAAATCCTATTGTTTTTGGTGAATTGAAAAGTCCTGGGGCAGAACGAACAATTTGTTTTTATGTTCATTATGATGGACAGCCAGTTGATGAAAGTAAATGGACTCATGGGCCTTTTGAGCCAATTTTATATGATGGTCTAATAGGTAATGGTGGTAAACCAATATCAATGCCAAATAAAAAAACTAGAATTAATCCAGATTGGCGTCTTTATGGTCGTTCAGCCGGTGATGATAAAGCTCCAATAATTACTATTCTTAATTCTATTGCTGCTATCCAATCATCAAAGATTGGAATCACTTCTAATATTAAATTATTTTTTGAAGGAGAGGAGGAAGCAGGCTCCACGAATCTAAAAGCACATTTAACTAAGCATAAAAAACTATTAGATGATATTGATATTTGGCTTTTTTGCGATGGTCCAATTCATCAAAGTCGTCAACCACAGTTAGTATTTGGAGTGAGAGGTGTTACTGGAATGGAAATAACTGTGTATGGAGCTACGAGATCTTTACATAGTGGTCATTATGGTAATTGGGCTCCAGTTCCAGGCCAAAGTATATCTCGATTACTTTCTTCAATGAAAGATGAAAAGGGAAATATTTTAGTTGAAGGATTTTATGATACTGTAGAGCCACTTTCTGAATTTGAAAGATTAGAATTGAGTAAAATACCAGATGTTGACAAACAGCTTAAGAAAGAACTTGGTCTAGTTTATACGGAAGGAGGAGGGAGATCAATTAATGAAAGATTGCTTTTACCTTCACTTACAATAAAAGGCTTATCGAGTGGAAATGTTGGTAAAAAAGCACGGAATGTAATTCCAAATTCTGCCACGGCTGCGATTGGTGTTCGATTAGTTAAAGGCAATGACCCTGAAGATATGCTGGATAAGATAGAAGCTCATATGATAAAGCAAGGTTACCATATTGTTTATGAAGATCCAGATATTAATACTCGACGTAAATTTTCAAAGATAGTAAAAGTGAATAGAAGAGGCTCAGGCTATATTGCATCAAGGACATCGATGGAAGAACCTCATGCGAAAGCTATTATTGAAGCGGTACGAGGTTATGTTGGAGAAGAATTGATCCTTATGCCAGCACTAGGAGGTTCACTTCCGATCTATTTATTTACTGATTATTTAAATAAGCCAGCAATTATTGTGCCCATAGCAAACCATGATAATAATCAACATGCACCTAATGAGAACCTTAGAATTGCTAATTTATGGTATGGAATAGATTTAATGGGTACGATTATAACAATGCCTAATTAAAAATGAAGATTCTCTTTTTATGCGTTACATTTTCAATTCCACTCTTTGGTCAAAAGTTATTATTTGAAAAGCTTGAAATTAATCTTAAATCTTCATTTCGAGGATTAGATGTTGTTAATAAAGAAGTTATATGGGTTAGTGGAACTCAAGGAACTGTTTTAAAAACAACTGATAGCGGAAAAACTTGGGAAAATGTTTCTGTCCCAAATAGAACCGAAACAGATTTTAGAGATATTGAGGGATTTGATAAAAATACCGCAATAGTTATGGGAATTTCTACACCGGCTAGGTTTTACAAAACAGAAAATGGTGGTGCAACTTGGGACTTAGTTTATTTTGATGAAACAGAAGATGTCTTTTTTGATGGGATGTCTTTTTGGAATAGAAAAAATGGGATAGCTTTTAGTGATCCTATTGATGGCGAGCATCATTTAATACGTACAGAAGATGGAGGTGAATCATGGCAGAAAATTCCTTCAACTGGAATACCCAATAAATTAGAATATGAATATGGTTTTGCTGCAAGCGGTACAGGAATACCGGTTTATGGCAGGAAGAATGTTTGGCTTGGCATGGGAGGGATTAAATCTCGTGTTTTTAAAAGTAATGATTCTGGATTAAATTGGATTCCAGTGGAGACACCAATTGCAAATGGAGGTCAAAGCACGGGGATTTATTCTTTGGCCTTTAAAAATAAAAAAGTAGGTGTTGCTGTAGGTGGTGATTATACAGATCAATATATAGAAAATACGATGTCTTATACTGAGGATGGTGGTCTTACTTGGCATTTACCTGAAAATCAAACAAATCAATATCGTGAGTGTGTAGCTTATTATCGTGGAAATATATTTATTGCGGTTGGCCCATCAGGCTTTGATATAACAAAAGATAATGGTAAAAATTGGGAATCTGAGAATCGAGAAATTAGAGACTTAACTGCTATAGCTTTTGCTAAAGGGAGTTCTACTGGATTCTCAGTAGGAAAAGAAGGGAAAATTTATAAAATAAAGGTTGAGAATTAATGGGCCAAAAAACTGCTTTAATCATTGGTTCTTCAGGTTTAGTTGGTAAAGAATTGCTAAAGCTATGTTTAAAATCCGATGTATATAAAAAAGTGATAACGCCCTTAAGGACACCATTGCCCATTCATGATGAGAAGCGTGAAGAAAGAATAATAGATTTTGAAATGCCACCATGGGAAGCTTTGTTTCCTGTTGATCATGTTTATTGTTGCTTGGGGACTACTATAAAAAAAGCAGGTAGTAAGAAAAATTTTATAAAAGTGGATCATGATTTCCCTTTGGCATTTGCTGGCGCTGCTAAAAAATGGAAGTCTACTCAATTTAGTATTATAACCGCGGCTGGAGTTTCAGCTAAATCTAAAATATTTTACAATAGGGTAAAGGGAGAATTGGAGTTGAAGCTGAAAGCAATGAATTTAGAAGGAACACTTATTTTTCAACCATCTTTATTGTTAGGCGATCGTGGTGAATTTAGGCTTGGAGAAAGAATATTTTCAGGATTTGCAAAGTTAACATCTTGGATGACGCCAATGAGTTATCGTGCAATCCATTGTGAAAAAGTAGCAAAATCAATGATAGAGGAAACAGTCTCTTGTTCATCAGGGTTCAAAATTATTTTAAATAAAGATATGCACAAAGTTGCATAGGAGGTAATTATGCAAAAACTAAAATATACTATCAGTTTAATGATTTTATTTTCATTTATATTTACACAGCGGACAGCTAAACCAGTAATATATGGAAAACATTGGGTTGCTATTACAGGCAAGCCACTTGGAGCTACTGCTGGTGCAACTATCTTTTCTCAAGGAGGTAATGCTGTCGATGCAGCTTGTGCTATGTTAGCAGCTACCTGTACAATGTATGACGTTTTAAGTTGGGGCGGTGAGACTCAAGCTTTGGTTTATAATCCAAATACAAAAAAAGTGATTGGGATTAATGCCTTAGGAATAGCTCCATCAGGGGCAACGGCTGAATTTTATAAAGAAAAAGGTCATAAATATCCTCCACAGTATGGTCCATTAGCAGCTGTAACTCCAGGTACGCCGGGTGGGTTAATGACAATGCTTGCTGAATATGGTACTATGAGTTTAAAAGAGGTTTTAGCTCCAGCAATGGAAATGGCTAAAGGGTATCCAATCGAAGAGCAAACAGCCAACGGTATTGAACGTCAAAAAGAACTGATTTCTAAATGGCCTTATTCAAAGAAAGTATTTTTGGTTAATGAGGGTGAACGAGAAGCTCCTTATCCTGGGGAAATATTTATTCAAGAAGACCTTTATAATACACTCAAAAAGCTTGTAGATACAGAAACTCAAACTTTATCTAAAGGTGGCTCAAGAAAAGAAGCAATCTATGCTGCAAATAATAGATTCTATAGGGGTGACATTGCAGAAGAGATAGCTCGTTCTACGCAAGAACAAGGAGGACTTATAACTAAAGAAGATCTTGCCAGCTGGAAAGTTTATATAGAGGAGCCAGTAAAGGTTAATTATAAAGGAATCGATGTTTATAAATTAACCCATTGGGTACAAGGTCCAGTGATGCTTCAATCTTTGAATATGTTAGAAGAATTTGACTTGAAATCAATGGGTTTTAATTCATCTCGATATATTCATACTCTTTATCAAGTGATGAATTTGACTTTTGCTGATCGAGATTTTTATTATGGAGATCCTTACTTCCCACCAATGGAACCGATTAAGGGGTTGCTTTCAAAGAGATATGCTCAATCTAGAATTAAAGAAATAAACTGGAACAAGAATAATTCTAAGGTGAAACCTGGAAATCCATATAAGTTTCAAATTGGAGAAAAGAACCCATATTTAGATCTTCTTAAAACATGGGGAGATGATAATATGCGTCTCAATCCAAAAGATGGGAATCAGGATTTTTCTAGTTTAGAAACAGAATTTAATATTGGAACAACAACAATACAGGCGGCAGATAAAGAGGGGTGGGTTGTCTCTATTACACCAAGTGGTGGTTGGATACCAACAGTAATAGCGGGGAGTACTGGGGTAGGTTTAAGTCAAAGGGCCCAAAGTTTTGTATTATATGAAGATGAAAATCCTTTTAATGTTATTGAGCCAGGTAAAAGACCAAGGGCAACCCTAACCCCAGCGATGGCGCTTAAGGATGGTAAACCTTATGTTTCTTTTGCTGTTCAAGGTGGAGATACCCAAGACCAAAACCTTCTTCAGTTTTTTTTGAATATGGTAGAGTTTGATATGAATGTTCAAGAAGCTGCGGAAGCACCCAATATTAATAGTTATCAAATGTATAGCTCATTTGGATCACATAGTAAAGAAGCTGGAAGGCTTGTGGTTCAAGAAAATACTCCACCATGGGTAAAGAAAGATTTGAAGAAGATGGGTTATAATATAGTAACTCGTTCTTTGACCTCAGGTCCCATTAATGCGATTTGGTTTGATAGGAAACATGGTACAATGTGGGGCGGCTCTTCAAATCATGGTGAAGATTATGGTATTGGGTGGTAAAAAAATAATATCATTACTCATTACATTTACTTTTATTGCTTTTGCAATTGTAAATATTAATGACCCTGATGGCTTAATATGGATATTAAGCTATATTGCTATTGCCTGTCTTCCTTGGATAAAAAAAGCTAATCAAAAATTATTAAGTATATCAGCAATATTAATTTCAATAATTGGTTTATTTATTATCTTTGGATTATTGAATTCTATAATGCCTAAACAATTTGATGGTCGAATGGTAAACTTATGGGAAAATCAACGCGAAGGTCTTGGCTTAATCATTGGTGCTATATGGTTAGCTTTAGGAAAAAAATTAGTAAATTAAAATTTATTAAAACGGATAAAAAAATATGAAAAACTTAAATTTATTATTATTAATCATAATTGGTGGGTGCATGAAAAATATAAAAATTCCTGAAGCTGAAAAACAACCTAACGAAATGACAGTCCATGGAGATACTCGTATTGATAATTATTACTGGATGCGTTTGAGCGATGAGCAAAAACTTGCAAAAACTTATGATTCTCAAACAACTGAAGTAGTTGAATATATAAATAACGAAAATGCTTATACTGAAAAAAACCTTTCTCAGACAGCAAAATTCCAAGATAAACTATTTGAAGAGATTGTAGGCAGAATTAAAAAAGATGATGAATCTGTACCCTATTATAAGAATGGTTATTTTTATTATACCAGATACGAAACTGACAAAGAGTATAGGATTCATTGTAGAAAAAAGGAGTCTTTAAATAGTGTTGAAGAAATAATTCTTGATGAAAATTTATTGGCTGAAGGATATGATTATTTTGCTATAGGAGGAAGGTCCGTTAGCCCAGATAATAAGTGGCTTGCATATGGAGTAGATACTCTTAGTAGACGAATATATGAAACATATTTTAAGAATCTTGAAACTGGAGAATTAATAAATAGAACCATCCCAAACAGTTCTGGAAGTGTTGCCTGGGCTAATGATAATAAGACTGTTTTTTATACATCTAAAAATGAGACAACCCTTTTAGGTGAAAAAATTTGGCGACATAAAGTTGGATCAAATAAGTCTGATGAAATGGTATATCATGAAAAAGATAATACCTTTTATAACGGTGTATACAGATCTAAGTCTGGAGAGTTTATTATTATTTTTCACTCTAATACTCTAGTAAATGATTATCAAATACTGAAGGCGAGTAATCCAGATGGCAACTTTGCAAACTTTACGCCTAGAATTACTGAGCACGAATATTCAATCGATCATTACCAGGATAAATTTTTTATTATTTCAAATTGGGGAGCTAAAAATAATCGCTTAATGGAAACATCTGAAGGTGCAACTGAAATGGCTAATTGGAAGGAAGTGATTCCTCCTCGAAATGATATTCATCTATTAGGAATGGAAATTTTTAAAAATCACCTAGTTCTAAATGAAAGGAAAGAGGGTCTTTTGGGATTACGTATTATTCACCAACTTTCTGGAAAAGATGAGTATATTGATTTTGGAGAATCAACATTCACAGCTAAAATATCAGTTAATGAAGAATTTAATTCAAATATTCTTCGATATAGTTATACCTCAATGGTAACTCCAAGGTCGATATACGATTATAATATGGATACTGGCGAATTAATTCTTACAAAACAAGATGAAATTATTGGTGGCTATGATCAAACTAAATATCACGCAGAACGGAGATATGCAATTGCTAAAGATGGTCAACCCGTACCAATCTCTTTGGTTTATAAAAAAGACCTAAAAAATGATCCAACCTTTAATAATCAAGGTGTTCTAGATAATCCACAGAATTTATTACTTTATGCTTATGGTTCATACGGCTCCACCAGAGACCCTTACTTTAGCTCTACACGGTTAAGTCTATTAAATCGTGGCTTTATTTATGCAATTGCACATGTTCGTGGAAGTCAGATTTATGGACGAGAATCTTACGATGATGGAAAAATGCTAAATAAGAAAAATACTTTTACAGATTTTATTACAGCAGGTAAATATTTAATTAAAGATGGCCTTACTGATAATGAGCATATCTTTGCTGAAGGTGGAAGTGCCGGTGGACTTTTAATTGGTGCCGTTGTTAATATGGAGCCACAAATGTGGAAGGGAGCAATTGCAGCCGTTCCATTTGTGGATGTAGTAACAACAATGCTTGATCCTACAATACCGTTAACCTCTGGGGAGTGGGATGAATGGGGTGATCCCAGGGAGAAAAAATACTACGATTATATGCTTTCTTATTCTCCTTATGATCAAATTGATAATATTAAATATCCAAATTTATTGGTTACCTCTGGGTTTTTTGATTCTCAGGTTCAGTATTGGGAACCACTTAAATATGTTGCCAAACTTAGAGAACATTGGGAAGGGCCAAATAAACTTTACTTACATATGAATATGGATGCTGGGCATGGCGGGAAATCTGGTAGATTCCGCCGATATCGTGAAGTTGCTTTGGAATACGCTTTTATGTTTGACCTTGCAGGTATTAAAAAGTAAGCCCCTTAGATTTGCTTTATTCCTAATTATAGTGTAATATTACTTATTATGGGCAGAAAAAACATATTAATTGGTATATCTTTATCTCTCTCATTATTTCTGCAAGGCTGTTACACGCAATTAGCTATGTTCTATCCAGAACCAGAGATTGAAGAGGAAGAAGATGTCCAATTCTTTGAGACTTATTCAAGAGCTCCTGGTCGCCCTGGACTTGATTTTTATGCGCAAGATGAAGGTTCAATGCCCCTTGGATATTCTATGATGCAAAATAGATTTAGTCCTTTTGGAGGTGGCTATATGGGATTGTTAAACCCTTATGGATATAATAACTCCTATTATTATGGGTATGAAAATGGATATAATGGTGGTTATAATAATACTTATGGATATAGTTATAATTTAGGTGGTTATGCTATGTTTATACCAGTTGGAGATGCTCGAGGATTACGCAATTTTAATAAAGAGAGAACTAAGTCCTTTGGTACTAATTTGAATGTAACGCGTAGTTCGCGTAATTCTTCTTCAGGTAATCAAAATAACTCAAGTTATACAAATAGTTCTTCGGTCTCATCAAATCGTTCTTCGGGTTCCACCTCTTCATCTGGAAGTTCTACCAGTAGCTCTAGCTCCTCTTCAGGAAGCTCTAGTGGTGGACGTCGAGCTACACGCCGAAATTAATTAAATTAATTTTTACGATTACTCATGCATTGCATGATTCGTACTCTAATATCTTCTTTATTTATTGCTTCTATTTATGGACAATCAGCCTATGAAGCCATCCATATTATGGAAGATGAAATGGGCTTTGGTGCGCGCTCTCTTGCCTTGGGTGGTGCTTATACTGCTTTAGGAAATGATGTCTCGGGAATGTATTGGAATCCAGCAGGTTTAGCTGGAATGTCAAACGGGGCTATTTATTTTGAAAGTAATAGTCTCTTTTATAATAATCAAACAACTTATATTAATCAGAATAGAAATAATCCAATTAACAAATCAATTGGCATTAATGGTTTAGGGATTGCCTATCCTATACCAACAGTTAGAGGTAGTATGGTTGTAGCTTTAGGTTATAATCGAATAATTAATTATGATGGTTTTATGTCTTTTTCGGGATTTAGCTTAATGGATAATTATTTAGATTTTCCAATTAATGTTGATGGTACAGAGAAAAATTATTTATTCTCTAAGAATGTTCAACGGAGTGAGAGAGTAATTAGCAATGGAGGCTTAGAGCAGCTAACTTTTTCATTTGGAGTTGCACTTTCACCGGTAACTTCTTTTGGACTGTCAATCTCACGATTGAGCGGTAGAGAAGATTACGAATTTAAATTTAATCAAGAAGATATAAAGAATCTTTATACTGAGTTCCCAACTGACTTTGATGAATATGAGCTTCTTCAATCACTGATAACTAAAACAACTGGGTGGAATTTTAGAGCAGGATTGAAAACTGCCATTAATCAATGGTTTCAAATTGGAATGTCTTTATCTCTTCCATACACACTTAAGGTTAAAGAAGACCATGGAACAAATGAATTTTTAACTTTTGATAATGGTGATGCAGAGAATGCTAGTGAATTTGGCGTTTATGACTATGAATTATTAATGCCAATTATAATCGACTTAGGAGCAGCTATTACTATAGAAAACTTAGCTATTTCTACTAGTATAAGAAGAAAAAACTGGGGAAATACACAATTCAAATTAGGGAATCTTGAAAGTAGCTCAGATGAGTATTTATTATTAAAAGAAGAAAATAAGAATATTGATTATTTATATCGGCCAGTAACCCAATTGCGTGCTGGAACTGAATATTTATGGGAATTTTCTGATACCTTTGGTGTAACATTGCGTGCAGGGTTTGGTTTATTACCTTCGCCAAAAAGAGATAGTAAGGTCGATCAAAGTTTTGGCTCATTTGGAATAGGAATTCCCGTAGCTCGATCAATGATGTTTGATATTGCTTATATAATTACAAAACATGAGGAGAAAACTTCCGATAATTTTACACCATCAGGTACATTAGAGTCCGTTAAATTGGGTCGTTTACTTGTAAATGTTTCTTATTTATTTTAAATTTTTAATTAATAGAATATCATTTGGAATTCGATATCTGAACCGACTAATTTTTTGACCTATTTTATAAAAGA
>Ga0308019_10001377_pt1 | contig 14836 bp, 4 predicted proteins | sample Neamet284_FD_203135 | JGI IMG/M metagenome (GOLD analysis project Ga0308019, IMG submission 203135) | Marine microbial communities from water near the shore, Antarctic Ocean - #284 | ecosystem: Environmental > Aquatic > Marine > Unclassified | place: Southern Ocean | collected 2014-10-01 | reverse complement strand
GCAACGATCAGTTCAGAAAGTGAAGTTCTATGGTCGGATACTCTCTCCTTGTCAAATGACCGTGCAAAATTCAAAGCACCATTGAACGCCTTTTTCGATGGTAATGCCCAGGATTACAAACTTTCATCGATGAAATCATACCTCATCGAAGTAACTTCAGATGACGATCAATCAGTTTCCGCAGAGATTACACCTTCACTCATGAACAGAGAAGTGCTCAATTCGGGTGCACGAATTACCGAGGTTCTCAAGACGGAAACTTCTGGAAGTGTGACTACAACGACTGTCGACGGAGTTCTTGTTGAATCAATAATGGGCATGTTTGCCCCAAATGAGGGTACTCGTGACAATGGTGAGCATTCAATGACCAATCTCGGACTCACACCCGTTACCTCTGATTATACTATGGAACTGCGTGTTAAAAAAACCGGTTCAACTGAATTCAGTTCTCCACTTATTACTGTGAATGGTCTTGATGCGACTTGGATCAGCAGCGTTGGTGGAGCCAAGAGCGGCAAGACCAACGGTTGGCTTGGCCTTCCTGGAACTGCAAAAGATCCATTGAATACAGAGTATCTGCAGAAAGATTCGTTCTATGATGATGCAGGATGCTATACGTTCGAAATTGTGATCACCAACAATCTCTATGCTGGAATGATTGATTCTGAATCTTCATCAACTGGAATCTATGTGAGTAGCAACTCTTGGCAACTCAACTTTGATGCAGAAAGTGACCAAAGGACAATGGAAGTTTGTTAGAATTGATTCATATTGAATCATGATTGTAAGTATTCAATCTTCAACTTCCTGTTCTGCAGATGCCTCGGCGTCATTTTCTGAGGCTTCATTGGGCTCCATAGTTGAGATTTTCTCACCTGCTTTTCGTGCAAACAAAGAACTTCCAATAATGATGATGACAACAAGGATTCCATAGACAATGAGTGGTTGGTCTTCAGTTTCTTCACCAATATACCAGCCTACTTCTTGTGAATTACCACCCTCGACGTTGGTTATGTCTCCTGCTATTGCTTTCAAAATATCAGGGATAAGTGTACGGCAGTTGAGAACTTGAGGCCCATCCGAATTTGCCCACCAAGAGACCGGTAGCTTCTTTTCTTCACCGGGGGAAAGGGTCGTTGTCAGGGATGACGTACTCGTAAGGTTGTCACCAACATAGCACCAGATGTTGACAGTAGCATTCGCATTACCAGTATTTCGGACCGTGACCATTGCGCCTATACTTTTATCCACTTCAGCGGTTGTATCTTCAGCATCGATTGAAACGACTTCAATGTAAGGTAAGGGTACCTCGAGAACAGCAGTAGGTGTTTGAGGTGCAGGGACAGTCGTTGAGAAGACCCCCCATCCTGTGGTGAGTGTCAATACCAGTTCAGCGTCTTCTGAATGGTAGACGCCGTTCTGGTCTACCCATTCCACGATCCGCTTCAATTCGGTTCCTCCAATGTCAATCAATCCATTTGAGTCGGTGAAGTCATCTCGTGTCGTGCTCCCGTAGCCAATACCTGTTTGGTGAACAGTTATGTTTCCGGCATTTGTTTGGATTTGCCGTTGAGACAGCAGCCGAATCCATCCGTCTGTTATGCCACCTGTGCCGTTATTATTGGTGTAGGTGATTTCTGCAAGGTCGTGAACAATGATATCTTCATCGGTTCGACTGCCGATAATCGAACTGGAGTTGACAACGATACTTGCGCCGTCATCGACATTGACAGGGGCGCTACCAATCAAGGTGCTCGATTGTATCTCGCACACGCCTGAACAGACGAGTTCTGCACCATACAAGGTGGCTCCATCGAGGTGCAAGGTTCCTTGAACATTCAATTGGAATGAAGCACTGTTCCAAACTAAACTACCATCGGTGTGATTGAGTTCACTTGCCAAGAGTATTACCGATCCACCACTGCCTGAATGAAGGGCTTGGACGGAAACAATCTGTATCTCAAAAAAGTGGTATGTGTAAAAGTCAGCGAGTAAGTCACTGCCATTAAGCGAGACATCAATAAAAATATGGTCTTTGCCAGCAGCATTGCTTGTCTCTTCGCCAATGGTCATGTTGAACATTGCAGATTCAGGAATCGTTTGGTCGAAATCGATTCTCAATTGCCCAGACTCGGCTAAGTCACCAAAATTCAGATGCAATTGAGTGTTGTTCATTATAGCAAGTCCAGAATCTAATTGGTCTCCAAGCAGCGCTCCGGTTAGCATGAGAGTTGCACCTTCTTCTACGGTGATGGAATTGTCTGTTGCAAGCGTGACATCACCTTCAATCGTCAAAGTTGCACCACTTGTAACAATGAGGTTTCCATTCATATTTTCCGATCCATTCCAAGTTTCATCTGCACTGATGAGAACTGTAGAACCATCATTTGGAACTTCAGCATGAACTCCAGCGAGTGTGCTGAGCGAAGTCACAATCAAGAGGAAGGTGAAGGATAGGGCGGTTCGCATATACAGAGGTAGAACAAAACCACATTATAGGCTTCTCTCCGGAATCAATAGGGCACATCTTTCCAGCCAATCTTGTATCCTATGAGATTGAAGGACCGGTGTAACACTGGAGTAATTACAATCAATACCAACATCGGGAGTCTTAATTCCGAATCGGCTAGGATCGAAGTTCCAAGCATGAGTTGCCCTGCTAAGAACACCATAATTGCAAATGGTAGAGTGTCGAGAAGAGGTGCTTTCGAAGAGATTTCACCTTCTCGCTTGAGGCCACGTCGTCGCTTCACAAAAGACCCAGTGCTGTCACCAACGAGGCAAAAGAAGCCAAGGAAGGAACCTAAGATGAAGGCGGTGAACATATTTCCACCGATTGAGAACCACGCATCTTCAGCTCCTTGTAATGGATGGGCAAAAACACCAGTCTCTCCGATGGCTGCACCAGTTGCAGGGACTTCGCCGAATGAGGCTACAATAAGCATACACAAGAGTCCAGAGGTCAACGAACCACCGATGAGTCCGTTCCAAGTTTTCCCATCACCAAGGATACGGTTTCCATCGCTGAGTGTCCTGCCGCCATCAATTGGCCAAGGGCCATACCCAGTCTTTGGTAACCATTTACCCCACATCATGGCAAAGGTATTCGCCAAAAATCCAGGTAAGTAAAGCCAAAGCGTCAACACACAGAGTCCAAGAAAATTCATTTCATTCACCAAAGGCTCACACCTTTACTTCGTGGCTTGAGGGACGGTCTTTGAAGCATCCCCTTGGAAACGACATTAGAGAGCGAACAGTCTGCATGTAGACGCGATGGGATTATGGGATGGCGGCGACCGAGGCAGACCATGGCAGACAAGGTCGTCCTCGTTGTCGGTGGAGGTGGACGTGAACATGCGCTTTGCATGGAATTGAAGCAATCCGAGCATGTTGGTGAACTCCATTGTGCTCCAGGAAACGCTGGTACTTCCTCTTTAGCGAAGAACCACGCCATTTCAGCAACGGATATCGAGGGGCTGTTGAGCCTAGCAGAAACCCTTGGTGCCGACCTTGTTGTTGTCGGACCTGAGGCTCCTTTGTGTGCTGCACTCGCAGACCGTTTAGAACACATTGGAATTCCATGTTTTGGACCGGTAGCCCACCTTGCCAAACTCGAGGGTTCCAAACTGCATGCAAAGCAAGTTATGCAAAAAGCCAATGTCCCTACTGCAGCGTTCCATGTACTCTCCGGAACCAGTGACGTCGAGGCTGCGTTGGATGACTTTGCAGGCAATCCATGGGTTGTAAAGCGTGATGTTTTAGCAGGTGGAAAAGGCGTTGTTGTTACTGAAGATCGTAACGAAGCACGAACGTTTATCAATACTTCAATTCAAAGTGATGGGCAAGTTCTGCTCGAAGAATTTTTACCCGGTGAAGAAGCAAGTATGCTCGTGATTATGGATGGTTCAGGCTATGTTTGCTTGCCAGCAAGCCAAGACCACAAGCGTGTCTTTGATGGGGATGAAGGGCCAAATACTGGCGGAATGGGTGCTTATTGTCCTGCTCCAGTCGTTACAGAAGCAGTACGTCAAAAAACCATTGAATCAATTATTGAACCGATGCACAAGTATCTCACTTCATCTGGAACTCCATACCGTGGCGTTTTGTATGTGGGATTAATGATTCCAGACTCTGGCGAACCGAATGTGGTTGAATTCAATGTTCGGTTCGGCGACCCTGAATGCCAAATAACTCTTCCACTGTTGAAAACAGATGTGTATGAGGTTCTTGAGGCTGCTTCGACCGACCGATTAGCAGAACTCAACATTGAGTTTCACGACCTCTTCGCTGCAACTGTTGTCCTTGCCGCAGAAGGGTATCCGCAATCTCCAGTCAAAGGTCGTTTGATTCACGGCCTCTCCACGGAGGCCATCCAGTCGGATGGAACCAAAGCCTGGATTAATCATGCGGGTACGGGTTTCGACGCCAAAGGCCATCTGATTTCGACAGGTGGTCGCGTGCTCGCTTGCAGTGCTTCGGGACCGACTCTTGAGGCGTCTGTGAAGTTGGCATATGAACTCATTCGAACCGTTGAATTAGAAGGCTCTCACTATCGAACAGATATTGCATATCGGGCACTTTGACGCTTTATTTAGCCAGCTAAAACCGGACAAAATCAAGTGTCAAGAAGCACCTATAAATCGAGCCACAGTGGTGCTTTAATATGTTGTTCTTGCACAGTCATCATTAAAAGAGGCTTTCAAGTGGCGAAGTCGCTTCAGCCTTGCTGCTGTCGCGCAAACACCTTTGAGGGACAAAATATGGAACAAAAAACTGGTACAACACGCACTGCGCCAGCAGCACAGCTTGGATGGCTTATTGCCCCCCTTGCAGTCCTGCTAGCGATCGCAACCATCAAGCTCGCTGGAATCTCCTTCGAGCTCGATGTAGACAACTTGACGCCGATGATTTTCATCGTCGTCGCAGGTATCTTCGGACTTGTACCGTCGATGCTCAACCAATCCGAATCCATCACCCTTTCAAAGACCACTATCTCTCTCTCAATGCTGGTCACTGCTCTTGTTGGTGCGGAAATCATCTACATGCAGAATTACGGAGCACTCTCCGGACTCATCTTTGCATTGGTTTCCTTCGGCGTTCACTTCATGACCAGCCGTGGTCGACATGAACTGGCTACCATCATCGTCTTCATGGCCGTTGGTGTCAACCTTGGAATTATTATGGCAGGAGATGCTCTTGCATCTCTCCCCGAGATTTACAATATGGCTGGTCCTGATGAACAGGCAAGCTATGTGTCGACATTGAATTTGAAATATCAAGCCGTTGGATACCAATTCTTCTCGTATCTAACCCTCTTCACACTTGTTGGTGTTCTCGTCGCAACAATCGTACGAGGAGTTTTGACACCCGTAAGCGAAACTGGTTGGTTTAGTTTCATGAACAACGAGAGTTCTTCAATCATCAACAAGAAGAATCTACCTCTTCAAATCGCTCTCGGTGTTTGGGCCCTTGCTCACATCGGAAGTATCTGGCATTTCGACACTGTCTCGATTGCAGACCAACTCGGAATCACTACAGTTGAAGGTTACCACGGCCACTTTGGCTACTGGCCAGCCTTCTTCACCGGTATGGTCGCACTGATTGTCGCAGCAATGTTCTCTGAGCGCTGGCATACCCGTGCAATGACTCTCGGGTCAATGTGGACTTTGTATTTGGTCTCGTCATGGTTTGATGCAGGCATGTTCTCCGTGGACATGTTGAACGGAAACTGGGGCAGTTTGATCTGGCTCGGAATCACCTTCTTTATCGGCGTGGCCATTTATTCAATTTCCACCCATGACTCATGGGGCGGATGGGTGAACCGTGAAGAGCATGAATATTCAGGTGCTCGCTTATTCTGGAATCAACATTGGGCAGGCGTCATGATTGGACTTGCCTTCTTCTTTGGTCTGGTCATTCGCACACAATGGTACGTCGTCCCATCAATGAATGCATTTGGAACTGGAAACTGGGACATGACTGGTGGTTCTGACCCTTGGTACATGAAGCGAGTTGTAGATTATATTCTTGCGAACAATGCTCACATGATTGTCGATGCTGACCGTTCCTACCCGATTGGTGGAATCAACCCTCGACCTCCGATTTTCACATGGTCCATTGCAGTCGTTGCCATGATTCTTGAACCGTTCTTTGCGAACGGCGATGCAGTCTGGTGGGCAATTCTTTCCCTTCCGGCTATCTACGGCGCTCTTACCATTTTGCCAGTTGCAATTATTGCACGTGAGCACATCGGTGAAAAAGCAGCAGTTATCGCTGCATGGCTTCTTGCCTTCATGCCTGCACACGTCAGTCACACAACATGGGCTCTTGCAGACCACGATGCTTTCATCATGCTGTTTATTACACTCGGATTCATGTTTTGGCTGCGAGCAGTCAAGTATGCTGGGACAGAGCGATTGATTCGTACTTCTTCAGCTACACCACTGGCTTTCTTCCATTCGATTTCAGCGGTCATCACCCAACGAAAAGGTGCTTTCGCTGCCGCTGTTTTGGCTGGTGTGAGTTTCGGTATTGTTTCCCTCGGCTGGAAAGGTTTCGTTGTTGGACCATCGATTATCTTCTTGGCATATGCAGCACAAGTTGCTCTCAACATGTTCCGACGCCGTGACTCAACGACACTCAATGTCCTGTTCTTGACCCTACTTTCAGTCAACTTCCTGATGGCGATTCCGTTTTACGCTCATCCGCAAATTGATCTTATCCTCAATGGTACTGGTCTGCAACCGTTCTTGTTTATCATCGGATTTACCTTGGCGATTAGCTTTGTAACAACTGGATTCCGAGACAAGCCTTGGTTACTTATCTTGGGCGTTCTTGCCAGTGCTGGTGCTGTGTTCTTCCTCGCTTTGTGGCTTCTTAAGCAAGCGAACCTCTCGAATTCATGGGATGTCTTGTTTACCGGTAGTGGTTATTTCACCAAGACCAAGATCTTTGGAACCGTTGCTGAAGCGAACGCACCTGACCGAGGACAACTCTTTGCTCAGTTTGGACCGATTACCTTCGTCCTCTCACTGATTATGGGTGTTCTCTGTCTCTGGTCTGCTCTTCGTGAACGCAAGCAAACAAAGCTTGTATTCGGTGTTTGGATTCTCGCAGCCTCATTCATGGCTTGGACCGCAGCACGATTCATGTTCAATGCCACACCTGCAATTGCTATTCTTGGCGCATGGGGGATTGTATCTCTATGGAAGTGGGCAAACTGGGACGGCCTTCTGAAAACTTGGAGAAAACTCGGAATCCGCTCACCCGAAGATCGTATTCGTGGTGCTCGAATTGCTGTTTGGCGCACACCATCCTTCTCTGCAATCATGCTTGTCATGATTATGCTCATTGGACAACAAGCTACCTACGGCCTTGATGCTGCAATTCCTGGCAGTAACAATGCTGAAGATGATCTTGATGAAGTAATTTACAACATCATACCTGATGCATTCCGCTGGGAAATCGGCGGATTCTCACTTCTCGATGACAGTGGTTATGACGGAAACTGGTATCTCGGCTCGTTCGGTTCTGGATTCAACGACAACGGTTGGAACTCTGCATATGAGTGGCTTGCTGCTCAAGATGCCGATATGGCATACTCAGACCGCCCAGCGTTCGTCTCTTGGTGGGATTATGGTTTCCAAGCACTCGATACGGGAGAACACCCATCCGTTTCTGATAACTTCCAAACTGGAATTCCTGCGTCCGGTAACATGTTGCTAGCACGTAGCCAAGAAGACCTCGTTTCGATGTTTGTTTGGCAACTTGGACAAGGTGATATCCAATACAACAAAGCACGAACAGATAGCATCGCTTTCACCACTGGTTACAGTAACATCATTGATTCTTATCTCAATGATGCCCAAATGGAACTCTTCACAGATATGTCTACCAATACGAATCATGACGAAATGATTGCTTTGGCTCTCTTGAATAGTTTTGAAGTGTTCCAGACCAATGACGATGTCGTTATGGCAGTTGGCTACCACCAAACAGATGGTGTCTTTGACGAATCGACTCAATATTGGCGAATTTACGAAGGCGGAGAACGTATGCTCTGTACCGAGACTCTATCGGCAACATGTGTCGACGGAGATTGGTCTGAACAATCCGAAGCCAACCGCACTTTCTCTAACAACATCCGTACGGGTGCTGACAATGTGTATGAGACCACCCATCACATCGTTGGAGAATACTGGTACACTGCTGATCTCATCGAAGAATACGATTCAGTTGGAACTTCTATCCACCGTAAGAACACAGCCATTTCATTGACTGTTCAATTACTTTCACTCAGTCTTGATGATGGACAGATCATTGACATGTATGATGACTTGATTAGTCTTGAAGGATACTACTCCGTTCAAGATTACGACGGCGCTCCAGGTGAAATGATTAAACGTGATCATGAAATCCGATACTTTGCAATTGACAACCGATTGTACCCTCGTGCTGGCCGTTACACACAAGATATGAACTACAATCAAGGACAACCTATGGGGATTTTCGGTGCACCTACAATTTTGAGTGGACAGGATATTTCAACTTACATGGATGAAGTGTACGAAACAATGCGTGGCGATTTCCCAGATGAAATGTCTCGTTCTGAAGTCGACCAAGCCATTACAGAAGATTTCCTTAATCAACAATCAGGTGCAGATATTGACCCATTGCAAGTTGAAGATGTCCGAGTTGACCACAACTCAGCCTTCTTTGACACAATGCTAGCACGAACCTACGTCGGCTATGGTGCCTCAACACTTGGTGTCGATTCAGGTTCATCGAACCCTCAACCTGCGCAACATTTCGGCCAATCCGGTAGTCCTGGCAGTATTCTAAGCCAAGCGCTCCCATTGCCTGGTGCCATGCAAAACCACTTTGTTATCGCCAATTGGTATTCACCTGAAGCGAACAGTTCAGTGACTGCTGACGAACAAACGAGTAGTATCTCATCAACAAACACGCTTGTTAAGATTCTCAAGTACTACTCCGGTGCTGAAATCTCCGGTCAAGTAACAATGAGTGACAATGGCCAAGGCCTACCTGGCGTTCGATTGCTGATTGAACGTGACGCTTTCTCTGGCGAAGGTGCTGAAGATCTCGATCCTGATACCTATTGGGTTCCAATTGGTTTCACTGATGCTGATGAGAATGGCCACTGGTCATTCGAAGCACCTGCTGGTCGAATCCGTGTCAGCGCATATGCTGGTGATTACAATCCAATCACTGCTCAAGATAACATCCGTTCCGGAAGTTTCTCACAAAATCTTGGTGACATTCTAACTGAAACCAATGATGACCGTCAAACCAACGACATCACCGCAATTCTTGGTGAAGTCGCAAACATGAGTTGGCTTGGTGAATCTCAACTGAACGTTACTGCAGACCAAGCAGACCGTAAAGACGACGCTGCTGCCGTAAACCCATTCGATATTGCTGTTGAAAGCAGCGGTGTTTCGGGTCAAGTAACATGGACTGGTCACGACTCCTTTGACGGAGACGCATTAGTTAGTACTGATTTCGTCCTGCGTAATATTTGGTCGATGACTGATAACTACACTTTGACAACAACCAATGGTTCGTTCTCATCTGTCGACAGCCGCATTTTACAAGGCACTGGTGAAGTAACCTTCACGGAAAATGGAACCTTTGAAAGCCAAGGTGTAGCCTTTGCAGATGACTTTACTGGAACATTTACACGTTCGATTGCTGACAACCGAGTCTATACGAGTAACGGAACTTGGAACGGTAAGGGAAGTCTTGTTGCAGGATGGGTTTTGAACCAAAGTGTCGTCTCTTGTCTCGATAACGAAACGACTCCTATGCCTGTGAATGAAACACTCTGTATTCTGGATGCCTCTGCATCACCAATGGTTTATCTTCTTGATGGTGAAGTAGAAGCCAATGCACGTCTCACTTCTGATGGAATTTCTACATTGATCACCGAACACGTCGGTGACTCGTTTGAAGCTACAGGTTCCTTTGAAGGAATGGGGACACTCAATGGTACTGGACTGTTTGTCGGTCCTGGTGATTTCTCTGGACCAATGGTTCAAGCAGGTTCATTCTACATCACTGGATTGATTCCGGGTGTTTACAACATGATTGCTCAGTTGGATAACGGTAAGGAAGTTCTTTTGCCGAACCCAGTGAACGTTGAAATCTCCCCTTCGTATGATTTGGTAATGACTATGCCAGGTTCAATTTTCGAGGATACACTTGATGATTTCTTTGAACAACCTTTCTCGAACGAAACCATTGAATTGGTCGATATCGATTTGGGTCTTGAAGAAGTGATGAATATTATCACAGATGAAAACGGCAACTTTTCGTATGGACCTCTTGCAGCTGGTGAGTACTTTTACCGTGTCGACGTGGACAACGACGGCTGGTATGAGTTGAATGAAACACTCTCTATCCGAGGCTCCTCAGAAAACTTCTCGTTGCTGATGAGCGTCCCTGAGATGCATGACATCTCTCTACAACTCACCTCTCCAGTGGACCCACAAACTCAAGAAGCATACGCTGATGTTACTGGACGTGTTGTAACCTTCACCAATGATGACCCACTGTTTGGACCAATCAACTCAACTTCAGACGAGAATGGACTTGTTTACATTGAGTTGCCAATGGGATCATACACGATTTCTGATGAAACTGGTGACGATTACATTTTGTTTGACCATGTTGAACTCGAAACAGAAGACATCTCAACCACGAGTGCTTATGCAATTGGAACATGGGTCAATGGTAGTGTCCGTGTCGTCGATGGTGGTCTCTTGAACTCCGACTTCACCTATTCTGAATGGATTGCTCAAGATGATAATCTGAAGTTTGACCAAAGTCAGCCTGCTGCTGGACTTGACATCGACTTTGTGACCAAGGACTTGTTCTTTTCAACCACAATCACAACAGATGGAAACTACAGTATCCGTTTGCCGAGTGGTAATGATTTCCACATGACTATGTTTAGCATTGCTTCACAAATGTCTGGAGGTCAATTGCTTGCACTTACTGGTGATGCAGAACTTGATGTTGGACTCATGTATCTTGAGCCGACTGTTAATGCCAATGGATTTGTCTACCTTTATGATAACAGTTCACTTTGGGATGGACTCGTTCCAGGCTACAGCGCACAAGAAGTCGTTGCAACGGCTGCTGATGGTCTCGAATGGAGAACAACCATTTCCGATACTGGAATTTTCTCATTCAACTTACAAGCAGGTGAATGGGACTTCACTGTTGAAGATGAAACATTGAACTCAACGAACATTGAGAATTACATCATTCTCGCCGATGAGGAAACTGCTCCAAGTTCGATTGAATTGTTTGTTCATCCAGACTACCTCATTATCGAATTGAATATCTTTATGGATGCTGGTGGTGATGGCGTCTTTGCAAATGGAACTGCAATGAGTCCTTCATTCACTCTCATGCCTCTCAACGACCATGGTCAACAGCACAATTACACCGCTGCTGACTATTCTTCTGCGGGTAACATCACCGTCGTGCTTGAGCCTGGACTTTACAATCTCCAGTTCAACGCAACAGATGCTGCAGATGAGAATGCATCGGACTACATGCTCGTAGGAATCAATACGTTCGACCCAATACTGGTTGGACTCACAGTGTATGAAGAATCCTTAGCATTCCCTCTACGTAACGACTACTTGGTCACTGGAGTACTCACGAACTTGTCTGGTGGCGCTGTTGAAAAGCAATTCTTGCTCCGAAATGAAGCTGATGATTTGTGGTTCAACATGGCATCAGACGTTGACGGTAATTTCACTTCCTACGTTCCAGCCGGTGAATGGGTTGCCATTATTGCACCATTCTTGTCTGACAACGACAGCACTGAAACCCTCCGTTATCCGTTCACTGTTGATGAAGACTCATCTGTTCGAACAGGCTTGAATTTTACTTCTTTTGATGTAATTGAAATTCAGTTCAAACTTCAAGAATTGAACACAGAAACGAATATGTCTGGAATACGTGTGACTCTTGTGAGTCATGATGGATTTGGCAATGTTACTCTTTCGAAGTCTGATCAAAATGGAAACATCAGTGAACAATTGATGCCAGGAAACTGGAGTTTGTTCCTCAACGAAACATCTCCTCAACATCAATGGACTCTTGACACCTCTTCGACACCATTCTCGACTGCCTCGGCAGTTGATGGCATCGTTGACCTTGGAATCATCTCAGCAGTACTTGAAGTTGAAATTGGTGGAAAGGTATTCTGGGATCTTGATGACGACAATTTACCTGATGGAACCGAGGGTGTTGCAAACACTACGGTGACTATCCTTGGAATGAACAATTCTGAAATCAATACCAACGTAACGACTGACGAATTCGGAGTTTGGGCTCTCTTTGTCCCAATCCAAGACGAATATCAAGTCTCAGTAAGCAAGGAAGGCTTCAGTACTAAAGTCTACAATGTCTCGAATACGAGTGCTTACCCTGTTTACTCAGAACCTGAATCGTATGATATTGAACTGACAGCAGGAAATGTTACTGTTTCTGGTAACGTAACTGACATTATCGATGCGAGCCGATTAAACGGTTCCACTGTTGTTCTTTACCCATCCAGTGGGATGGCAGGAGATTCACAAACAATCACCCCTGTGTTTGATAACAATCAACTCACTTGGTCTGCAGTTATTGCACCAGGTAAGTGGGTTGTTGTTGTTACTGAAGCAGATGCTGGAGCAAACGGCGGCGGTGTTGCAGTCGGCTTACTCGATGCAAGTATCTCTGACGGAGCAACCCTCGACCTCGAGATGTCTCTCGGCGGATGGATTGATTTGACAACGACTTGGACAGACATCGGACTGGTTGAACACCATGCTGGTTCTGCAGACAATGGTTCAGCAATGCTCAATGAAACAGCATTAGTTACTTTCGCTATCGGCTCTGATATCGAATGGGACATGACGGTAGGAAGCGATGGTAGTATTAGCATCCTCATGCCTGCTGAAGAAATTGAGATGGATTCCTCTTTCATCACTCTTCAACATGATTTGAACCTTGAAATGGGATACATTGGCGGTGCGGTAACTCAAGTTGCTGAAGGTCGTTCTCCAGTTGTTCTTTCATACACACGTACAATCAACTCTGACACCTCAATCACCTTTGCCGAAGACAGTATGGTCAATGCAACAGCAGTTGTTGATTCTGATCTTGCCTTCTTAGCAATTGCAGAAGACGAAGGATACAAAGCCATTGAATTTGATTTGAACATCAACTATGATGGAACTGAAACTGTCCAAGTGTTTGACGTTCTCGGTCAAGTCGGTATCGCACCAGACGAGGCAGACTGGAATGTTGAATTCTGGAATGGTACAGCGTTTGTCGAATCCTATCAAATCTCGCTCGGAATTGGAAACGGCTCTGCTGATACCAGTGTCGAATCTTCGACAGTGCTCAGAGTTCGCATCCTCACAGCAAACCAATCTGAAGCCTGGCATTTGCAAGACCCTCATACGCTTAAGGTTCGTTTGATTACAGATTCAACACCTTCAAGTGAAATTGCCGTGACTGTTCAAGTTCCACAAATCTATGCATTTGAGATCAGTGATTATCCTACTGAAATTGGAATTGGCGGCGGCGGCAGTAGTTCATTCGGGTTCATGCTCGAAAACACTGGAAACGGTGATGATTCGTATACCATTGAGCTCTCAGACAACATCCCAGTTGGTTGGGAAGTCACTCCAATGAATTCAGTCATCACCATCACAAAGGGCGACAGTCGTTCTCAATTGTTTACAGCATATGCACCTGAGGACTTTGTTTCAGGTAGCAAGACTGTGACGGTTATTGTGACCAGTGAAGACGGTCTGGTTACCGAATCCTTTAGTGTCGAAATCTCGAAGGCAAGTATCGTGCTCTTTATCGATCAAGGAGATATTGTGACACTTTCAGATAACGTTGCTGACACTGCTGGTAAACTCGTGATACCAGTCACAAACCTTGGTTTCTTAGGAAGTTCAGATGTAATCGTAACTGCAGAGATTGTCGATGGTAAGTCGCTCGGTCAACAGACGATTACTCTCAATCCAAATGGAACGACAAATGCTGAATTCGATCTGCTTGCAGATGACGCCAAGGGTACAGTTCGGTTTAAGATCACAGTCCAAGTTGTTGGTGAAGATAGTTCACAAGTGACTCAAGAAATTGGAATTGAAGATGGAGAACAATCAATTGACTTCTCGATCGAATACTACATCTCTGGAGATTCTGAAGATTCTATCTGGCTAACTGTGGTGATTTTCCTGCTGGGTGCTCTTGTGATCTTCGGTGGAGTTCGTGTTGCTCGTGCTAAGTCTTCACCATCTCGATTCTGATATCAGACAACACATTATATCCAAAGTTACTCAAGTAACTTTGCTGGTGTAGTGCCATGGAGGCAGAGTGATGAAGGGATTAGAGAGTTTTGAATTGCTCGCGGAGCCCGATGATTCCAGGATTCTTTCCGCCATCGATCCATCAGCAGTTGGTTTTCAGGATGCTTGGCGTGCTGAAGTGACGGGATGGGCTCCTTTAGATGCCATACCAGTACCTCAATTGCGTCGAAAGAGAATTCTGGCTACCAATGGAGCGATCTTTGCGATTATTGTCATCATCTTACTTGTCGTGTGGGACTCTGGTCTCTTGTTTCTCGAACTCTCACCCCCTAAATCGGAATGGGCGAATGAGCAATCACAACTTGATGAATTTTCTGAACTCGGCCTTACAGGTGCCGGGGTCAAGGTCTGCATGGTTGATACTGGTTTGGATTTGAGCAACCCAGCATTTTCTGAGGTAGAGGTGACTTTTAAGGATATGATCGGCA
>Ga0308019_10001373_pt1 | contig 14854 bp, 9 predicted proteins | sample Neamet284_FD_203135 | JGI IMG/M metagenome (GOLD analysis project Ga0308019, IMG submission 203135) | Marine microbial communities from water near the shore, Antarctic Ocean - #284 | ecosystem: Environmental > Aquatic > Marine > Unclassified | place: Southern Ocean | collected 2014-10-01 | reverse complement strand
ATTCCAGGAATTGGTTTGACCTACATCCATGAATTCAATATAGCGCACGATTACATCACTTCCAATGAATCTGTCAGCGACCATTTTCACCGAATGCTCATTGTAACCTGCTCGAATAACCGTATTCACTTTGACGCTCAAGCCAACCTTGCGAGCTGCTTCAATGCCAAGAAGAACGGTTTCTGGGACTTCATCGGTATCTCCCATCGCCTGAAATGTTTCTACATCAACTGCATCTAGCGATACAGTTACGCGGTCAAGCCCTGCATCTGCTAAATCTTCGGCAAAACGTTCTAGCAGTATCCCGTTTGTCGTCATGGCGATATCAAGTTCATTTGGCAGCATTTTGATGAATTTACAGATGTCTTTGCGCAGTAAAGGCTCGCCACCAGTCAGGCGTACTTTAGAAAGACCAAGCGGGATTAGTGACTCAACAACCGTTGTCAACTCCTCATAGCTAAGGATTTCTTTTTTCGCTAGAAATACATGATTTGTCCCGAAGTGTTCCCTTGGCATACAATATCTACAGCGCATATTGCAACGGTCAGTAAGGGAGATTCGCAAGTCTCGTAACGGACGGTTACGGGAATCTCTGACCATATTCACTGCTATGGTAGCCCGCACTTCAACATGTGCCTTGGATGACTTCATGTTCAGGCACCAACTCGCTATGTCAATGGGGGCTGGAGTACAAGGGCCTCTTGGCCTTGGGAAGGATGAGCAAAACGTGCTTGTTATAGAGCCTAGTGTCCTTTCTGGAGTTTTGAAATTACCTCCTTCAAAAAGTCATGCAATGCGTTGGATAACCCTTGCCAGTATGGATGAGAATCCAACAAAAATCACTATGTGGGAAATCGGTAATGATGTTCAAGCAATGATCGATTGCTGGCACAAATTGGGCCTCGAATGGAATGGCAATACGATGAATGGTGGCAAATTGTCACGCCCTGATGCGGCCTTGGATTGCGTAAATAGTGGGACCGCTCTTAGGTTTTTGATTGCACAAGCAGCAACTTGTAATTTCCCAATAGTACTTGACGGGGATGCAAGCCTACGTGCAAGGAGTTCCTTACATTTGCTGGAATCACTGGGGGTTTCTGTTTCGAAGGGGGATAATAGCAGTGAATATCCATTGAATATTCATGGCCCATTCGATAAAGAAATAGTGGAACTTGATGTTTCAAGAACTTCACAATTTCACTCAGCAGTGATGTTGATGACCCCCCGGACAAATGGCTTCACTTTACTAACTAAAGGAGATGCAGTGTCACGCCGTCACTCTTCTTTGACATGGAGATTATGCCAACTTACTGGTGCTAAAGAGCCAGGAGTTCCTTGGAAAGTCAACTGCCCAGACGTCAATATCCCTCCCGATGCTTCGATGATGGCTTTTGCTAAATTGGCCAGTCTTGATGTGGAAAACCCTCCGGATGAGTCGGAATCGATCGGGCATTCTTTGGAAAACAGTGTATTGAGGGATTCAAATGATTTGATCACGCCGATGGCAGCATGGCTTTCGATGTCAAATGGTGGTGTAATTTCGGGGGCAGCTCATGCTGCTCATAAAGAATCAAATCGAATAACAAGAACAGTTGAGATGCTATCTCAATTTGGAATCGAGTCATCCGCTACATCGGATGGCATTATCGTAAAAGGAGGCCAAGTGCCACGAAGACCAGAGGGTGTCGTAGCGACATATGGCGATCATCGCATTCAAATGACTGCAGTTATTTTAGCAGGGATTTGTGGTGGCGTTATAGAAGGGCCGAATCTTCATGAAGTAGCATGGCCTTCATACATCGAACAATTGCAGAGTCGTGGTTTGATTGTCGAATCAAAATAATTCAACCATGACGCCCGAAGTGATGGTCAAGGGCATTTAGTGGTATTCGCATTGCAGTTGGCCTACCGTGTACGCACGCCCAAGGATTGGGTATTCTGCGCATATCATCTAGCAAGCGCCTCATCTGTGACAGATTTAATCTCTCATTTGCCTTTACAGCACCACGGCAAGCATTGAGGAACGCTAGGTGGTCTTTGCGCTGCTCAACAGTTTCCAATGGCGCTCCATCCTCACTCATATCCAGCAGTAGGTCATGCACAAATGGTTCTAGTTCACTTGCAGAAAGTAAAGCAGGTGCACTTGATATCGAATATCCTCCTGCATTTGATTCAATGATGAATCCCATCGAAGTCAGATCCTCTATTCGGGCTTCTAAACGAGCAATCTGTCTAGCGTCGAGTTCTAGTGGGACCGAACTGATTCTTTTTTGCGCTTGCCACAGACTTTCATCATGGCGCAGTCTTTCATATCGGACTCTTTCATGAAGGGCGTGTTGATCGATAAGAAGCAATTCTTCTTCAGCCTGCACAAGAATATAAGAATCGGCAAATTGAGCTAACGGCTCCATTGCTGGTAAATTATTGATGACTGGTCCAAGCGGCTCAGAACTTTCAGGGTCTTCTGCATCAAATCCAGCATGCCTATGCAATTCTCTCTCACTGCTAGACAATGCGGGTGCAATTGCCTCTTTACCCGTGATTGTAGTTTGAGACGATTCAGCAACAGACACCGGTCTTGGTTTTTCGGCCTGTTTAATTTCAATCGGTTTATCTCCAGTCAAAGACACTTGAGCCATTTGTGCCCAAGCAGGTTTCTCTACACCTCTTTTTTCAACTGGTTGTGATGCAAGTGAGGTTATTCCAGTTATTCCACCGCTTGATTCTGGTTCAGTAGGAGTGGATTCCAAGGTGTAAGCAATAGCGCGTTCTAATCTTTCCAGAACTCTCCATGAATGGCGAAGTCTAACTTCTCTCTTGGTTGGATGAACATTCACATCGACTTCATCAGCAGGTAATTCTAGCATTAGGACGGCAACTGGGTGCCTTCCTTGCATTAAACGAGTTCTATAACCTCGGCGGATAGATTGCAAAAATGGCTGTGATGCAACAGGTCTACCATTGATCAGAATGTGGATGTCATCACCCTTTCCTCTTGTGATGTCTGGTGTTGAAATCCATCCTTTCCAATTTTCTTCACCAGGTGCAGCATCATCACTTGGAGGCGATGAAATCTCAATCATACGGCCTGCTTGGCGACCTAATATGTCGTAAAGGCGGTCTTCCATTTCTTCTACCGCAGGAACTTCGAGAATGACTTTGTCATCACTTGTTAATCTGAAACCTACTTCTGGGTGACTAATCGCATGGGATACAACAACGTCTACAATTTGGCTTGTTTCTGTTGCAGGTCGACGCTGGAAGGATAACCTTGCAGGTTGATTAGCAAAAATATGGGCAACCTCTATGCAAGTACCTTCAGCAATTCCAGCAGGTTCAATATTTCCTTTGTTGCCATTATCCATTACGATTTGTTGGCCTTTAGTACCTGCTGGGCGGCTAGAAATCGTGAGTCTGCTAACCATTCCTATGCTGGCCAGTGCTTCCCCTCTGAATCCTAAAGTACCGATTGATGCTAGATCTTCTTGACTTCGTAATTTACTTGTAGCGTGCCTATCCAATGACAGTGGTAAATCCTCTTCATGAATCCCAGACCCATCATCGAGAATGCGCATTAAATCAAACCCACCCCGTTCAACATCTACAGTGATTATCCCAGCACCTGCGTCTATAGAGTTTTCAACTAATTCTTTGACAACTTGTGCAGGTCTCTCCACCACTTCTCCCGCAGCAATATGGCCAATTGTATTCTCATCGAGTTGGATTATTCTACTGGGTTCAGTCATTTCTCTCCCTCCAATATTCTCTGTAACTCATACAATGCTTCGTGAGCATCTCTCGGACTCATTGAATCGGGGTCAATACTAGCGAGTGCTTGCTTTAGGGCTTCACCCAATCTGTCTTTTTCAACTTTGATTTGAGGCTGTCCTACAAATCCAAGCAGCGATGCTTGGCCTGCACTTCTTGCTGTTGGTGTTCCCTTTTCACCGGCCTTAGCTCCGTGGGCTTGCTTCTCGAGGAATCCTAGTAAGTCACCAGATCGTTCGACTACATGGCGAGGTAAGCCTGCTAGGGCAGCCACTTGTACTCCATATGAATCATCACACGGGCCATCGGCAACAGTGTGAAGGAATTTCAATTCGCCATCAGATTCTGCGACCTGGACATGAACATTGACAAGTCCTTCAGCATCGCCTTCTAGGCCAATAAGTTGGTGATAATGTGTTGCAAATAATGTTCTAGCGCCTATTCTTTTACAGATGTCTTCAGTTACTGACCAAGCAATAGAAAGCCCATCGAAGGTAGATGTACCTCTACCGATTTCATCTAGAAGGATAAGTGAATTTGAAGTAGCCCGTTTGAGAATATGTGCAACTTCCATCATTTCCATCATGAATGTAGAACGCCCTCTTCTAATATCATCAGATGCGCCAACTCGGGTAAATATTCTGTCTACCATTCCTATTTGTGCACTATTTGCTGGTACAAATGAACCCGCTTGTGCTAGTATGCAAAGCAGAGCAGCACATCTTAGGTGGGTGGATTTACCACCCATGTTTGGACCTGTTATCAACATGAACTTCCGTTTGCGGTCTAGCCGGATGTCGTTAGGGACAAACCCAGTTTGAACTTCTAAAACCGGATGGCGTAGCCCTTTTGCTATCAGACGGTCATCCTCATGGATTGTAGGTCGATTCCATGCTCTTGTCCTTGCAACTTCAGCAAAGCATTGCAGTACGTCGATTTGAGCGACACTGGAACTGATGACTCCAAGAGTTCTAGATTTCTCTTTACATCTATCGCGCAAGTCTCTAAACATATCATATTCCATTGAATTGGCCTTAGATGCTGCCGTTAACAAGCGGTCTTCCCATTCCACTAAGTCATCAGTAACGTATCGGCTACCTGTAGTCATTTGTTGCTTTCTTTTCCAGTCATCTGGAACTTTGGATAAATGCGTCTTAGTTACCTCCATAAACCAACCAATCTGGCGATTATGCCTAACTTTCAGGGACGGTATTTCAAGGCGTGCTCTTTCTTTAATCTCGTGATCTTTGAACCACTTGTGACCTATTGCAGCAGCAGTTCTCAGCTCATCCAATGTTGCATCCAATCCCTCTCTAATCAGGCCACCATCACGCAAAGATAGTGGTATTTCATCATTTAGATTGGCTTGAATATCGATTCGCATCAATTCTAGAATGTCGAGGTCTGCAGAAATCGTATTGAGGAGGCTATCATCCATTTCCAAACATAACGACTTGAGCCTAGGCATTCGTTCCAATGCTAGGCCGATGGCAACAATGTCTCTTCCACCTGAGCGATTGTAGGATAATTGAGTGGCTAACCTTTCCATATCTCTCAATCCTCTAAGGCTATCTCTCATCTCATCCAATCTGCGAGATGAACGTGCTAATGATGCAACAGCATCTTGCCTCGCTTCGATTCTATCCTTATTGGCAAGTGGCCTGAGGAGCCATTGTTTGAGCATCCTGCGGCCCATAGAAGTTCGGCAGCGGTCAATCGCCCCAAGGAGTGAGCCTTCTTTCTCTCCAGCCAGTGTTTGAGTAAGTTCTAGATTGCGCAGTGTAGTCTGGTCGAGAACCATATTTCCATCTGGGCGCATTATCTCTACTTCCTTTACATCAACCGCATCTAGGATATGCATTGCTGCAAGATAGTCAGCAGCTAATCCTGCAGCATCCATAGCCAGAGGTGAATCGCCTAGGTCAATATGTCCTAAATCGGCAACTTCAAGGATATTCTTTAGAGCATTTTCTCCTTTTCGGCGTGATGAGGTATGCTGAGATAGGGTAACTCCATCCAATTGCGAGATAACGTTTCGAATTTCTTCTCTGTCAGCATCCCTAGGGGAGAATATTACTTCTCTTGGACTACTGCGCAACAGATCATCCAGTAACCGGTCCCATCTTTCATCACCGTGATGTTCCATTGTCCAAACATGGCCAGTAGATGCGTCCAAAATAGCTAACCCTACACCATCTGCTTTTACGCAAATGGCTGCAAGTCCAGCGATTTCATCGGTTCCAATCAAACTCTCTTCGTACAAGGAACCAGGGGTATAGACTCTAGTTACATGCCGTTCGAGTAATTTTGCACCTTCGCGTAATTCATCTTCCTGCTCGGCAACACATACTTTGTGTCCCGACTGCAACATCTTCCGCAAGTTATCTTCAAGAGCATGCCAGGGAAATCCAGCCATTGGTATTGGTTTGTCCGCTTTCTTATCACGGCTCGTAAGTGTTATCCCTAGAACTTCAGATGAGACGACTGCGTCACCATGAAACTGTTCATAGAAGTCTCCCATACGGAAGAAAAGGACGGAATCTGGATGTTCCGTTTTGATGTCCATGTATTGGTCCATCATTCCTCTTTTCGTCATTGGGACCCATCCACCGCTTGCGCTAGAGTGCCCCCACTTTGACGGGGGTTGGTAAATGCTGCCCTCGAATAATCACCCATTCCTACGGAATGAACGGTGAATTTCTCAGAATACTTCGCCTTTACGAATAGCATCTGAGATATTCCATCCCATCATGCCTAGTATCAACATTGAAACTAGAATGAAACCGAGGTCGATCAGCCCTCGTAAACTGGTGAATGAATACCTTACATTGCTGTCTATAGACAATGCGGCAGGTTGGTCTTTACCGTCGACGCCATAAATTGAAATCAAACCGTTATCGTCACAGGAAATATGGGTGGGAATAATTTCAAGTGGACTAGGTAATTTTTCAATATTAATTCCTTCATCTGAGATAATAGCAACAGTCGTTGAACCTATTCCTCCAAATAGCCAGACATCTCCATTTAAATCTCCAATAGCGGCAACGCTTGACATTCCCAATGAAGTTCCAATACCGTCTGTTATAGAGATGGCATCAGAGGTCCCTGTGGCAATGTAGCCATTATCGGTAGCAAATATTCCATGTATCCTACCCAGGTCACCCATGTGTACGATTTTGGTTGAAGGTGCATTAGTTCCATCCCATTGTACTGAAAGAACTAATTCAAACATTGGCGGAGATGCAGGATTAGAACCAAGCCAGTTGGATGGTGCTTGCCAAGATCCTCCAACAAGCCATCCATCTTCTGTCGGTACGACTGCTCGGAGGTGCAGGCTCCCTTCAAGATTAGCAGAGGGGGATGCAGTTTCTCCTGGCACTAGGCTCATTGCTGCAATTGAACTTGTAGTCCCATCCTGGATGATTATCAACATCTGTTCTTGGTCGTTAGGGGAAAGTTGGGATGCTATAATATCGCGTCCTAGGCTCATTGGAATCCAACCCAATTCTTCAGAGTCATCTTCTTCAGAGAACCAAATTATTCCCTCCTCGCCTGGGCATGCAAATGTGTAGTGACCGTGCTGAACCAAGCATGTGCTAAATGGCGCCTGCTCTGAATTTCCATGTAATGATACAGTCATTCCGCTTTCGGCCTGATAGAGAATCGCATCGCCAGCTGAATCATGGATAGCACCTTCAGCAGTCATTTTTCCGCCGTCGTGAACACCTGGTAATTCACTAGACCAATCGATTAACACAGCCCCAGTTATTATGAAAAATGTGAATACTGCAAACGATAACCACTGATGTTCAGATTCCTCCTCAAGGAGTCTACGCCAAGCCGACATTAACCGATGCTGTGGGGGTCTTATCCATGACCTTTCCGCTACGGAGATAAATTGCAATGCATCGGTATGGTCAAATAGGGATGGTCGGTCGCAAAATTGCCCGGAGGTATCAAGCATGGCACGTAAGCCCGCAAGTATGTACCGCAGACTCAAAGGTCCTGCGTATACCCGACGAAAGTATATCGGTGGGGTTCCAAACAACCGTATTCTTAATTTCTACGCCGGCAATCGCCGTGCTGCGGAAACAGGAGGGTTCCTTATGGAACTCAACCTAACCGCTAACGAATCTTGTCAGATCAGGCACACTGCACTAGAAGCAGCCCGTGTTATATCCAATTCAACAATCAGAAATGCAGCGGGTGTAGAGAATTACGCACTTCGTGTCCACACCTACCCTCATCACATTCTACGTGAGAATAAGCAGGCTACAGGTGCGGGTGCAGACCGTGTTTCTCAAGGAATGCGCTGTGCATTCGGAAAGAATGTTGGTACTGCAGCACGTGTAAAGCGTGGACAGCGTGTTATATCACTCCAATTCACTCCCGAGAACTATCTTGTTGCTAAGGATGCGCTACGTAAGGCTAGCATGAAGTTCCCAACTCCATGTACTACCACGCTAATTCGTGGACACGAGCACGTTAAGGGATTGGTTTAGGCAAGATACTTGCCTTTTGGCAAATACGGTACGCCGTTGCTTGATTGCTAACTGGCTTCGTATTGCCATAACTACCGGCTGATTCATGAACATTAGACTAGACGACTTTACAGGAGGGGAATAGTATGCGAGTTGCAGTTTTGAAGGAAGACAATTGTCAACCAAAGAAATGTGTGGACGAATGTATGACATTCTGCCCTCCGGTTCGTAATGGGCAAGAATGCGTAGTGATGGATGAATCAACTGGCAAACCCCATATTTCAGAAGCCCTATGCATCGGTTGTGGTATTTGTGTCAACAAGTGCCCACACGATGCTCTTATCATCACTCAATTACCTTCTGAGTTAGAGAGTGACATGATTCACCGCTACTCTCTAAATGGATTCAGATTATTTCGTCTTCCAACCCCATCTAAAGACTCAGTTGTCGGTATCTTGGGCCCCAACGGAATGGGGAAATCCACTGCATTCAACATATTGAGCGGCTCTGTTATTCCAAATCTCGGCGATTTTGAAGCAGATGAAGTCTGGTGGGAGGATGTTATCGCTAGCCTGCCGCGTGGTGTATTGAGAGATTTCCTGATAGATGTAAGCAAATCCGAGATTACAGTGGCATTGAAGCCACAATACGTGGATCATATTCCTAAAGCAGTAAAGGGTAATGTTGGCGATCTACTTACTTCAGTAGATGAAAGAGGAGCCTATCTCGAGATGGTCAAAAAACTTGGGATAGACCATTTATTGGATAGAAACTTAGATCAATTATCTGGCGGTGAATTGCAAAGAGTTGCAATCTGTGCCACTATATTGAAGGATGCTGATGTGTATTTCTTTGACGAACCGTCATCCTATCTCGATATTTATGAAAGGATGCGGGTTGTTGGAATTATCCAAGAGCTAGCAGAGACATCTAGAGTAATAGTTATCGAACACGATTTAGCGGTTCTAGATGTATTAGCAGATTTAGTTCATATTGTATATGGTTTGAAAGGAGCATACGGCATTTTCACCCCTGCCCGCTCAACCCGTCAAGCCATAAACGCCTACCTTGATGGGTTCCTTCCTGAGCAAAATGTCAGGATTCGAGACAAACCTATCAAATTTCAAACTCACACAAATCGTTCTAGCGAACTTGGCTATCCTGTAGTTGAATGGGGTGGACTAGAGAAAAAACTTGGAGATTTCCATCTTAAAACTGGAGATGGAAAGGTACACCAGGCTGAAGTTGTAGGAGTTGTTGGTCCAAATGGTACTGGCAAATCTACAATGATAAAAATCCTAGCAGGAGAGTATGAATACGATGCAGGTTGGGTCACAGCAGATGCAACTATCTCTTACAAACCTCAACATATTGATATTGATATGGATTGTACAGTTCAGACTTGGTTAGATGCTGAAGTCGGGCCTCGATGGAGAGCAGGTGAATACCATGCTACCGTCATCCGTGCTTTAGGTGTCGATGAATTACTTGCTAAACAAGTAAACAATCTCTCAGGAGGAGAGGCTCAGGCAGTGGCGATTGCAATTTGTTTAGGCAAAGAGGCTGATTTGTATCTACTCGATGAGCCTAGCGCTCATCTAGATGCAAATACTCGTATGGAAACTGCAAAAGCAATACGCAGAACAATGGAATCCAATGAAAAAGCGGCATTCGTTATCGACCATGACGTATATTTCATCGATATCGTATCAGATTCTCTTCTTGTATTCGAAGGTGAAGGTGGCAAGCAAGGAATGGCAGAAGGTCCGTTCGAATTACGCGCTGGAATGAATCGCTTCCTCAGTGGAGTCGATGTAACCTTTAGGCGAGATCACGATTCAAAGCGTCCGAGAATAAACAAAGCAGCTAGTCGTAAAGACAGAGAACAGCGTGCTAAAGGTGATTTTTACTCATTTGATTTCTGAGGTTCCATTATGCCAGCACAGGTTCCTCCCGAAGCACAATCGATTGGAAGGGCTCGTGGTCGCTTATCAGCCTCATCCCTGACAGCATTCCTTCGCTGTGAAAAGCAATGGTTTCTAAATTACCGAATTGGATTACGTGGTCCGCTTTCTCCACATCAGGTAATGGGTATTGAAGTCGAAGATGCATTCTGTTCAATTTTGATGAATAGGCCGCCGGTTGTTTCAACCCTTGAAGAATTGCAGAATTGGTTATTTGACTTGGTTGAGAAACATGCACTGGATGCAATTGAAAAGGGTAAATCAGTTTTCGATGGTGCACTTTGGTCCGATGGTGATTTTGATGGCTCATTCAATTTAGAATTAGTTTCTCAGATGCTAAGAAATGGTATTTTATTGCAATTAGAGGAAGTCAAGGCATGCCATGAAGCGGGTGGCGGAGTTTACGAATTCGAAATTCCAGCACCTTGCTGGGATAAACCACCTCATTACACACAACCTAGCAAAGCGAATAGTATGCTTGCTTGGAAAAACGAAGAACACGACTTTAGTGATTCAATTACCTGGCAAGATGCATGGGAAATAGCTCGGCCTTGGGTCAAAGACCCTCGCAACCCTGAGCCACAAAGAATGTATCACCCAGATAGATGGGCGGCTGGTGAATGCGACTTAGTACTACGTTGGGATGGTCGAGTGCGCATCATAGATATCAAAATGGGCGACGGTGGAGGTAAATTTGCAACAAGTCTTGATTCACAACTGAATTTTTATGCATGGCTGTGGGGTGAGACTCATGATTCATCTTGCGATGGCTTAGAAGGTTGGTACCTTACCAACGGCTTGAGGAAAATAGTTGATGTTGCACCTCTTTCTACAGAAGGATATCGAAGGGCTCACGATCAAATGAAAGATTGGAATACCGATAATACACTGCCACTAGAGTCCCCCTGTGATGGAGAAGCAGGTGGCTGCCATTGGTGCTCATTATCAAAAATGCCTTATGATTCTCCTGAAATTACAATGCCTTGTGAACCTCTCTCCTCAATACCTTCCCGTGTAAATGTGAAAGGTAGCCTACAGGGCTCTTGGGGCCCACTTCCAAACCATTATGGCGAACCAGTTTTGGGGGCGATGATTCAAGCCGGTGCCAAAATGGTAACTATTGAAGAGAGCCAACCGGGGGCTTATCCTGAAATGCATGATTCACCTCAAAATGAAATATTTATCACTGGTGCTCTCCCAGGGGTTTGGAGGCGCCAACCTCGTCTATATTTAGATGAACTAAGTTCTATTACTTCTGATTCAGATGCCGAATTAACACGCATGGGAATGCTACGAACGAAAGCCAATGTTGAGGGTGTGGTGCTCTGTTGTTCTAAGCGAGATGGAAAGCGAGCAGATGGCCGTCCTTGGTCGATGATGTCGTATCATTTATGGGATGGTGAAAGAGTAGCCGAAGTTGTAGCATTTGGTTCTGCTATCAACGGTACTATACTTTCGATAAGGCCAGGAATGATTGTCAAATTAACTTCTGCAGAATTAGGTTGGAGGGAAGGATTGGTACAACTCAGAATCGATTCAAGAACAACTCGAACCGAAATCAAATCGAAGGCTTGAATAGACTCGACGGCGGGCTTACAGAGTCATGCCAGTGCAGGTTGCAGATACGGAAACCGATGATATCGGTCCATTCAATCGATTATCAGCCTCGCAGGCTAACACTTGGGATGATTGTCCTCGGCTGTGGTGGTACCAAAACAAGATGCGGCTAAAATTTCCGCAAACACCACCTCTATTTCTTGGAAGGGCGGTTGAAGAATGTGTTTGCAGGGTTCTAATGGAATCACCCGGCATTGTATTCAATACAGCACCTGCAGACGTATTGTCCAATGGGTCCGACCATTTACTACCGCTCTTCGATGATGAATTACCACCAGATTTCATAGAATGGTGCGCTGCTAGAGTTGATGCGCATTGGCCAAGCATAAGAGATGAAATGCATGCTGAATGGAATAAGGATGCACGTAGGGCAGGTAATTGGCATGAATATTCAATGGATGCATACCGAGATATGTGCGTATCTGCACTTCGTATGCACATGGATGAATTGGATATTTGCAAGGAATCGGTCAGCGAATCTGAATTAAACGACTGGCGCAATGGCATTAGGCCAGATATCCCAGCACCGGATGGACGTCAGAACACGGGCCCAAATCCTCTGGCAAAAACTGGAAAATGTACATTGGTTGAAGCATGGGAAATTGCTAGGCCATGGTTCGTAGATCCCGATGCACCTACCTTTTCATTAAACGTCATACATCCTGAACATTGGTTCCAAGGAGAATATGATTTGGTTTACAGGCATGGCGGTCAAATCCGAATCATGGATTTGAAAGCTAGTCGAGGTGGTGGCGACCGTAGTGGCAATTATGTTGAGCAATTGCGTATCTATGCCATGCTTTGGTCGATAACACATGGCGGAGTAATTCCCGATGCTTTGGAGATTTGGTATGCTGGTGTGGGCGTACGTAAATCTATTGAGCCACCAACCGCTCAAGAGATTGGAGAATTGGAATCTAAACTCAACGATTTGTGGCAAGAGATCAAAGGCACAGAAGTCACTATCGATGACTGTCCACCAATCCCTCGGGCCTTGCGTGGGTATTCTGAAGGCGGTGTCAAGATAGAAGACCCAGCACAATCACGCTGTTCTACCTGTGATTGGGCAGGACTTTGCCCTAATGGCAGTGGAGATGATGATTTACCAGATGGAGGTCAACATCAACCACCAGGAGATCTCAAGGTATACGACCTCACTCCATTTGGGAAATTAAAACCAAGAGTCAATATTTTCTGTGAGGCATTCAGTGTAACAACAATCCCCGAAAGCCCACCGAATATCACTATCGAACAGGATGGTGGTTTTGCCTTTGTACGTATTATGGTAGAGGAAAGTGCAGGGGTGCTTACTTACCCGGAGGGTATCTCTAAAGGTGATAAATTACGCCTTGTTGGTGTGGTGCCTTCTACTAACTGGAAAGGAGAAATACAACTCAAAGTAGATCCACACGCCCGTATTGAAAAGGCATCTAAAGCAGAGGAAGGAGATGTCGGATTATTCGACTTCCAAGCTAGGTGGAATGTGGCTGGTAGAGTCGCATATACGACTTACAAATCTGGAGTTTCAAAGAATGGAAAACCCTGGGCTCGTAAAGGTATAGTTCTACTCGATGATAGCGGAAGAATCGCGGTTGAGGGTTGGGATAATGCTTGGCCTAGTATCTTCAACACTCTGAAACAAGGAGATGAAATCGCAGTACTAAACGTGTCATTAGACGCATGGGCGATAGATGTTAAGGCTAATTTGGAAAAAGGTAGCGCTCTACATGTTCTCTCAAGAGCAGACAGTTAGTCCTGTGAAAAACAAACTGGACCGTTATGGCATGCTAACATGCGCATGGATTAACCAACTTCTTCGGTGTAAGTTTACTCTTCAGTAGTTGGATTGTAAACCCCATCTGGTGCATTTTGGGGCAAGTGGTATTGCGGGTCGGTTATTAGTGCGTAAATTAGTACATCCATACTTTCCAGTAAATCCTTGGAGCATGGTTCCCATTCATTCGCTATCCCATCACATGTTGCTGTGTCATTCAGAATTTCCATGTTGGAAACTTGAGCCCAATAGATGTATTCGATTGCCATGCACTCATAGTCACAAGTAGTATCGTCATAGTGATACCATGCATTTTCGGGATAGTTGTCAGGGTGGGATATGAACTGGCCGCCTCTTGCTTCGTCCATTGCATCACTCAGCAATGAGGAATTAGGTTCTAGTCCGAAGGCATCAGGATAAACATAGACATGCCCAATGTGATTGATAGTATGCATGATTTCCTCAACTGTAGCGTCAGAACCCCAGTGTCCAGGTTGACTTGGGTCAACTTCTTCTGCGAACAATACAGCACTTACACCATTGCCAGTGTAATGTTCCATGAAATCCTCGGCTGCTTCTGATTCCTCTGAATCAAACATGGGAATCATAGCAGACATATTTTGAAGTCTAGACAATAATGCTTCATCGTCAGCAACTCCATCTTCGTCATTGTCCAAAAGTTCTGCAAGGACTGCAGCGGCGTGTAGGACCTGAGCATCGCTTAATCCAGATTCAGCATAGACTCCCAGACCAAATACATCGACATATTTAGTGAAGCATTTCATGCCAGGAGATTCAGGATTTGGGTTTGCTTCAATCTCAAAGATTGATGAACTATTATCTTCGCTGGTCATATTTTGTGCCTCACCGCAATCTGTGGTTTCATTTCCAGTAGGGGTGTCTATCCATCCTAATCCACCTTCTGAAATATTAAATTCAGAAGTTAGGTTAAATGGCTGCATTTCATAATATTCGGAATTATCATCGACCCATTTTTGAGCATATTCTAATGCAGTAATACTCCTGTTCCAATTATTTTCAAGATCAAATGCAACCTCGGTGTATGTTAGATCATTATACTCATCATAATAACAACCAACTGAATCGCCATAAGCGAGATCATATTCAGCAACGAATGAATATATTGCTGCCTTAAACGGGTCATCTGGCCATATCATGCCACATATGCCAGAATCTGCCTCTATATCTTCTTCTTCTTCTCCAGAAATACATCCTGCAAGTGATGAAGA
>Ga0308019_10001372_pt1 | contig 14857 bp, 10 predicted proteins | sample Neamet284_FD_203135 | JGI IMG/M metagenome (GOLD analysis project Ga0308019, IMG submission 203135) | Marine microbial communities from water near the shore, Antarctic Ocean - #284 | ecosystem: Environmental > Aquatic > Marine > Unclassified | place: Southern Ocean | collected 2014-10-01 | reverse complement strand
AACTTGAAAGTGGAATAAAGCAAAATGATTTGATTTATCGAGCCGTTGCCCAAATAGAACATTCGGGCATGACGGCAGTAATCGCCAACCGCTTAGAAGACTTAGGAAACCCACAAAAACCACGTGGATATTTGGTTGACAAACACGGTGCTCATTTCATTTTAGAAGACCAAAAGAAGATGTGTGATGCAATTCAAGCCTTTGTAGAAAGAGGCTATTGATTCTATAGAATAGGTGGTTGGGTTGAGAAGATTCGCAATTATCGGCAATAGAGCAATGGCTCAAGGAAAATTACCTTTGAATGACATGGCCGGTGCAGCTGGGCGTATGGATGTATTAGTTCGAGCATTGATGTCAGCATTGATGACAAGTCATGGGATGAGAAGAGATAGTGAAATCATCTTGCATCTACATGGTGGACCTGGACCGAGCAGAAGAATAAAATTCATTGGTGCTGAACTCAAAGGAGTTCATGCAGAGGAAAGGGCTGTTGCAGGTCAAATTGGCAAAGTCATACAATTACCAACTCCTGCAAGAGGTCAATGGTTACAACGCTCAGATGGAATCTATGATGGTGGTGGAGATATTGAAAATACAATTTCTGAGTGGAAAGATTCTACAATAATCCGCTTAGATGCTGCTGGCCCAAGGTTGTGGGGTGTTGATAGCATAATTCCTCAGCAAAGTAATCCTCTTTCAAAGTCTGTAGGTGAATGGGATCAAACTAAAGTCAGTGGCATTGATATTGCATTTATTTTGAGTGATGACAAACCATTAACTGAGTCTCAAAAACTTATGGAAAATACTATTGCTCGTTCTTTAGGGGAAGAATGGGTACAAGGTCATCTAGCGATTGCAATCTGCCATTTCCTACTTGATGAAGGCGTATCGCTAAATTTGTAATTTTATTACAGATCTCTACAATAAGAACCATCTACTATTGGCGTCTCCAATGGCTCTAATATCATGGTAATGCCATTGACTGGGTGTCCATCAGACCAATCTCCCAGATTAGTCATTTGCTGATTCTCATCTCTTAGGAATGATTGTGCTGAAGAAAGCAAGTCCGAATCTGCAGTGAATAATTGTCCTTGAGTTGAAATCCTTGCTGCTTGAGCATCGATTCGTGAATAATAAGATAAATCTGCAAAGTTATCATGGATAAAAGATGCTTGAATAAAGTGGCTTGCCATCATCCGAGGGAATCCATAATAATCAGATTCAATGCGAAGATATTGCACTTGTGAATCATTTAGTGGAGTTGTTGAGTCTCTCCCAGATATGCGCTCCTGTTGCCACCTTGCTTGGCAAGGGTGGACAGTATAATCAGAAGAATATTCAGTGAGTTGGACCCATGTATGGTCGGGCAGGTTAGACATATTGCCGCGTAATGGATTGCCTTTTTGTGCATGAATCCATGATGCCTCTAATGAGATTTGCAAAGATGATGTGCCCCAGCCAAGTTGCAATCCTCTATCGAGTATAGAGAAAGTAGTTCCACCACCCATACTATGGCCACCAATCCAAAGGTTGTCAAAACTAAGTGAGGTATTTGTTCCAGTATGCTGTTGTAAAGTTGCTGCTAATTGACCACCTCCAGTTGCATTGAGAGCAGATATAGCTCTAGTTATTCCCAGCCAAGCCATATCATAACGGGTTTGATGCTGTGGATGATTTGAACCACCCTCCTCATAGATCAATTCGAAATCCTCATCGATACTACTCAAATCTAAATCGCTAATGTATTGCGGGAATATGACTACAAGTCCTCTAGAGGCCAGTAATTCCAACGTATCTCGGTAAACCTCTACATCTGCACCTCCGTAGCCATGAAGGTAAATAGCGACGCCCAGTTGCTTTGAATCTACATCCGAATCGGTAATACTCGGCATGAATATATGTACATTCCAATCGGAACCATCATCTTGGCTAGGCCAATACTGGAAATCAGGTGCTGAAGTAAATACTGGGATTGATGTTTCTATGACACTATATTGTGCCTCCATATTGCCCCAGTCACCTGAGTTCAATTGAGGTTGGTCAGGAGCAAAACCACTCATGTCCCATGTATTTGGTAGAGCCAATGTCAATCCTGCTGCCAGTAATAATCCAACTTCGATAACTGCAAAGATTTGATTTTTATTGAGGTTGCTTTTTTTGTCCTTTATTGATTTTTTAAGCGCATCAATAAGTACGGTATCGGTTAGCAGCATGTTGATTACAAGAAGAGTAATAAAAAATCCTAATACGAATGGCATTGCTCTTACTGAACCAAAGAAGAAGGAAAAATCAAGCATTATGTATAGTGCTGAAAAGGCCATTAAATATCCGATTAGGAATTGAGTAACCGCTACAGATATATCTCTGCTAAATTTTTGTTTTAGATTTTCATTTTGAAATAGTTTGTATTTGATGACAAAGGCGATAATACCAAATGGTATCAGATAGCCTTCAAACATTCTTAGTGTCAAAGCATCTGAAATTCTATAATATGCAAACTCAAACAGTGCATATTCGAGGTTTAACCCGGAAAGCATTGACACTATAACAGGGCCAAAACCAACTAAAAAACCCAACAAAAACAGTATTCGGGTTGAATTAAGTGTATTCAGACTAACTTTCATCCTAACACCTCAGATTAATTAATTGCCATTTATATTATTCAACAAGCCAATTTGGCGTTCCACCATCAGAGAAATCTAAGGCCCAGGTTAGAAGTTTGTCATCCAATGCCAAAGGGTGAGTTTGTGGCCAAGTAGGCATACAAGAAATGCTGGCTTTATTTGCTGCTACAGCATCACAATCTCCTAGCACGATTGGATCGTGGTAAATCTGTGCTCCTGCGATTTTAAATGTTGCAGTTTCGCCACTTGGTTGCCCGTCTGCTTGCCCGTCTGCCGCACTACCATCATCAAACATAACAGCATTACGATACCAGCGTAATCCAAGACGAGTTGTTGCCCAAGTTCCATCCCATTGGGGAGGAACATTGAGGTTTAGCATTAATTCACCATGCCTAAATGCAGTTCTTAGAGCGTTAATTGGGTCACTTTCCCAAGCAGGGTGTAGTGGAGTTTCTGGCCAGCGAGAGATGTGTGGCGCAGTAATATCAACATGAGGTCGGCATCGGTTTTCAGGAATTACTGGTAGTATTTTCAACGCTAATTCCACTAATTCAACCGTAGCAATAATTGCATGCTCAATACCTTCTGGCTCAAACGAAGCGAATGAGGTTGCAATTGCTGGCATACCATACAATCCTGCTTCCCTAGCAGCACCCATAGTGCCACTGTGTAAACTGTCTTGAGAAAGATTAGGTCCGAGGTTTACTCCTGAAACTACCAAACGTGGTTCAATGTCTGGAATTAATCTTTGAAGTCCTCCATCCAATGCAACAATTACCGTATCACATGGCCTGCCATGTAATTCATACAGATGAATAGGAGCAGCGGCATCATCTTTGCACAATCCCCATTCACTAATTAGATCGGAACGTTGTCGCAATTTCATAGAGGTATTGAGATTGATACTCATGCCAGTAGCGCTTTGATTTTCGGATGGAGCGAATACGATGATAGCATGTCCAGCCTCATGTAATGCTTGTACGAGCAAACGAAAACCAATGGCCTCAATGCCATCATCATTAGTCAGTAATAACCAACCTGCCTCTGGATGTTGATTGTTTGGAAGTGAAGTCATAGTAGTCCCTCATGTTAGTGTGCTAGAATCTTGCCCTTCATCCTTCGCCAGCGTTTCAGTCTCATCAGGAGTGCCATATATCACCAATAACAAGCCAATAATTAGTATTGGCCCGCCTATCCAAGTCCAAAATCCAGGAACTCCTGTATCGAAAAAGAACCAACCGATTAGAGAACCTAGCAATGGCTCAAGAGTAACTGAAGTTGAAACTGTTAGAGGTGACATATACCTTAGACAAGTGTTCAAACCGGTATGGCCGAGGAGGCCACCAATAAATGCCAGAAGCATGAACCAAGGTAAGTGTTCTACACTAATCCAGCCAAATATATCAGATATGTTGACGCTTGGCTCGAGAATTAATGAGGCAGGAATTAGCAATATGGAAGAGATTAGAGTTACTGGGAAAGCATAGATGAATATCGGCATCCAAGTTCTTAGAATCTTACCACAAACGATGTATCCGACTACAAATATCGCTCCTAAGAATGCAAGGAAATCTCCAAACACAGTTACGACATGAGAACCTTGTACATCGCCTTGGTCAAGCAATGTAATCCCTGCCCCCATGACACCCATTATCGCACCAATTATTTCGAATGTAGTGGGATTTCTGTGCTTGGCCATTATTCTTGCTAAAAATATCATTCCCACTACTATTACCAAAGGATGTGCTGTCACAAATAGCAATGAATGAGTCAGTGAAGTTTTATCTAGACTTGGAACCCAAGTTCCAAAATGTAATGCAAGGGCCAATCCACTCAACCAAACTACCTTCTGAGTTTGTGGAGCAAAGACTCGTTTGCGTAATTCAAGGTCCATGGAGCGCCATTGCCAAAAAGCCAGTGGCGCTAAGATAAGCGCTGTAGATTGTAATCTCCAACTGGCCTTGAGCAAGGGAGGAATTTGCAAATGCTGTAATATTGCTCCTGCACTCGAAACACCAATTATCGCGGCAACTAACAAGCCCCATACCCAAACAGGGGTTGCTTGCTTTGCCATCAGATCACACTCAGATTCAAGCTTCTAATATTGCATCGCTAGATTTGCCACCGATGACTCCAGCACGCTTGAATAGTGAATAGATGGTAAATCCAATACCAACATTGAGTCCAATGAATCCAATCATACGAGTGAAATACCAAACCATCGAGTTACCAAAGTCCGAAATTCCAAAGAAAGTTCCACTTTCATTTCCATCCGTTGGCGTCCATAGCGAATCGATAAAGGAGAGTATACTCGATTCGGTGCCAAAGAATGCTTCACCGGTTAACAGACCTGCTGCGACCATGAAAGTACCAAGCAAAATCAATGCACGTTGGTTTTCAGCAGCAGTGGTACCGGACTCCTCCTTTATTTTGTTAATACGAGGAGTTAGTTTCTTGTCTTCCCATTGGTCACGAGCAACACCACCGATTAGCATAGGTAGCGTGTGTGGAATATCTAGGTACATTCCAAGTCCGAAAGAAGTACCCATGCCAGTAGCCCATTCTACGAACATTCCAAGCAAGAATCCGATAGCGAGTAATCCTAAGTCACCTTGACCCTCAGCAAAGATTACAGAGAATGTAGCAAATGCATTGGCTTGAGGAGCGATCAAATCTATTCTTCCTTCCGCTAGTTGGATGGACAAGAAGATAGCAACACCAGCACCGATTATTGCTCCAGGTACAACACCCATGATATTTCCCTTAGAAATATGATATGGGCGGTTTCCAATATACAATGAATTCTTGTAATCTCCGATAACAGTTCCAGACATTGAGATTGCAGAGCCGAAAACAGTTGTACCGACTAGACCCAGCAATACTGCAGTTTCTGTGGTTAGGTTAAGGAAATCCTTAGCATTCAAAAAGACTCCTAACAGCATTAACAGAACGATGAATGAAGTTCCAGATACTGGTTCTATTCCGGTTTCACCCATGACTCTAACAGCGATTGCTCCGAGTAAGAAGGTCGTAGAAATAAGTACTATTGCGAATACTAAAGCAGCAGCGATTGAGAAGCCACCGATTGCGAAAATAAGGATCATTGCAAAGAAAGTTATTGCCATAAAGATTGGAATATGTTTGAGTGGCCATTCATACCATCCCTTATCCGGCATGTATTCTTGACTTCCTTCACCCTTGAAAGCAGCTCCAATATCCTTGAAAATTGTAAGGAATGTTTTGTACATCTTGGCCAATCCAAACATTCCACCACCGACGATAGAACCTATTGCTATCGTTCGAATATATTTTGAGAATGCTAACATCTGTAAAGCAGCACCTTGTGGGTCAGCAGCATATTCTTGAATTGGTTTGTTGGTTTGAGTAAGTGCATCATAGATTGGTACATTCATTGCAACCGCCAAAGGTACTAGGAACAGCCATCCAACTATTGTACCTAAGTTAACCAAGAATGCAACTCTTGTTTTCATGAACCAACCGATTGCGAACATCGATGGAGTTAATGCAAGTCCAATATATGTGTAAGCGAATGGATTGTAAGTACCATCGGTCCAATGTGTATAATTCATAGAAGAACCATCAGCATTTATTCCTGATGGTTGATGTAATTTTCCGTGTGAATAAAATGTAGCAAGGCCATAGCCCTTGATGTGGATTGATTCAGCCAACCAATCTAGTAATGATAGTTTTTTATCGGTTAGCCAAATCAATGGATATTCAACAATGAATAATCCAACCATTGTCAAAACTGTCCATACCCCTATCGTCTTTAGAGAAGCTCTTGCATGTTCAACTGCACCTGTACTGACGTCACTGGCAATATCTAACATTTTCAATGTCGCTTCAAATCCAGGTAAAGGTAGAGGATCTTCGACCAACCAAACCCTTCTAAAAATAATGAAATACATAATTCCGAGGAAACCTGCAAACATACTCGCTACGATTCCAATAAAGGCGAGAGTGAATGTTTGACCATCATCGAGAGTGATAAGTGGACCAGATGCCAAGAAGTACTCGGGCTTTGTTGCCAATAAGAAAATAGCAGGGAAGGTGAAAATAAAACCGGTAGAGGCATGGGTGGCACCAGTTGTAGCAGATGTCGCAATGTTAACCTCAGAAGGGCTCCATTGCATTGCCATTCCAAGCAGGTAAGCGATGTACCAAGCAGCAGAAATCGCTAGACCTAACTTCAGGCCGATATAGGCGGTAACCCCTGAAAAAATCGCTCCTATTGCAATTCCTATCAGAACTTTACTAGTACTCCAATGCGATACTTCAAATGATTCTTTGATGTTCTTTTCCTCTAGATATTGTTCTAGAACACCTGTGTTAAGATTGTTATACATCTCGTCATCAAGCCAAGTCAAAGTACCATTTTCAATGGCTTTGAGACCCTCCGGAGTAACGGGTTGTCGGTAGGCTGACTTTTGTACACTCAATGAAAACACATCCAGCGTGTGCACTGCACACAACCTTGTCACATCAAGGCCACTTGAATAGGTTGCTATCTATACATCACAATAGATGCTAGATTGGCGCCAACAAAAGCACTGAGAAATATTATCTCAATTATTCTGCTGTATCTCTCATTGTGACTTTCCAGCCAATGCTCTGGCCTTTGCATCTTCTTCTTCTGCAACTCTAATACCCTCTTCGAGGTCTACTCTTGAACAAAGCCATGAACCTGCAACGATTAGAACAACAATAGACATAATCGCAACCCTACTGTCGAAGAATGCGACCGAAATTGCATATAATATTGGTCCGATCATTGCCGCTGCCTTACCAATAAATCCAAAGAATCCAAAGAATTCAGTTGTACGGCTTTCTGGAATTAGCATTGTGAACATAGAACGTGCTTGAGCGCCCGCAGCACCCATTACCACACCGACGAATACTCCGAGAATAATCCATTGTAGACTTACGGTAATGCCCATTGGTTGCCAAACATTGTCTCGCATTGTCTCAGGCCACCAATCCATTGGACCGCCTTGGTCTAACATTGTAGGATGTTGCTCACCTACAACATCAACGCCATTCATATCCCCACCTTCAAAGTGGACAGAAAAGCGATGTGAGGTTTCGCTAAAAGCGCTTGCATTAAATTCGGCTGCTTGGGTAGCGGTCAAAGAACCCATATCGAGATAATCCAAATATGAATCTCTAAATGCAGCATCACCATCTCCAGATGTACTAACCCATCCATCTACGCCTCTATCATATAATGTCGCTAAATCATATTCAGAATTAGTCTCATCCCATGTATATTGGAAATCATATCTCTCATGGTCATCGGCTGAATCTAATTCGAGAGGTGCGAATCCTACTGCTGTAATCGCAACTGCACAGTATATTGCCAGCGCCAGTAATAATGCGAACTTTGTTGATGTTCTATCAGCTAAGCGGCCGAAAGCTATCGACATAGGTATTGCAACAACATTGACGATTAACAATAAAGCAATGTTCATGCTTGGATTGATTCTAAGAACAGATTCTCCAAATGCGCTTGCCATTCCATTGATTGTATTAACGCCATCATAGAACATTAAGTATGCAAATAAATAGGTTGCTAGTACACGGAACTTCTTGATCTCACCCATGGTTTTTCTTATTTCACCAAAAGAGAATTTTACTGCATCCTTGACACTATCAAAGGACATTTCTTCTCCAACGATTTCAGGTTCAGGTGTGTCCCTGAACATCTTCAATCCAAAGCCCCACCACCACATAGATGAAGTGATGAAGACCAATGAAAGATTGATTTTTCCATCCAAAGGACTTGCTAGTAGTAGTCCAAGGTGAACTAGTAGAAGGAGAGAACCACCCATGAATCCATAGGCATATCCCCATGAAGAAACGTGGTCCATAGCTCTCTTATCTGCAAGATAAGGCATGAATGCATAGTAAATTGTATTACCACCAGCGAAACCAACTGTACCAATAACATAGGTCAATGCTAGGAACATGTAGCCATTATCACCGAGGAAAGGAGAAATACCCATCAAGACCGTGAAAATACAACCAACTGCAGTATACCAGTATAGTAACTTCTTCTTGATTGGAACTCTATCGGCTATTACCCCTAATGCTGGTGCTGATAGCGCTACAAGAGCCATCGAAATAGCAAGAATTATTGCATAAAAAGAGTCACCAGTGACGTTTAATCCAAACCATGAACTTCCACCACCAGTTGCTTGATTGAACAGATTAGCCATCAATGCAGGGACTACTACGGTCATTACGGTCAGAGCATATGCTTGGTTGGCCCAATCATACCAATACCAGCCCTTCAGAGCCTTTTTGTCATCGTCGCTCATAGCGCCAATCAATTCTTTTGCGCTAATTTTAGTAGAGCCAGTGACTTTTGATTCGCTTGTTGCCATATCCGCCATGAAGACAAATTATTGACAATGCTTATCAATTAATTGCCGGTCACCAATAAATAATAATGGGTTTTATCACTTGATTGCCTAGGCAATACGCCTCAACAATGAAATGTGAAATGATTGTAGCCAATAATGGGCTAAGCAAAGAAGTACCACGGTATGATTATTATGAATCCATTACCTAACTTTGATGGAATAAAATTCGCAGGTAAATTGCGACCATCACAAGTTGCCGCTACTTCCATTATCATACCACAATTAGAGGAAGGTAGCAAAAGACTCCACATCGTAGCACCTCCCGGTTCTGGAAAAACAGTTCTAGGGTTATATGTCTGGTCTGATTTGGTCAAAAAGCCAACCTTAGTATTGTCACCAAATTCTGCAATACAAGCTCAATGGGCGGCAAGAACATCATTATTTGATTTGAATGGTAAAGACGATTATATTAGCACTGACCCTAAGAATCCGGGTTTGCTAACATCATTAACTTACCAATCGATTACTATGCCCAGTAAAGGTGGAGTAGAATTAGATCTTGAGGCTCTTGACATCTGGTCTCAAAAATTGATTTCACAAGGTGAGGCAAGCGACTTTGAAAGTGCTGAAGCATGGCAGAAAGATTTAGCACAGCGTAATCCGGATTTTTATTCTTCAAGGCTTTCCACCTATAGAAAGACTGCAAGAGATAGAATTGCAAATGAAGGCAATGCTGTATCGACTTTGAATAAGAGTTCAATGGAAAATATTGAGCGCTTGAAGGAAGTTGGAATCGGATTAATTATTCTCGATGAATGTCATCATTTAATGCATCACTGGGGCCGTATTCTAAGTGAATTAAAGGAGTTATTTGACGACCCGATAGTTCTCGGATTAACCGCAACACCACCTGATGGTGACTCATTCAAAGAAGTTGATGCTACCCGCTATCAAGAGTTTTTCGGACCTGTTGATTATGAAGTTCCAGTCCCGGCTTTGGTTAGAGATTCAAACCTCGCTCCATACCAAGACCTATGCTATTTTGTTCGGCCAACTGTCAAAGAGTTAACCTATATTTCTGGTGTTGATGATGAGTTCAATCAACTCTTGCATGAATTAAAAATTGATAATGGTCAAGCGGATAGAATCAAGCCTCTTGACCAATGGATTTGGCAAGCCTTAGATGAGAGAGTTTCACCTGGTGGAAAGAAACGTGATTGGAATAAATATCATTCCGAACGTGAGAATTTCGCCGATAATGCAAGGAGATATTTACAATTGCTTGAGATTCAATTACCTGTAGGTGTCCCAGAAATTATAATCGATTTAAATGATCAGTCTTGGTCACGAATTAGCATGTTAAGAACAGTACTAGACTTGTATGTCAGACATGGTTTGAGGCGCTCAACCAGTACTGAAGACCATCAATTATCCGAATCGATAGTTTCTCGCTTACGACTATTAGGTGTGCAAATTACTGAAACAGGTTCTCGACCTTGCGCATCTCCAGTCGGCAGAGTAATGGCATATTCTGCATCTAAAATAGAGGCATTGAACAATATTATTGGCTGTGAACTTGAGGCTTTGGGAGAGAAAATAAGGGCTGTAATAATTACTGATTTTGAAAAATCATCCGCAACTGCCCTTGTTGAGGGTGTACTGGATGAAGAGGCTGGTGGAGCGATTGCAGTTTTCCGTAGTCTTGTTAACAATCCGGTGACCGATTCACTAGACCCTATTTTGATGACTGGAAGTACCGTATTAGTTGATGATGATCTGTTTGAGGTATTCATTTCAAATGCCCGTAAATGGGTAGAGCAAAGAGATTTAGATATTAGATTTGAAGATGACTATCATGGTCAATTCCATGAGATTCGGGGCAAAGGGAAAGATTGGATTCCGAGATACTATACGCTGATGATAACTGAATTTTTCCAACAGGGCATCACCAAATGTTTAGTTGGAACTAGAGGATTATTAGGTGAGGGGTGGGATGCTTCAAGAATCAATGTTCTCGTAGATTTAACCACTGTAAAAACAAGTATGAGTATTAACCAATTACGAGGCCGTTCAATAAGATTAGATTCTCTATGGAAAGAAAAGGTGGCTAATAATTGGGATGTTATATGCTTAGCAGAAGAATTCACTAAAGGATTTGATGATTATGAGAGGTTCAAAGAAAAGCACAAGCAATTGTATGGAGTCTGTGATGATGGAGCAATAGAGAAAGGCGTTGGTCATGTGCACGCAGCTTTCAATGATGTTCGCCCAGAAGGAATCAATGAAGGAATGGAATTATTCAATGAAGATATGCTGAGTAGGGCAATAAACCGTTCAAAATGTCGACAATTATGGGGAATAGGACAGCCTTTCAATGCCAAATCCAGTTCTGCTGTAGAAGTGAAGATGAGTGGAAGTTTGGGCGGTGGTTTCAAATTTGGCATAAATAGAAAACAGTGGACTGATGAATCTTTGATGCTAGAAATGTCAAAGGCAATAGTCGATACCCTACAAGACCTTGGAGAAATAAACCGCAGTTCAGAACCATTGGGTGGTAGCAGAGGTGGTGGTTGGTTGCGTTATCATTTAGAACATGCCAATGAGGAAGAAACTGAAAAATTCACCAAAGCGCTAGAACAAGTATTGGGTCCTCTCAATAGACCTCGCTATGTAATCAGTAGACCTGCAATGCATATGAGAGATACATGGTTATCAAAATTAATGCCTGAAGTGATTGCTAAATTTTTACGACGTCAAGAAAGAACAATTCAGATGTATCATACCGTGCCTTCGATATTTGCCAATACTAAACAAAGAGCAGAGGTATTTCAGAAGCATTGGGATTACTATATTGGAATAAGTGAAATAACCTATGCTAGAAGTGATAGTGGTAAAATATTCTTACAGCAATTAAGAAATAAGCGACTTGGGCCTAAAGTTACAATGCACAGAAAGCAAGTATTTCTCTGAACTATCAATGGTCACGGATGATCTTGAATCTATCAAGTGCTTCCATCCACATAATTTCCTTGCCAGGTTCTATTGACATTTCAGATTCCATTGGTAAAATCATCATGCTGTGGTCACGCATATTCATTGCGTGAACTTCCTCACCTTCGATGTGAGTGACAACTGCAGTACCCTTTTCAATCATAGGAACATGAATTTTATCTGTAACAGTAGCAGAATAGTTGATTTTCTTTGTAGAGAAAAGTGATACTAAGTCTAGGCGTGCTTTGGCTGAACCGTGCTTTCCTGGCTTTGATGTTGAGATAGCCAAAATCTTGTATGCCTCGTCTTCGACAACGCAAAATCGTCCAACTTTTAGTGTTCTAATTTCTACTCTGTCGGTGCCTGGCATAATGGTCCCTCAAATCTCCTGTTTTGCTACTCGCTTATTACCCTTCACTCTCAAACCAACGAAAATTATAGTTCACGTACATCAAATCGCATTCCTGATTGCTCCATAGAATGGCTTGTAATCAGTGGACTAAGTTTTTCAGCGACCAATTTTGGTTGCACTAATTGCCCATCATTATGTAGTTCGACAAATGTCTTGTGGCTGGGAAAATCATTCTCGTTTGAACTACGGATTGTCTTCTGCATATCGGTATCCACAATCCCTGGCGCAACACTAATCGAACTAATATTATTGTCAGCACCTTCTAGCGCTAGACACTTTGACCACATATCAAGACCTGCCTTAGCAACACAGTATGCAGACCATCCTGAAACAGGATTTAGAGAAGCACCTGAAGAAATCGTAGTTACTCTTGACTGTTGTTTACCACCCATTACTGGAATCAAGCGATTAGTTAAGTCTTGAACACCGACCAAATTGATTTGAATATTTCTAGCCCAATCTGCCCTATCGACTTCCGCCATTGGCTTGATTGGGGAGATAATTCCTGCATTGTGAACTATTCCAGCAATCCAAGTTGTTTTTGCTTTGATCTGTTCGGCAGCTGTAGCAATATCTGCTCTATCTGCTAAATCGCAGGTGATGGTGATTGAATCAGGTTGGATGTCGGCAAACTCAGCACCTGCAACTCCAAGTGAAACTGCATCACTTGATAATGCAATAATTGGATGACCCAGTTGGGCCAAATGTTTTGCAATCGCTCTGCCAAGGCCTTTACTTGCTCCAGTGACTACATACGGCGCCTTCAGCATAAGTTCAAATTAACTGAGACACTCTTTTGTATTATTGATTAGAATTGGCTTGGACATACCGTGGAGAGTGTCAAAGATTTTTTTCCATTTACCCAAAATTGGGTTTAGTTAGGGCAGAATTATCTCATGGCCAAGGTCTTGACAATGGCTTAAGGTCATAGATTGCATCGTATATTTCATGATTGATAAGTTCCACTTCATCGTGACCGAGTTGAAGTTCTAACTGCTTGATAAGTTTCCTGCAACGTGAAGAATTTTTACCCGACATTGAAGAGACCGCCAATAGAAATCGATTTGCCCTTCGCTGTTGCTCAGCATTCGGTTGTGAATCCTCTTCTGTCCGTTCTCCAAGTAATTCCATGACACGGATTTGATTGGGATGGATAAATCTGGCAGTTGTTATCTGTTCAAACATACCCTGATGCAGAGCAGTTCGTAATCCGTCTTCCATTGCTTCAAAACCCTCAGGAAATGCATGATCTATGATTTTCGGCGTAAGTTCGTGACCGACCAAACGCGAACGCATATCCTTCATCATTGAATTCATTCCAAACATATTGAGCATAACAAAAACTGGTAGAGCGATTAACTCAACATAAGCACGTAATGCTACCCGTCCAAGCAGTCGCACAGCAATTCGTCGCAAAATCATCTTGAACACGGTAGCACTGGCTACGATTCGTAATTTTTTCAACATTTTACTGATCATAAGTCCAACTTTACCAATTTTAGCCAACGGATCAATTCCAAACATTGTACCACGGAATCCTGGTGCACCCAACGCAGCATGTACAAGCCAATGTGGAATGGAATTTTCTAAATCAACCTGTTGTAGTTCCTCTTGCGGAATATTGAGTATTATTGCCATTCGTGCTGCTGTACTCAAGGAATCTCGATAAATATACACTAATTCAAGAGCTGTTGTCATACTGCTTACGAGTGTAATGATAAGGATGAATCCCCAGCCATCCAAACCTTCTGCTCCTTCCCAATCTCTGAGGAAAAGGGCTGTTGCAACAACTGTGAGACCTGAAATCAAACCTGAAAATCCTGCCCTAACTACGGCAAGCCTTCCCAAAAGGTCTAGACGTGAATCTGCTTTTTTTCTATCTGCAATCGGGTGTTCAGATGAAGTGCCAACGGTTGAAAGAAAACGTCCTATAGCCCAAAATTGTAAGGTATCTTTGAGCCCCAAACTCAACACCTTCAGTATTCGTAGAAGCCTTTACCAGATTTCCTACCCAATAATCCAGCATCAACCATTCTGCGCAAAAGCGGTGCTGCTCTATACTTTGAGTCACCTAATCCATCTTGTAAGACGTCCATGATGTGTAGAACTGTGTCTAGGCCGATGTAGTCTGCAAGTGCTAGCGGACCCATTGGATGATTCATTCCCAATTTGATAATTCCATCGATAGCTTCCTTAGTTGCTACACCTTCTTGAAGACAATAAATTGCCTCATTTAACATGGGACAAAGGATTCTGTTTGAGATAAAACCAGGATAGTCCTCGCTAGTAAGTGGAGTCTTACCCATTGTTTGTGAAGCCTCAACCACTGCTGCATTTGTCGCTTCACTGGTTAACTCACCATTGATTACTTCAACCAGTTTCATCAGAGGAACCGGATTCATAAAGTGCATCCCAATTACCTTGTCTGGACGCTTTGTCGATGCTGC
>Ga0308019_10001368_pt1 | contig 14871 bp, 22 predicted proteins | sample Neamet284_FD_203135 | JGI IMG/M metagenome (GOLD analysis project Ga0308019, IMG submission 203135) | Marine microbial communities from water near the shore, Antarctic Ocean - #284 | ecosystem: Environmental > Aquatic > Marine > Unclassified | place: Southern Ocean | collected 2014-10-01 | reverse complement strand
ATTCTTTGCAATCCATATCTATAAGATAATCTAAATATTCTTTTTTATTCATACAGGGTTTTTCATAATGTAAAATTCTAATCCATTGACATTCTTTACTTGTTATCTCTTCAGCAATATACTCAGTACCACTTTTCCCTGATTTGCTAATTAATACTACATCTCCAGCCGTTAATACTGTTGAAATTTGCCAAGGTATCGGAACTAGTAATGCACAAGAAGTTGTCATCGTAAGTGATGCTAATAGTGTAATTGTAATTAGGAGTTTTTTCATTTTTGTATTTAAAAATTTCAAACCCCAAAACTTTCTCCACAGCCGCATGAACTTTTTTGCATAGGATTTTTAATTTCAAGATAAGAACCACCTAGTCCTATTACATAATCAATTTCACTACCCATAACATACATTTCAGCTAAAGAATCGACTACTAATACGTCTTCTATAGGGTCTGACCATGTAACGTTAGGTAGATTATTTTTTAAATCCCATACATATTGCATACCAGAACATCCCCCACCTTTTACACTGAGGGACACATAGTCTCCATTATAAATTACACTTTTCATGTACTTTTTAGCACGATGTGTTAATGTTACCATGACACTATTTAGTTTCTCCTGTTAGCTACTTTTAACATATAACCCAAAATATTTTCCCAATAGTTCTTTGCCCATTCAGATTTACTATTATCTAGAGCAACTCTAGCATTATCGATACGTGTCATAGTAATATCCACTTGCACCTCCAATTTCTTCATTATATTCCATCTCCTTTATTCGGTCAACAATATTTATGAAAATTTCAAACATCTCTTTCATTTTATCTGTTTCGTTTTGTTTAGGAATACACAAGGATTTAATTGATTCATCCTGAGATGAGATTGCAGCTCTTGCCTTCAAACAAGAATCCATATCGGGCATCTCTGTATTGATACCCAGACTTGCAACTATTAACATTGCTTTAATCATTTAGTAAATCTTTCGATTGTACCAACAATATAACCCAACCAATATTTGTAACTGCGTTTATACTTCTTCATTATATTTTACTCCATCCAGAATTTTCAAATTTAAATTTGTCTTTACCAATTAGTACCATATCACCAACACTCGTTGACCGACAGGTCTTCTCAGGAAACATAGGAGTAACACCCTCATTACGCCACCAAGGTTTGGTGATTGTGTTGGTCTTAACAAATGCAACTTCACATTTTTTTTCTACAGATTCAGACTTTTTTACTTCAACCATTGCAACAGTCCTTGGAGAATCTTCAAGGGTAGACTGTATCACTGCCACCATTTCCATATTATCACTCATTTTACTCATAATATGCCTCCTCTGTATAGTATCCAATTGACGAACCGTTAGCGGTAGGGGGGGAGTTAATATCACTCAATAACAACCAAGTGTGAGAATTATCGTCCCACTTGATCTTGGCTTCTTCCAAAGCACTTCCATAAGTAGAATCAATAGTGACAATCTCACCTTCCCACAATGGAATCATTGCACCGAAATCACCGATAATCTTTGTTCCTAACTTCATAATAACCTCTTTCTTATTTCTCATTATATACATAGTATAACACACAGAAGCGAGTTTGTCAAGGATTAATTTGCACAATTCGCCATTAATCCTTCAACAGCACAAGGGTCTTCAAGATACCCAACTAGTAAAACAATTGCGAACAAAACAATAACTATTAGAAATATTTTCATAGAATTAAGCTCCCGTCCAAGGACTTCTGTAACCACCTTCAAGGATATTACCCCTTGCAAAGTTACGAGCAGGAGCAGAATAACCAGCGGCTTTCAGAAGATCACCCTTCTTGAACTTTTTGTCGTTGTCAGTGTTGACAACAAAACCCCAAACACTACCACCTTCACTGAAGACCTTGATGTACTTAGAACCCGCCTTGTAAGCAATGTTCTCGTTGAACCGAGCGATCATATCCTTATTGGTATCACTAAGGATGCCCCGCCCTGCGGCCGCAGCACAACCTGTAGTCCAGTTGAAGTAGTCTGCTTTGATATTCTCAATTAGGGCAGTCATTTCGTTATTCATAATCATTTCTTTCTCTTTGTTAACTCTCATTGTATACATAGTATAACATACCAATTAGGGTTTGTCAACAAGAATCTTAGCTTATTTCAAACTAATTTCAATGATTGCACAGATAATACCAACGGTTGTTCCACCAAGTGCTACATAAAAATAATTCATAATCATTAACCTCTCTTGTTTCTCACTATACTTAATAGTACCATATGGAATGAGGTTTGTCAAGCAAATAATGCACTATTTCCAAGAAAAATTAACGTCATCTAACCAACGCCATTCATTACTTTTTATTGATTTTATAGGGGGAAATTGAGGTGGTTGTGACATTTTTATCACACCTGGCGGCAAATCTAGAACTTCCCAGAGGTCACCATGTTCACGAATACGGTTCTTGCCGTGATTAGTAATGCCTGTGAGTGTGATAACCATAACGCCGTCCTTTTCTCAGTGTATACCTTAGTATACACTATAGAATAACATTTGTCAAGCACTATTTTAATTTATTTTAACTTGCTGCGTCACCTGACTGTGAAGCCCTTGCAGCTTTGACTCTAGCCATTTCACCTTTTTTTAGTGTTCTTGCCGCTTTTGCGGCCATCTTATCTATTTTCATACCAAATTTAGAAATAATTTTTTGGTCAATAATAGCACGTTGTTGAGGACTTAAACTATTCCAATCAGGTGCCATATTTTTTCTGAAGGTCTGCATAACTTTCTTTTTTGCAGCAACTACGAGTTTTGCTGGATCACGCATCTTTAGAGCAGCTCTCTTCTTCTTCATTTGAAATCCAGAGGACTTTGCCATTTTACTCATACGTCTAGACAGAGCTTTACGTTGAGAAGGAGACATTGCATTCTTTCTAACCTCATACAATTCTTTAAAATTTTTCATGGTTTTAAAATCCCTTAGGCCGTTTAGTAATTCCTCGTCGTTTCATTTCCATTGAAACCCAAGCACTAGCAAGTTTATTTGTTACTTTATTTTTCAATAGACCCTTAATCTGTTTAAATACAGGAGTCATCACATCTTCCTCTGAATCGTTATTATCTACAATAATAAAGTTTTGACGGAAATGTTGACTAAATTTGCCCATGTTAGATTGTACATCTTTCCAAGAGGTTATTGCTATAGATTCTGGAACAGTACGATCACGTTTTGCATTTCTCTGTAGGGCCGTTTCAAGTGAGGTATTGACATAAATCATATGTGTTTCATATCCCAACTGTTTAAGTTGGATTGACTGTTTTACAATCTTATCATAGTCTCTACCAGTACCATCAAGGAGTAAACCAAGGCGACCATCAACAGCATTGCCCTTACGTGACGCCGTGATCTTTTTAGCACGACCTCGTATTGCATCTCTTGGTTCTTCTTCAGAGGCAGGCATCTTCGCATCCAGACCCGCTTTCTTAAGCATGCGCTCAAATGAATCATCTGAATTAATAGTTACTAAACCTGTCCCGCCTGTGGTTTTCCTGACAACGTAAGACTTACCGCTGCCAGGTCCACCAGCTAGGAAAAATGCTTTAAAAATGTTGGGGTCATTGATCCCCTCTTTTAATTCTTGAAATGTCTTCATTTTTATTTCCTATTAACTCTTGCTGTCGCATTAACGCTATCATGTATTTATGATCTTCCGAAATTGGTTCGATCTGTCTATCCTGCTTTTGAAAGGTTTGCATTTTCTTAATTCTGTTTTTAGCTTTAGCCATTTTTTCTTCCTTTTCTTCGTGATAGGGTTTTTTAGTCATGATGTTTGAGTTAACTTCTCCTTTCTATTGTCTAGTTTAAAAACCTGCTGATATTCTTTTTTCTTTATCTTTAGCGGCAACATCTGCTAGTGCTTTGTCACGTAATGGACTGCTTGTAGGATTGTCATTTGGGAATACGTTATCTAAACCATTCTCATCGTATCCTTCAATATCCCCATAAAAATGTTTATCTGTAAAGGTCTTGTCGTCTTTAACGGGTTTTATTTCCACATGATCTCCTAACTCAAGCTCATGATCAATGCTGTCTTTTGTTACTTTTATATACATAGTATGAATATTACTTTCTCTACTAAAAACATGCTTAATGTCTTGAACAAGGAAGCTTCCTCTAGAAAATTTATCTGTAGATTCGTCATCATGTTCGTTCTCTTTTTTAAGATTTACAGTTATGATATCTCCAGCACCAAAGGTAGTTTGACCAAGACACGATAAAATCATACTAATCCCTGCATCAAAATTTGTGAATATAGAATGTCTTTTCTGTAGTGAATTTTCCTTCTTAACAGGATCAAATATATATTCTGTCAGGCCGGATGAGCTATTATACACCTCATATTGTGAGTTTTTATAAACACCGCTGTCGTTCTTAATTGTTGTAACGGGTGTAAGATATTGGATAGGTATGAAATCAGAAAGTCTATTTCCTTCATCATCTAGTGGCGTGCTATTATATAGATGTTTGTCTTTCCCTTTGCTTGCATATCCTTCAATACCTTGATCTAAGACGCTCTTATCATCCAGATAGTTGTATGTATGGGTGGTAAACTTCTTTTGTAATATATCATGAGTAATTAGTCGAGAGGACATAGCTCCAGTAGCAACAGTAAGCATAGTGTCATTATTGTTTGACATATTTACGCTTCTTAATCTTGCTAAATCTTGTGTAATTTGTGCATTTAACTTTGTATTGCTGAGGCCGGGCGATGATGCATCGCCGGTTCCTGCACTCTCAGCGGCTTCAAAATAAGTGAAACGGCTTCCTTCAGCATATAGACTCTGTATTGATCTAAAGTGATATCCTCTAAGATTCTCAAAAAATACAAATGATGGTAATCCATGACGTACAGCAGTTGCTTGTCCTGTAAATCCAGTAATGATATCCATTGGATGGGTATTATGTGCTATATATTCTTTTGTATCATTTGTCTGTTCTATATACAAACGTTTCTTGCATTTCAAGTCTTTCCTTAAAATGTTCTCAACTATATCATGGTATGTGCCTCTTAAAGTTCTTGATATAAGTTTTCGTTGATTGTGAACTATTTCAGAGGAATAGAAATCCAATGTTAGAATTTCTGCTCCATTGTTATACTCTTTTATTACCTTAGTAATATGAAAGATATTCTCATCGAATTTTATTTTATTTGTATCATCCTCTAGAGTTGGTGTGGACAAGACCAATCCTAAATATTCTTGACCAATAATTGGACCTTCATTTTGCAAAGCTATAGTATTCACTAATTGAATAGAGCCGGATAATCCTCTATTGTAAATACTTTCGTATATTTGAATTTCAATTACTGAATCTTGGAATGGAATTACATTACCTGTAGAAGTATACAGTATAGCTTCTGTAAGTTCCCAATCACCTGCTTGTTTTAGTTCCATTGTATACCTTTAATTAGATTGTAGATTTTCATATTCTTTTATAAACTGAGGAAGAAAAGAAGTACTGAGTATTTTTATTTGTCTCTTCCTATCTTGTTCTTTTTCTTCATATTCAAAATTTGTTATTAATGTAGCAGTAGGATAATCTGTGTTATCATCTCCAATATTTATAGTAAGATTAGTATCACCAGAAGATTGAGAAATCTCATAATGATGTACACCATTAGGATCATCATATCTATCAGCAAGAAATGCTTGAAACTGATTAACATTCATGGGCCATTCATGGTAACGATCATATATGTCATTTACCAGAAGAAGAACCCAATGTAACTCTGCATCGCCATAAAAATCAAATGCAACAGATTCTGGAGTTTCAGAACCCATTATACTATATTTACTAAACAAAACACCATTAGTTTTAACAGCATCTCTTGCCCCAATGCGTCTAAGTATATTTACTACTGTTCTAGATGGTCCACCTTCAACATTAGTATATTGTATTCTAGGAAATTTTTCAAAATACATATTAATACCCCGCTCTAACAGCTTCTTGTGTTATCATTTCAATTTCGTCAAATGACAAAGTTAACGTAGTATTTTGTGGTGGAGCTCCCAGTTCATTAGGAGTATAAGCAGTAAACCTCTCACCACCATACTTAACATCCATATCAGTCAAGTAACAGGTTGAAATCTTATTGAGGTAAGTATTTTCTTTAGCTTCATCAGCGCTACTCCGATAAAAATATTTTATATCCATAGTAGTTGGAATTGTTAGGGTTCTACCCTCTCCACCAGTTCCAGCTGCGTTTAGCCCTAGAGCAAGTGCCCCAGCGCCCTCTGCGACATTTCCAGTACCAAAAGATGAAGCATATGATGGGAGCATAGCAATCTTAAAAGCCTTAACTATTTCGTGAACCTGATTAGCTTCTTGTTCTGACTTTGGAAGGAATGCAAAAGAAAAAGTAAATTGTCTTCTCTCAATTCCTTTAAACATTAATTCCATTTTCTCAGTAACAATTTTTCCCGAATTGAGTTGAAACAATTCTTTAGCGCCGGGCCCAATTGTATCAATTATTCCGCCAGCTACAGTGCCTACAGCTCGACCAGCAACAGCACCAGCTACCTTACCCATTGAGTCTATCAGACTTCCTCCAGATGCAACCGAACCAATTGCATTTGCACCAGCTTCTGCCACGGCTCCAATTTCTTTATTTTCATAATTTGATTTATAAGTTGTTCCTACTTGTGGAGGCATATACAATGCAATTTGTGTCTCAACTGTTTTGGTTGATCCTCTAAGAGCAAAACTGCGTCTTTTAAATCCTGATCCCTCTTCAACTTTGCCCAATTTACCAGAAGTTAATTTGTGTATTTGAAACAATACAAAATGACCTTGTTCAAGACTGCCGGCCTCATGAGGATAAGACAATAACTTTGTAGACCCTAACTTTCGTTCAGAATCACCTTTTCGAACAGCTCCTCCATTAGGATTTGATTTAGCATCATCGAATTTCTTCGCCGCTGGAGTGCCCACAAAGTTAGTTCTAGCCATATTTAGCTCCCATAAATAGTCTTGCAAAGTCTTACAAAGGTATTTATAAGTTATGGCGTACAAAGGTAAATATACACCAAAGAATCCTGCAAAATATAGAGGTAATCCAAGTAGTATTATATATCGTTCTTTGTGGGAAAGAAAGTTTATGGTATATTGTGATGATAGCAAATCCATAATCGAATGGGGTAGTGAAGAAATTATTATCCCCTATGTTTCGCCATGGGACGGGAAGGTGCATCGTTATTTCCCAGATTTCTATATCAAGGTTAAACAGAACCATGGCAATATTAAGAAATATATTATAGAAGTTAAGCCCAAGAAACAGTGTAGGCCGCCTGACAGTAAGCCCGCAAGAAAAACTAGGAGATGGTTCTCTGAGGTTAAAACATGGGGAGTCAACGAAGCTAAATGGAAATCTGCAAACTCTTGGTGTTTCGATAATGGAATGGAATTTAAGATATTGACAGAAGATGATTTAGGCATTCGTTACAAATAATTTACAAATCCAATACTAATAATGGAGATGTTGATCTTGATTGACAAATTGTTAATTGTGTATCGTGATCTATATCCATGTCACTTAATAAGTCACGATGGTCTACTGTTCCTTCTAAGTAAGTAACGAGACATTTACTACACATCCCCACTTTACACGAAGAAGGATGACCTATCTTATTTTCATATAGTACATCTAATATGCTTTTATCTTTGGGTACGAGAAACGTATCTCCTGTACTTGCTATTTTTATATTAAATTCTATGTCTTGCATACCTCTATTTATTAGACAAATCTAATTTTTAGCCATTCAATGTTTTTATCAATCACATTCTAATAATGAATACCCAAATTGATTTGGGAATTCGTTATAAATAAAGGTATGGCAAATAGCGATTATATACAAGGCGTAATAGACGCCGCAAAAGGTAAACCTTATTCAACTGATTGGTATCGGGATAAGATTGAAGAATTTGGTAAGCCAGGAAAATTAGACCTAATTAGAGATGGTAAGCAGAATGGTAACCCATTTGCTGGAACATTGAATATGTTTGTTTATGGCCCAAAACACAAAAAGAAATTACCATATTACGATACTTTTCCTTTGGTTTTACCAATAGAAAAATATAATGATGGATTTCTAGGGATAAACTTTCACTACTTACCTATCCCACTAAGAATGAAGTTGTTAGATAAAATGCTTGACGCTGATCTAACAACTAGCTATAGTGCAATCAAGGGTATTCGTTTAGTAAAACCAACCCTTCATAGATATTTAGCAGGATATACTAAATCTCAGTTTCGTAAGATTGAGGAAGATGAACTTGTTATTGCAACGCTTCTTCCTGTTCATAGTTTTAAGAAATCTACAGCTAAAGCTGTTTGGTCAGATTCAAGGAAAATGATATAATGGCTGGTAACGAAAGCACAAGACAGACTAATATCGATACTATTTTTGGGCAAGTTGACCCTGTAGCTGTTAGAGTCCCTGCTGTTGAACAGGGGTTTGACGAAGAGGGCAAAAAGACACCGGCGAGAGGTGCTTTTAATGCTATTGATGCATTACGAAGCGAACTTGGTCAATTTGGAATAGCACATAAAAATAGATTTCAATTAAATATAAATCCACCTAGAAACATAACGCCGGGCGGATCAAGTACATTAAGAAGATTAATGATTCGTTGTAATGCTGTTACCTTGCCAGGAAGTCTTCTAGAGACACAATCAGATGCTAACATATACGGGCCTAATAGAGATGTTGTGAGTGGAATTTCATATGCAGATGATGTTACAGTAAGATTTAGTCTAGATGATAAATTTGATGTAAGGAAATACTTTACTGATTGGCAAAAGTTAACTTATGATGAAGATGATTGGAATATAAAATACTATAACGACTACAACGGTCAGCTTGATATATTTGTACTAAATAGAAATCATAAACCAACAGCAGCGTATAGGATATGGGAAGCATATCCAAAAACTGTTGGACCAGTTGAATTTGATATGACATCATCTGATGCTATTCAAGATTTTTCTGTTAACTTTGCATTTAGATTTTGGACTGATATTGGCGAACATGGGAGCAAAGCACCAAGACAAGAAACTAGTAGAGAAGCCTCTGAAAGCCTCTGAAGTCGAGCGGCTTGCCGAGTAACATAATCACGAAGATTAACTGAATTGAAATAGGAGATATAAAATGGCTTTGCCAAAACTTGAAACACCAACTTATAAAATGAAAGTTCCCTCTACTCAAGAGGAAATAAAATTCCGACCTTTTTTGGTCAAAGAAGAGAAAATTCTACTTCTAGCTCAGCAAGAAGAAGATGAAAGTGCAACACATCAAGGGGTTCTTGATCTAGTAAATGCTTGTACCTTTGGAAGTCTTGGTAATAAGAATGATCCAATGTTTGATATTGAATTTGCCTTTCTAAAAATCAGGCAAAAATCAATTTCAGAAACAGTTGAAGTAAAAATGTTATGTCCAGATGATGGAGTAACGTATGTTGATGTGAGTGTCGATCTTGAAGATGTTGCAGTAACTATGGATGATAAACATAGCAAAACTTGCAAGCTAGGTAAAGATGCTAACGGTAATGAAGTTTCTATGGAATTAGATTATCCAAATGTTAGTGCAACGTTAGAAGCTGCTGGTAAAAACTCTGTAGATAGTATTTTTATTATCATTAAGAATTGCATATCTTCAATTCAATTTGGGGATGATATCTACAATAAAGTTGACATTACTACAGCAGAAATTGAAGAATTTATAGATAGTTTAACACAAGATCAATTTGCAAATCTACAGGATTTCTTTGAAACAATGCCAAAACTTACTCATGATGTAGAAGTTACAAATCCTAAAACAGGAGTAACATCAACAATTCATATGGAGGGGCTGAACGATTTTTTAAGCTAACTCTTTCTCACAATACTTTATCGTCATACTTTAAGATTAATTTTGGATTGATACAACACCACAAATATAGTCTTACAGAAATAGAAAGTATGATACCTTGGGAAAGAGATATATATGTTGGATTATTAATGCAGTGGTTAGAGGATGAAAAGGAGCGACAGAAATCGCAAGATAGACAATAGGAGACTATAATGGCTCAAAAAAAATTACAAGAAGAGAGTCAATATAATGAGTACGATTTAGATGGAGATGGTATAGTGAGTGATGACGAATTAGAGATAGTTCAGAAAATACACGAAGCAGAAAATGCTGATCAGAAAGCTGACGCTCAACGGCGTATGGCTTGGATATCTATGGTAGCGATGATTCTATTTACTGTTGTCGTTATGATTCCCGGCTTTATTCCCGAAACTAGATTGAAACTCCTAGGCGACCTATCTGCTCTGTTCTACATTGGCATGGCCGGTGTTGTGGGCGCATACATGGGTATGACCGCTTATATGAGTAGGAAATAAACTATGGCATTATCACCAGAAGAACTAAAATCAATTAAAGAACAAAGAGAAGCAACAAGAGAGTTCGCAGCTGCTGCAAAATCATTGCAAAAAGTTGCTCAAATGTCTCAGGAAAATTCTTTGCGTGAGACACTTGGATTAACCAAAGAATCAGCTATTGCTTCTATTCAAGATAAACTTTTAGGTAATGGTATAAAGAGAGATATATTCAATTTTATACAAGATAAGAGGAAAGCAAAAGCTCTTAAAAAATCAGCTACGGCCGATGGCAGAATTTCAGAACAAGAATATAATAATGCAATAAAAAGAAAACAGCAACTTGAAAAAGAGCAAGCAACGGCAGCTGCTGAGAAAAAAACATCTGATGCAAGACATGCAGCCCTACGAGCAACACTTGGAGATGAAGAAGCAAATATACTTATTGAACAAGAACTACTACGTGATAAGGATAAAATAATATCAAGAGATATGGTTCTTGCTGAACAAGAAAATGAAGCACAGAGTTTAGAGGCGGACACAAGGTTAAAGGACGCTGCCGCCGCTAAAGAAAAAGCAGATTTTGAAGCAAAACAAATCGCAACTCTATCTGAAGCAGCAAATAGTATAACTGAATCTTTCTCTCTTTTGATTGAGGGGATAGAAGAGATCGTCACCCGCCCTATGGCGGCTGCTTCTTCTGATGGTGACTTGGTTGCTGGTCTTGAACTCGTTGCTGAACAATTAGAGAACTCTGGAAGTCTTGGAGGAGGAGGTGCAGTCAGCGCAGCCGGCGGTGGTGAAACCGCTGCAGAACGAGATGCAGCTGCTGCAGAACAAGAAAACTGGAAAAGCAAACAACTTGATTTGTTAAGTCAGATTGCAATGAGTGTAACTAAAACCGGCGGTGGTGGTAGTGGCGATGGTGGTAGCGGTGATGGTGGTGGCGGGATGCTTGCAAAACTTGGTGCTGGATTAGGCGCACTTGGTAAAGGCATTGGTGTACTTCTAAAATTTGCTGGAAAAGGATTAATGATATTTCTAAAAAGTTTTGCAAAAGGAATAATGTCATTTGCAAACCCATTAGTCATTGCTGGTTTAGCTGTATTCACTCTTGGAATGATTGGTTTGGGTGCAGCACTAAGAGTTGCAGCGCCTGCATTTGAAGCACTTGCTCCTGTCTTGATTAAGATTGCTGATGTTATTGGCAACGTCTTCATGACTGCTATTAAAGAAATACCAGCTATATTAAATGAAATAGGTGGTATTATTAAAATAATTGGTGCTGTAGTTATAGGGATAATTGACAGTATTGCTGGTGGTATTGAAAAAATTGGACAGGGCGTAGGATTTATACTGGATAAGGTAGCAAAGGTTATAGATACAATCGGTAATAAGATTATTGGTATAATTAATTCGATTGGTGCTAGTATACAGGGAATTATTACATCTGTAGCAGAGGGTATTGCAACAGTTGTTGAATCCTTCAAGGGCCCAAGTCTTGAGGAGAAAACTGCTTCGATTGAAAGATTGAGTAAGATTGATCCTGCTTTGATGATGGCGACAGCCGGTGGCATTGAAGCAATTGGTGAAGCACTGGATAGCATCGGCGGTGGTGTTAAGATACCATTCCTTAGTGCAGAAAGTCCAATTGCTGGTCTTATTGAACTTGCCAAAAACTCTAAAGGTATTACAGATGCATCCAATGCTGTAAACGCATTTGTTGAGAATGCAGGACTATTTAAAGACGGGTTTGAGATGGATGACTCTATTATTTCAAATATTGAGAAGATAGTTAAAACACTGAGTACTGGTAATCCACAAGCACTTGGAGCATTATCTGATGTTATAAAAAGTATAAACACTATTGATGCAACAAAAGTTGGTCTTCTGAGTCAGATAACACTACCACAGATTACACCACCAACTGCTGATGAATATGAGAGAATATTCAAAACAATGCAAGAAACTCAACCTAATTTAATTCAGTCGATTAGTAGTATGTTCAGTAATGCATTTAAAAGAGGAAAGGTGGGTGCGGCAGAATCTAAACTTGATGCAATATCCGGCGCTGCAGATGATGTTACTGGTGGGAAAGATGCTGTTACTGCTGCGGCACCTTCTTCAAAAAGTAGTGGTAAGAGAAGCCTTGCTTCAAGCGAACGAAGGTCTTTGTTATTTAAAGCAAAAAGAGCAGCTAGAGATAAATACGGGCCAGGAAGTTTTGTTAGTAAGGGCACCGGCAGTAACTTAGTCTTTATACCAGCATCTAGTCATCCATACGTACTAGAAGGAAAAGGTGATCCAGCAAACGACTCTATTAGAGCAAGTAGAGACAGCGCACGCCAATCTATGCGGGCGTCAAATATTGCTGCAAGTGGAGGGAATCAATCTAGTGGTCAGACAAACGTAAATGCACCTATGACAAATAATAGTAGGACTATTACTACTACCACTAACAATCATAGCACGCCACACTCACCGTCTGTTCAAAGTCGTACCGCCCAAGAGTTCGTTGGCTTTTCAAGAGGTGGGGGAAACCCCGCTGATTTTTAGTCAATAGCAAAACCCCTCACCGATTTCTCAGTGAGGGGCTTCTATATAGTGACTCTTTTAGTTCGTGTCTACCACTGCAACTAGGAAATGTTCACCTTACCCATCTTCAGCCAACTTCTCAAAATATGACATAGCGTCATCTTCATCACCATTATCTGCTGTTGCCGTCACCGTTGGTGCGGGAGCCTCTTTCGTATTAACCGTAAGAGTAGCAGTGGGTTCATCTTCCATCAGCGTCTGCACTGTAGTGTTTGCAGCAACCGTACCAGAGAGAACCATATCCATACGAGTCTTTAACTCCTCGTAGGATTTGAAGTTGGATGAAGCAGTAAACTCTGTTAGAGGATACTGTTTCTTATAGATGCCCTCTAGAACATCATCATCTTCAGACAGTGGCGACACTGCTTCAAATTCTGACTTATCATAGTTCCAGTAACCATCTACCTTACGAAGCTTCAACTTGAAGTTCGCACCGCCCCAAAAATCGAACGGATTGATTGGTGTTTCGTCCTCAAATGCAGGCTGCATTGATTCCATCACCTTGTCAAAAATCTTCTTACCAAAACGATAGAGGAAGATTTTACCTTCATTCGAAGGATTAGCAGAATCACTCACAACATAAATGTTTGCAAAATATTGCAGTTTACGTTTCTGTTTACGAGCAATCTCTTTGTCAGATTCAACACCTGAGTTCCAGAGAGAAGAATTATACTCTGACACAGGATCATTGTTGCCGAGAGTGGTTAGAGAGTTCTCAATATACCACTGGCCAGTTGGTCCTTGGAACGCATGGTTCCAGACCTTAGCCCAAGGAAGGTCTTCACCTTCACATGCAGGCAGAAAACGAATTACAGCATATCCGTTACCAGACTTATCCATAACAGGTTTCCAGAGTCGATCATCGACGTAGGATTTCTTCTCCTGTGGTGCAGATTCTGCTTGGGCAGCGCCCAATAGTGAATCAAGACTATTTTGTTTTTTTAGTGCAGCAAATGACATTCTTATGTCTCCTTATGTTTGCGTATGTTATCGTATGTTGATTTTATAATAGTAACATAACAAGAGGGCTTTGTCAACCCCCTTTGTTATTTATTTTTCCAATGGAAGTCCACTGATGTGAGTACCCCCTTTGAATCCATCCTTATCGTATCCATGTGGAAATTTATCCTCTCTGGGCATATTAGATTGTTTCTGTGCCACAAGTAAATCTTCATAAGATTTAGATTTATAATAGTCACCCTTACCCGCAATTTTCCACGTATCAGCAGTTCGCCCGTGGGCCTCTACTTGTGACTTTTTAAGTCCTTTATTCTTACCACTTTTCAGTGAGAGTTCTGGTCTTACTGGCATAATTTTCTCCTTACTTAATTTTTAGTTTTTCACAAAGTTCTTCTTTTGTAATCATATTTATATTACTATCCCAACGACACAGACGGTCTATATTGATTTGACTATCTGTCCAATAAAAAATTTTGTCAGGATACATTTCGAAAACTTCTTTAATTTGATTTAACCAGTTTATAGGGTTAAACCCCTTAGCTTCTTTTGGTAAATAATTCTTTGTACCTTTATACATATTATTTAGCGGCTTGTCATATGAGGATAAATCAAAGCCTAAAATATATATCTCTTCTGCATCAGATTGACACGCTAAAGATAGAGCAGTGTTTCCAGTTGCCCATCCCTCATGACCTTCAACTGAGCTAACCTGATCTCTAAATTCATTTACATATGTAATCCAAATTCCAACATCCTTTTCCATTTTGATTTTTACATCTTTAGCGTCTAAATTGGGAAATTGTTTTATAGTAGATTCTATCTTTTCTGATAATGAGGCTGGGTCTTTTCCCCCTATGACACATTGATTTGTTCTGATCAGGTTGCGATGAATGTAAGATTCTGGTATGTCA
>Ga0308019_10001363_pt1 | contig 14904 bp, 13 predicted proteins | sample Neamet284_FD_203135 | JGI IMG/M metagenome (GOLD analysis project Ga0308019, IMG submission 203135) | Marine microbial communities from water near the shore, Antarctic Ocean - #284 | ecosystem: Environmental > Aquatic > Marine > Unclassified | place: Southern Ocean | collected 2014-10-01 | reverse complement strand
AATCAAAAAGTAATGAAGATAACAATCTCTTAATTGATTAAAATTCACAGAGGCGCTCAAGTTGATTCTGTAATCGTGTGCACCTATGTGACTACAACGGTAGCGATGCAACAATTTGTTCAAACTCCCAAACAAGAGGAGCATAGTTTGAGTAGTTTACTCTGGTTTGCGTGCTTTGAAACGACTGGACATACCAGGGAACAATAGCCTTGCTTTGACATCACTATAGCCGACTTCGCGCATCATTTCCTTGTAGTAGGAATGGGTTCCATAGTGGGTATAGGTTCTAGCAAGCCACTTCCATGGATGATCCGGATTTCTAGTTACAACTCTTGCAACCAATTGGACGAATGTTCCCATGTAAATTCTGCCAAACAATCCGTGTAGCCAATTCGCCTTACCTGCATCGCAAATAATCAGCATCCCACCGGGCTTCAGTACCCTGAAAATTTCAGTTAGACCTTGCTTTTTATCTTTGAAATCCCTGAACGAAAACAAGCAAAATACTCGGTCGAAGGTGTTGTCGGGAAGAGGAATCTCTTCAGCGACAGCCTCTACATATGCGGCAGGGCTGTCACCATTTTCGCTACGAGTTTCATCGACCCGCTTACGACAAACATTCAGCATCGCCGCACTTGGGTCTAGGCATGTCAAATCCATCCCTTCAAGCCCTACGGCGAACGAACCAGGGCCACACCCAACCTCGAGAACTTTCATACCTTTTTGAGCATGATTCCGGACATGTTTACGCATACTTTTATCGAAACCGAGAGTCATAATACGATTTACACGATCGTATACCGGAATGGTGGCTTCCAACTGCCGTTCCAATTCAGTCCATGCATCTTCATCGATTCCAGATGCATCAAAACCTCCGGTTCTGGAGCGGTCCGACATGGTTGTTCGGCACGTCTTTCAGATTTGACCATTTGGGGAGTTTCCCAATTGATTCGATGCCAGAGTGTCAGGAAGTTGAACCACGAGGGTTATGAACCCGTTATTGGTCGGGCGGGCTACCAAGGGTGATAACTATGGGTATGGCAAATGTACTTGACAGCATCAAAGATGCAGAAGAGTCTGCAGATGCAAAAATCGCTAATTCTAAGGTAAATGCTGCAAAAGTTCTCGCAGATGCCCGTAAAGAAGCTTCAGATATTATTCAAAATGCTCAAGATGGAGCCGTTACCTCGACCGTAAAAACGCTTGATTCAGCACGTAATAAGGCTGGGAAAGAAGCGGATGGGGTTCAGGCTGAGGGCACTAAGATAGTTGAAGGCATACAGTCTTCAGCTGGCGAGCAACGTACAGCAGCAGTTCAACTAGTAATCGATTCTCTAATGTCCAACTGAGGTGTAACTGATGCTTAGCGCCGTTGAGATGTCCCACCTCACAATGGCGGGTTCGCGTACTGACCTCGATGAGGCCCTACGTTTGTGTGCTGATCTTGGCAATGTACACATTACTCCTTATTCCGGTGACACCGAAGGCATCACTGTAGGCACTCCGCATCCGGATGCCGACGACCTCTCCTCACTTCTAGCAAAAGTTCGCTCTGCAAACTCGGTCTTGAAGTGCGCAAACAAGGAAGGACCCTTGTCGGCAAAAATTGTCAAACAAGCAATCTCTGGTAAATTCCCAGAAAGAGTAGATACAATATCTGAAATCATTGCAAAGAAGAGTGATGCTGCTGCTGAGATTACTCGTTTGGAAGAAAGAGCATCGATTCTAGGGACTATCGCACCACTAAATATCCCATTAGAATTGATGACAGAAATCTCTTCAATCGATGTTTATCTTGGTGAGACACCCAAGGCTAGCAAAGCAAAGCAGGTATTTGGCGAATTGAGAAGCCGAATTGAGATGCATGTTGTTGGTAATGTCATTGCTGTGGCGTGCCAGGGCAAAGAAGCGGCAGAGGTTCAGATGGCTATGGGAGAATTAGGTGTTAAGCCTATTCAAATCCCTAGCGGAAAAGGAAAACCTTCTGAATTGCTCACTCAAGCAATAGCTAGTATTTCAGAATCACAAAAAATAGTTTCAAGTTGCAATTCTAAAATGGAGACTTGGGTGCAAAACAACGGTAGAAAGTTACTTGCAGTTCAGGAGCACCTCGAAAGAGAGACTGAAATCCTAACCGGCCACATACTTTGTGCAACCAGTGCACACGCATACGCACTTGAAGCATGGCTACCTACTTCGGAATCGGATCAGGCTAGAAGCGTTCTATCAAAGGTATCTTCTCATCTAAAGATAGAAAAATTCGTTGAATCACACGGCCATGGCCATGATGACAAACACGTTACAGAGTACCCGCCAGTGGAGTATAATACACTGGCAGCGACCCGTCACGCATCTCTACTTACCAACCTAGTTGGTCGTCCAAGGTATGGTACAATCGACCCGACTAGTATGATTGCATTCACTTTCCCTATCTTCTATGGATTAATTCTTGGAGATGCAGGCTATGGACTTGTAATCATGATGCTTGCAATGGTCCTGAAGTCTAAGATGGGGCATGACCCTGTTGGCGCTATTGGTGCTAGAATTTTGATGAACATGGGTATTGCAACCTTCGTAGTTGGTGTTCTAACCGCAGAAGCATTTGGTTTCATTATCGAAGATTGGTCACCATTCGCTGCATTCTATGATGCTCTTTACAATGCAACACACCATTCACTGACAGGAACAATTTTCGAGGACCTATTCGGCTTGTCTCACACCTACCTTCCCTTCCATCGTGCAGGCGGTGCTCTACAAGATTACATTCTATTGGCCATCTACTTGGGTTGCGCTCATCTACTTCTTGGATTCATCATCGGATTCATCAACGTATACAGGGCCCATGGTCCAGTTGCAGCATTCTTCGAGAAAGGCTCATGGATACTAATTCTAGTCGGTGGTTCCGCACACATTCTAAGATTCATTACAGATGAATCATATGGTACATTCCAAGGATCACCTTGGTCTGCAATGGTCGTAGTAGGTGTAATCTGCTTGATTATTGGCTTAGCTGTGTATGAAGGATTTGGTTGGCTCGGTGGAATCATCATGGGTCCAATCGAGACATTTGGACTTCTGGCAAACACCTTGTCTTACCTCAGAGTAATGGCGGTTGGAGTTGCTGGAGTTAAGATTGCAGAGGTTGGTAATGAAATGGGATTCCATGGAATGACTGAAGCGTTCTCTTCCGGCAATTATCTTGTCGCTATACTTTGTTTGGTAATCTGGCTTGGTGTCCAGGTTTTCGCACTCGCGCTTGGATTACTCTCACCGAGTATCCACGCTGTCCGTCTACACTTCGTTGAGTGGATGGGCAAGTTCCACGACGGCTCTGGACAGGAGTTTACACCACTAGGTGGCCGTCCTCTACATGTAGAGGGCCGCTGACATCATAGTCCCAATTTGGACAAAAAACAGGAGGAAAAAAAATATGAACGCAAAAATAGTGAAGATGAGCCTACGAGCACTAATCGTACTAATGGGAATAACCATGCTAGCACCTGGTGTGCTTGCTGCTGGTGACTACGACGGATGGGGTAAGTACATGGGATCAGGAATTGCACTCGGACTAGCTGGTCTAGGTGCAGGTATATCTCAGGGAAGCATTGGCAGCGCCGCTGTCGGTATGCTAGCTGAAGATGGTTCGAAGTTCGGACCAGCACTGATCTTTACCGCATTGCCTGAATCCATCGTGATTCTAGGTGCACTACCATTGTTCCTATGAGCAGTGTTGGCTATCTCCGAGAACAATTCTCGGCGGTTAGGCCGGAGGTGAAAAAATGACGCTAGAACAACTCGCAAAGGACATTTCCGCTTCAGCAGAAGCGGAAGCTAAAGCTACCATTAAGGCTGCTAATGACGAAGCGAAGACCATCCTAGCTGATGCTAAGTCTCGTGCATCTTCTATCGAAGGAGATGCATCAGGCAAGGCGGACAAGGAAGCAGACCAAATCGCTCGCGAAATGGTCGCATCTGCCCGCCAAGCAAATCAGAAAGAAATCCTTGTTGCCCGCCGTATTGAGCTCGATGCTACTCTAGCAAGTGCTCGTTCGATGTTGGGTGATGCAAGTCTCGCAGGTCGTGCGAGTCTACTGAAGAGTCTCGTCAAGAAGGCGGGAGAACTCGGTGAAGGAAAGATGGTTTTACGCCCAACTTCTATCGATCGTGCCGCACTCGGGGATGCCGCTAAGGGATACTCGATTGGTGACGAAGTAGACGGTTTAGGCGGTTTCGTACTTGAAGCAGAAGATGGAATGCTCTCTTTTGACCTGCGCTTTGACACATTGTTAGAGAATGCATGGATAGATCAAAGGGCAGCAGTTAATCAAACCTTATTTGGATAAACAACATACGGAGTCGAATGTTATGTCAATCCTTGGAAATAATACCGCTTACGTGGCTGCACGTGCTAAGGCTCGCAAAGCGAGTCTGATGGACCGTACACGTCTACGTCAGCTCATCCAACAGTCCCCTGACCAATTGACCGTCGCAGTGGCGGACAGTGGTTACAGGACTGAGATTGACCTATACGCTGGTCATTTTACCGGCGGAGATTTGGTCGAGGCCGCACTTACACACAATTTACAGGCAGAGTTGACCAGCATATTGAGACTCTGCAACGGCAAGGTTCGTGATCTCGTTGAGATTTACACCGGACGTTTCCGGTACCACAATGCGAAGGTCGTTCTTCGTGCTGTAGTAAACGAAGTTAGTGTCAAGAAGGTCGCTCACTCAATCCTACCGGAAGAAAGTGAAGTCAACACACCATGGTTACTAATCATCGAAGAATCAAACAATCTTCGTGAAGCAGTTGAACAAATGCGCCGACTTCCATTCGGAAAGGAGTTAGTCGCTATTGGTGAGGATGAAGGATTACAAGCATACGAAGACGCTCTTGACCGCCATTACTTCAAGCACTCGATGAGTATGCTTCAAGGCAATGCACCAGATGTACGCATTTTGCGTAATCATTTGGCGGGTGAAATCGATCACCGTAATATTATCAATATACTCGAAGGACACGCTTTCGGCTTGTCCAGTGAGGAGATTACACAGGCGCTCATCCCAAGTGGCCGCCTGATAAAAGAGAGAAGTTTCACTCAAGTTGGTAACAGCAGAGATGGCCTTCTCGATGTACTACGCCAGTCGAATAACTTCGACTTCGATGGATTCCAAGCAGCGATCTCTACTTCTGACGAAGAGAGAACACTGGACCCCATCATCACCTGGTTACGCAATCGAGAGATTGTACAGATGAAGCGTATGAGTTACCTCCATCCAATTTCAGCCCTTCCTGTAATACACTATGTTTCTGTGAAGATTCAGGAAATTGAAGATCTACGCCTCATAGTCCGTGGCCGCATGGCAGGACTAGCAACTGAGGTGTTGGAGGCACACGTACTCTGAGGTGAAATGAATGGAAATAGCAATAGTAGGCAGCCCCGAGTTCACACTCGGTTTCCAGTTAGCTGGAATTAGTACTCTATACAACCCTGAAGGAGAGGAGGCAACCTCCAAAGTCTTCAGGGATTTACTCACAACAAAGGGTGTGGGAATCGTGGTGGTCGACTCCGCGGTTCTGTCCACCCTGCCTGAACGTCTACGTGATAGACTGTCAGAAAGTATTACTCCAACCGTTCTGGGTATCGGAACTGAGGAGGATACGACCCTTCGCGATACTATTCGCAAGGCAATAGGAGTCGACTTGTGGAAATGATTTCCAAAAAACAATGGAGGAATAATATATGAAGAATGAAGGATTGATTTACCGTATTTCAGGGCCAGTGGTTACAGCCATTGACATGAAAGCGGCAATGTACGATGTTGTCCGTGTTGGAACGGAAGGCCTAATGGGAGAAGTAATCGAATTACACGGCGATAAGGCTGTTATTCAGGTGTACGAGGATACATCTGGAATACGTCCTGGAGAGATTGTAGTGAACACAGGAGAAACTCTTTCAGTTTCTCTTGGACCTGGTTTGCTAACTCAAATCTATGATGGAATTCAAAGACCTCTTCCAACTCTTGAAAAAGAAATGGGTGTTTTCTTAACCCGTGGTGTCGATGCTGATGCATTTGACCTAGAGAAGATTTGGACCTTTGAACCACAAGTCTCAGTTGGAGATTCTGTAGTCGGAGGACAAGTTATTGGACACGTCCAAGAAACCGATACAATCGTTCACAAGATTATGGTCGTTCCAGGAAAGGACGGTATAATCAAGTCGATTGAATCTGGAGATTTCAATGTCACTCAAACCATCTGTACCTTTGAAGATGGAAGCGAAATGCAGATGATGCAGAAGTGGCCAGTTCGAACTCCACGTCCTTACCAACAAAAATACCCACCAGTAATCCCTCTCATAACTGGAATGCGTATTCTTGATTTCCTTTTCCCATTGGCAAAGGGTGGTGCAGCAGGTATTCCAGGTCCATTCGGGTCCGGTAAGACTGTTACACAACAATCGCTAGCAAAGTATTCTGACGCACAACTGGTTGTTTACATCGGTTGTGGAGAGCGTGGAAATGAGATGACTGAAGTATTGGATGAGTTCCCTCACCTAATAGATCCAAACACTGGAAAACCATTGATGGAAAGAACAGTGATGATCGCAAACACCTCGAATATGCCTGTAGCTGCACGAGAAGCATCTGTGTACACAGGAATTACAATCGCCGAGTACTATCGTGACATGGGTTACGATGTTGCTCTTATGGCAGATTCTACATCTCGTTGGGCTGAAGCAATGCGTGAGATTTCCTCCCGTCTTGAAGAAATGCCTGGTGAAGAAGGATATCCTGCTTACCTATCTACTCGTATTGCTGAGTTCTACGAACGTGCTGGCCGTGTTGAGACCTTGAATGGAGAAGACGGTTCAATTACCGTTATTGGTGCTGTTTCACCACCTGGTGGAGACATTTCAGAACCTGTATCACAAGGTACACTCCGTATTGTAAAGGTATTCTGGGGTCTGGATGCTGGTCTTGCTCGTCAACGCCACTTCCCAGCGATTAACTGGTTGAATTCATATTCGCTGTACCCGCAGAGTCTTGACCAATGGTTCAGAGATAACATTGCACCAGATTTCCCTGAAATCCGCGTTGAATTATCTGGATTGTTGCAAATTGAATCAGAGTTGCAAGAAATCGTACAACTTGTCGGTTCCGATGCACTTCCTGTTGACCAACAATTGACACTTGAAGTCGCTCGTATGATACGTGAATATTTCCTACAGCAAAATGGATTCCACGAAGTGGATGCATATTGTGATATCAACTTGCAATATAAGATGGCAAAGGCAATCCTTTCATTCCAAGAATCGGCTAAGACCGCAATGGCATCTGGTGCTCAATTAGGGGACGTAGTAAACGTCCCTTCACGTTCAGACCTAATGCGTGGCCGTTTGAACAAAGGATACATCGATACCATCGATGACATGGTAAAAACCATGCTCGATGAAATAGCCGCTACCGTTGAGGAGAACTGAGGGGGACTAATCATGACTGGAAAAGAATATAGAACAATTACAGACGTCAAGGGACCTCTAGTTTTCTTGAATAAAACAGAGCCTGTTGCATTTGGTGAAATCGTATCATTACGATTATCCAATGGGACAATTAAGAATGGACAAGTACTTGATACATCAAACGATTTAGTTATCGTACAAGTGTTTGAAGGAACTGCAAAAATCGATAGAGAAGCAGGTGTAACCTTCATGGGAGATGTTTTCAAACTCCCAGTTTCAACTGATCTAATCGGCCGTATTCTTGACGGCGCAGGTCGTCCACGTGACGGCGGCCCCGAGATTGTAGCTGAAAAGACCGCAGACATTATTGGTGCTGCGATCAACCCGTACAGCCGCCGTAGCCCACACGATTTCATTCAAACTGGAATCTCCGCTATCGACTGTTGTACTTCTTTGGTTCGTGGACAAAAGTTGCCGATTTTCTCAGCATCAGGTCTACCACACAATGATATTGCACTGCAAATCGCTCGTCAAGCAAAGTTAACCGCTTCAGATGAAGAATTTATCGTAGTATTCTGTGCTATGGGTATTACAGCCGAAGAATACAATTTCTTCCGTGCTGATTTAGAGAGAACAGGTGCGCTTGAAAGTGCAGTTTTATTCGTTAACTTAGCGGATGACCCTGCTGTTGAGCGTATTATCACACCTCGTCTTGCATTAACTGCTGCAGAATATCTTGCATTCGAAAAGGATTACCACGTACTGGTTATCTATACTGATATGACAAATTACTGTGACGCACTACGTCAAATCGGTGCTGCTCGTGAAGAAGTTCCAGGACGTCGTGGATATCCAGGTTACATGTACACTGACTTAGCAATGCTTTACGAGCGTGCTGGATTGGTTAAAGGAAGGAAGGGTTCAATCACCCAATTCCCAATTTTGACAATGCCTGGTGACGATATTACTCACCCGATTCCTGACCTTTCAGGATATATTACTGAAGGGCAGATTGTTATCTCTCGTGAATTGCACCAAGCAGGTATCTATCCGCCAATCAACGTTCTACCATCACTTTCCCGTCTAATGGGTTCGTGTATTGGAGAAAAGACCACTCGTGAAGACCACAAGTCGGTTTCTGACCAGATGTATGCAGCATATGCACAAGGCCGTGAACTACGTGGTCTAGTAGCAATTGTTGGTGAAGATGCACTTAACGAGCGTGATAAACAACTTCTAGAGTTCTCAGGTGTATTCGAAGATAAATTCCTACGACAATCTCGTTATGAAGATCGTTCTATCGAAGAAACTCTTGACTTATGCTGGACTTTGATGGCAGGTATCGACACCAAATATCTAGTGCGTCTAGACCAAAAATGGATTGACAAGTATCATCCAGACAACCAGAAGTGAGTTTACTATACTGGATAAAGGGAGTTGAAATTTATGGCACTTGACATAAAACCAACACGCAGTGAACTTATCAAACTCAAGGGTCGCATTAAGCAAACCAAAAACGGGTATAAACTTCTCAAGATGAAACGGGACGGTCTTTTTCATGAGTTCCGTAAGTTATTGTCCGAAATGATTGAGGCAAAGCGAGAACTTACCAATACATACCGTCTAGCAAAGCAACGTATTGACTTAGCTAATGCGGTTGAGGGTGGACTAAAGGTCCGCTCTGCAGCAATTGCCAACTCTGCATCACCAGAGGTCGAAGTCGAACGCCGAAACATCATGGGTGTTGTCGTTCCTTCGGTTTCAGGTACCAATTTGAAGCAGGCTTTCGGGGAGAGGTCGATTGGTTTTACCGGGTCATCTCCTTACATTGATGAAGCGGCTGATTCATTTGGAGATTTGATTGAGCGAATGGTAAAAGCGGCAGAGATGGAAGCAACTCTAAAGCGTCTACTTGCAGAGATTGAAGCGACTAAGAGGCGTGTTAATGCACTTGAGTTCAAGGTTATTCCTGAATTGGAAGAAGCACGTGTATTCATCCAACTTCGTCTTGAAGAGATGGAACGCGAAGAAACATTCCGTCTGAAGCGCTTCAAAAACAAGTGATTTAACCACCCGATTCATTCATTGAGGTCGGATGTGCCCCCAAGTTCATTGGGAGACTTGTTCTATGCCTGAAGATGAAGTAATCCCCGTTCACAAAGACTCCTGGAGTCAACGTGAATTACTAAAGAGGATAATTTCGAGGCACTGCTTTGTCTTGGAAGATATTGGCGGTAGAACTCCTACGTACCTCGTTTCTGAGAAGGATGAAGAGGACTTTCATGAGACTCTTGAATCGATAAACACTCATTTGCGACCACTTGGTTACAGTGCACGCCTATATCCAGACGACCCTTGGATTCTACAACTAATTCCAGACCCTAAGTACCAATGGCCATCAATAAAATTTGTAATCGCCATGTGGGTAGTTTCCCTATTGACTACAGTTTATGCTGGAGAAAAATGGATGAGTTCAGGCAGGCCGGTAGGCGGTTGGTTCGTCGAGAATGCATCCTTGGATGCGTTTATTGGGTATACATTACCACTTTTCACAGTTTTAGTAATTGCATCATTTGTTCAGAAATGGGTTGCTTCAAAGAATGGTGTCAGATTACCTCACCTATTCCCCCTACCTGGTCCGGCAATGATTTGGTGGCCATTTGGAATCCTTGGTTTCGCTTCACTACCGCGTAGTGATGCAAGATTATGGCCCGACCGTTCCTCATTAGGCAATTCAGCACTTTCTGTACCTTTGGTTATGATTATTCTTGGAATGATCTTAGCTTTCCTTGGACTGAAATTAACTCCAGATATTGTTCCATTAACCGCTTCTCCGATGATTATCGATTTACCTCTACTGATAAATCTGATCGGTTTGAACATCGAAGGTGAAACAGCGATGCTCCTCAAAGGGTCATGGGCTCATCCCTTTACCGTCGTAGGAATGACTTTGACATTTTTTGGATGGGTTGCACTTTTGCCGATACCTACGTTCCCCGGTGGAAGAATTATAATTGCTAGAATGGGGATTCCTGAAGCGAGATCAGGTTCGACTCAAGTCATGCTACTATTGGTCGTTCTTCTATTCGCATTTATGTTTGGAGCATTTTCAGAATGGAGCATATGGGTTCCAGTTGTTGCATTATGTGCTTCTTTATTGATTACTAAAGGTAGTGATCCGCGTCTACCTATCGTATTGGATGATTTCAAAGGATTACCTGAGAAGGACCACAGAAGAATTGGAATAATCCTATTCATGGCATTCATGTTTGCATTGCCGTCGCAAGTTCCATTCTCTATGGATGATGATTGGGACCAAAGCATCTCTTGGAAAATTGGTGAAAGTACGTTGGTTATCGAGGATGGTTGGTTCAACCAAACAATAACAGTAAGCAACCCCTCACTAATCGCACAGGAGTGGGATATAGCCCTCTACGGGGGCATTCTTGGGCAATATGAATTGAACGACTCCAGTTGTGGTTCAGGTTTACAAGAATCCGATATTACTTGCGCGGGGATCATAAATCCTAGAGACCCGATAAAGTTGAAATTTAATTTCGAATGGAAAGAAGAATGGAATACCACTGGTGTTGAATTTAAGTGGAGAATCGGTGATGAATTCATCCAGCATAAAGTCGTTCCAGATCAAAAGATTTACCCTGTAGGCTCTTGGCAATTCAATGGTGATATTGATGACCCTAAATCTTGTATTGATTTACACGTTAAAGGCAAGTCGTCTACAATCAATCTAATGCCAGTATCTCAAAATACTCATTGGGATGGAGTTGATGCAGCGGGTAATATTACAGTTAACAAGGATACTTCTGAATTATGCTTGAACAGTCTTTCAGGCGATGACATGCAATGGCTCAACGAATATCTGTTCCATCTGGATGAAACTCCTTACAAAGCCGGTTATGACCGGGAAAAGTTTGTTGCAATTTCCGACGAGGGAGTTATCCTAAATGACCAGGATTTACTGTTTAGTCAGTCGATATTAGCTCTAAATCATGAAGGTGATTGTTTACCTCTAGGAAATCCCTCACCGCCTCTTTCTTCTGATGACGGAATTAGAACTTGGAATATGTCAATCAACCCGGTAGGTGTTAATCAATTTACAGATTCAAATGATTCAATCAATTTCTTTGCACCTTCTGGCTCAGACATTACCGATTGTAAGCAGTACCATGCACCGTCACACTATACTGTGGTAGATGGCCCCTCTTTGATTATCGGTCAAGGGGACAATCGAACACAACACTGGTTAGGGTCTGTAGAAATAATCGATGGTCTATTTGTCATAGAAAACCCTACCTCACACAACATTTCATTGAATATTGAATTTGATGGAAATGGTTTGCAATGGAATATTTCTAATGATATCGTGTTGGACTCTGGAGTCTCAACAACAGTTTCAGCAATAATGCCCGAAACCGGAATCTCATTTGCATGGTTTGAATTAAATGACGGTGATGTGATACTTCACTTAGTTAATCACGAGGTTTGAGCATGAAGGTGGCTGTACTCGGTGCCGGTGCTATCGGTAGCCTAATCGCTGCAAAGTTAGTGGTTGCAGGCTATGATGTGCTGGTTCATTCCCGTGGTGAACACGGGGCTATGCTAGCAGTTTCAGGATTACAGGTTACTGGCAGCTGGGATGCCAAAATCGAATCTGATGATTGGATTGTAAGTCTCGATGGTGCAGGTCTTCATCCCTCCCTTGAAGGGTCATGTGATCAAGCCATTATCACGAGCAAGTCCAAAGATACTCTACACTTGGTAAAAGTTGCAACTTTCTTGACCAGTGGGCCAGTTCTTTCCCTTCAAAATGGTCTGGGAAATTTGGAGATACTAAAACAACATGTGTTTGAGAATGCAGCAGTGGGGGTTACTACCAATGCAGTAACCAGAATTCAGCCAGGGCATATCGAATGGGTCGGCAAAGGTAATTTGGTAGTAGGCGGCCCTAAAGGTAGAGAATTTGAAAAAACCCTTGAATGCTTAGATGCCACTTATGCCGTCGATGTCTCCACCATTTTGTGGAATAAATTACTACTAAATGTTGCAATAAATCCTTTGGCTGCGATTTGCGGAGTCAAGAATGGTGAATTGCGCAGTGAACCCTTGCTGTCTCAAGCGGAGTCGACTATGATTGAAGCTGCTAATGTGGCTCGAATGTTAGGCGTGTCCATCGACAATGACCATGAATTATTGGACAGTCTCCATTCAGTATTGGATTCCACGGCTGATAACATCTGTTCAATGTTGGCCGATGTCAAAGCAGGACGTGAAACAGAGATCGATATGCTGTGTGGACAAGTTGTTTCGAGAGGGGAGACTATCGGAATGCCCACTCCGCTAAATTCAATGTTATTATCACAAATAAAGTCCCTTAGATAAGGTCCTTATTCCAATGCAGTCCGCGGTTTTCAGTTCGGATAAGCGCATCTTCAGTAATATGTGTGGCAACTAGAACTAGGTTTCTTAATTCAACCAACTCTCTTGTCGGAATACTTCTTCTCCAAATTAAGTCAACTTCCTTTGAAAGTAGTGTAAGCATTCGCTTTGCTCTCTCGAGTCGAATAAATGAGCGAACAATGCCTACATCATCGGTCATTGTCTTTCTTAAAGTTTCAAGGTCTCTGACAAGTGGAGCATGTTCTTCGAGTTTTAACATCCCTTCAGCCCTCCATTGTGGAACTTCTTCGAGATTGTTACTTGCTTGTGAAATAAAATGGTCAGCTGCACGATTTGCAAAAACTACAGCCTCAAGCAAACTGTTCGAGGCTAGCCGATTAGCACCATGCATACCTGTGCAAGCGACTTCGCCAATGCCATAGAGCCCGGGCATTGGAGTTCCACCCTCCATCAATACTCTTCCACTGATGTCAACAGATAGCCCTCCTACCATGTAATGTGCTGCAGGGGCTACTGGCACCGGGTCTTTGCCCAATGACAATCGATGCTGATTCAATTTTGATTCGATGTTAGGGAAATTATCGAGTAGTGTTTGTCTGTTTAGATGGTCGGTCACCAGCCACACGTTATCCGCTCCGGTAACTTTCATTCTTTGGTCACAAGTACGCGCTACAATATCTCTTGTAGCGAGGCTTCCTAGTGGAGAAGAATCTAAGGTGAATGAATAATGTTCAGGTCCTGAATCGCCAGTTCTATATTTTTCCAAACCCTCCTTGTCGAGGAGGACTCCTCCTTCCCCACGCAAAGCTTCAGTAATCAAAAACGGCTTATTATTGCCAGCCATCAACGCGGTTGGATGGAATTGGAAGAATGCCATATCCCTGCTCGATGCTCCAGCGCGGACCGCCATCGCCAATCCGTCTCCCGTCGCTACAGATGGATTGGTAGTTCTTTCCCAAAGTTGGCCGCATCCACCGGTTGCAATCAGTACAGCATCTGCTGCAATGGCTTCCATTTTACCACTGTCAAGTCTTAGGCACCAAATGCCTTTGATTCCTTTTTCTGGTTGCCCATGTTCCCTTTGGATGAGATCAACACCCAATGTGTGCGGGCGTACCGAAATGTTCTCACTTGCAGCAACTGCATCGGTAAGCGCTCTTTCGATTTCGGCTCCTGTGGCGTCTTTTGCATGCAAAATCCTCCTTGTGGAATGACCGCCTTCTTTGACCAGATGGAATTCATTCCCCTCTTTTTCAAAATCTACGCCAATAGATAGGAGGTCTCTGATTCTGTCACCAGCATCTTCAACAACACATCTCACAATTTCTTGATTGCAAAGGCCATCTCCACAGGCTATCGTGTCCCTGATGTGTGCTTCCATCCCTTCTCCGTCAGTTTTGTCAAGAATTCCAGCAATTCCACCCTGAGCCCAATTAGTTGAGGAGTCTTTGGGCCTTTGTTTGGTGATAATAACCACCTCATGCCCAGCTTCATCAAGGCGCAATGATGCAAATAAGCCAGCAATTCCGCTGCCGATAATAATGACTCTCGACATGGTAGTCGGTTCAGCCGTGGAGTCTTCCCCATTCAAATGTGTTCCATGGATATTTGCGACATGAATAAGGAGTAAAACTCACACCGGTGAATATGGGCCTGCTAAAGAAGATGGCATCAATCTTCGGGATTGTTCTCATTGCGGTGTCTATTGCCAATGTGGAGTTTGGTGCTTTAATGAGCCTTGACCCGCCTCAGAAGTTGATACTAGCACGCTTAGCAGACCCCGGGTGCAACACCGATGATATACAGAAAGATCTCGATTCAGGCGACATGAATGATTGCGCAACTTCTCCCGGAGTGTGGGATGCCCCTGATTTGTTATTGTTGCTTGAAGGATGTGTCATGTTTTTGACCTCATTTATGCGATGGCCACGTAAAGGCCGCTGGGCTAAGAGGGTCAGAAGAGGGGCTATCGTTTCAGGATTGATATTTTGTGGCGTGGCTTTGGCGGATAGTTTCGATGTAC
>Ga0308019_10001362_pt1 | contig 14905 bp, 9 predicted proteins | sample Neamet284_FD_203135 | JGI IMG/M metagenome (GOLD analysis project Ga0308019, IMG submission 203135) | Marine microbial communities from water near the shore, Antarctic Ocean - #284 | ecosystem: Environmental > Aquatic > Marine > Unclassified | place: Southern Ocean | collected 2014-10-01 | reverse complement strand
AAGTATGTCTGAAACCAAAAAATTAAATTATTTATTGAATTATAAACGATAATTAGAAATGATTAAATTCAATTTTACCCAGAAGATATTTAAATTCTTTATTTTTTTTCTGTTAGTTATTCCAAATCAAATTTTTTCTCAAACTCAGTTGGGTGCAGATATAGATGGAGAAGCAGCTAGTGATTTATCAGGTTATTCAGTATCAACATCAAGTGATGGAACTATAGTAGCCATAGGAGCGATTCAAAATGATGGAACGGCATCAAATGCTGGTCATGTAAAAGTTTATCAGTATTCAGGAGGTACTTGGAGTCAATTAGGTGCAGATATAGATGGAGAAACAGCTAGTGATTTTTCTGGTCATTCAGTTTCTTTATCAGCTGACGGAACAATACTTGCCATAGGAGCGAATCATAATGGTGGAACGGGAGGTAATGCAGGTCATGTAAGAGTTTATCAGTATTCAGGGGGATCATGGAGTCAGTTGGGTGCAGATATAGATGGGGAAGCTGCTGGTGATTTTTCTGGTAATTCTGTTTCTTTATCAAGTGATGGAACAAAACTTGCAGTAGGAGCGGCTCAAAATGATGGAACGGCATCAAATGCTGGTCATGTAAGAGTTTATAGCTACTCAGGGGGATCGTGGAGTCAATTAGGTGCAGATATAGATGGAGAAGCAGCTGTTGATCTATTTGGTTATTCAGTTTCTTTGTCAAGTGATGGTACTAAAGTTGCAATTGGAGCAGTTTTAAATGACGCAACAGGATTAAATGCAGGTCATGTAAGGGTATACAGTTATTCAGGGGGATCGTGGAGTCAGTTAGGTGCAGATATAGATGGAGAAGCAGCTGGTAATCAATCTGGTCATTCTGTTTCTTTATCAGGTGATGGAACTATAGTAGCAATAGGAGCAAATGCAAATAGTGGAGCTGGATATGCTTCAGGTCATGTAAGAGTTTATCAGTATTCAGGTAGTTCCTGGAGTCAGTTAGGTAATGATATTGATGGAGTTAATCCACTCGATCAAGCAGGTAGATCAGTTTCCCTTTCAAGTGATGGAACAAAACTTGCAGTAGGGGGACCTGGAAACGGTGGAACGGATAACGATGCAGGTCATGTCAGAATTTATGAGTATTTATTTGGTTCTTGGAGACAATTTAGTAACGAAATAGATGGAGAAGCTGCAGGTGACTCTTTTGGTTATTCTGTTTCTTTATCAAGTGATGGAACAAAACTTGCAGTAGGAGCAGTTAATAACGACGGATCAGGAACTAGTGCTGGTCATGTTAGAGTTTTTAGTTTATCAGCAAGTTTTGATTATACAGGTTCAGCTTTTAGTCAGTTGGGTTCTGATATAGATGGAGAAGCTACTAATGATGTGTCTGGTTTTTCAGTATCAACATCCGGCGATGGAACGAAAGTTGCCATTGGTGCACCATTGAATGACGCATCAGGAACAGATGCAGGTCATGTAAGGGTTTATAGTTATTCAGAAGGATCGTGGAGTCAGTTGGGTGCAGATATAGATGGGGAAGCTACTGGTGATCTATTTGGTATATCGGTTTCTTTATCAAATGATGGAAATTTAGTAGCAATAGGATCAAATCAAAATGACGGAACAGGAACAGATGCGGGTCATGTTAGGGTTTTTGAATTTTCTGGAGGATCGTGGAGTCAATTAGGATCTGATATAGATGCAGAAGCTGCTGGTGATCGTTTAGGTGAATCTGTTTCTTTATCTGGAGACGGAACAAAAGTTGCCATTGGCGCTCCTTTGAATGACGGAACAGGAACTGATGGGGGTCATGTTAGGGTTTATGAATTTTCTGGAGGATCGTGGAGTCAATTAGGAGTAGATATAGATGCAGAAGCAGCTGGTGATCTATTTGGTATATCGGTTTCTTTATCAAATGATGGAAGTGTTTTAGCAGTTGGAGGTAAGGGTAATGATGCAACTGGTTCAACTGCAGGTCACGTAAGAATTTATCTGTATTCAGGAGGATCGTGGAGTCAGTTGGGCTCAGATATAGATGGAGAAGCTGCAGGTGATCAGTATGGTACTTCAGTTTCTTTATCAAGTGATGGAACTATAGTTGGAATAGGCGGGCCTTTAAATGACGCAACAGGATCAAATGCAGGTCATGTTAGGGTTTATAAATATTCAGGAGGATCATGGAGTCAGTTGGGCTCAGATATAGATGGAGAAGCTGCAGGTGATAAGTATGGTACTTCAGTTTCTCTTTCAGATGATGGAACTACAGTAGCTATAGGATCAAATGCAAATGATGGGTCAGGATCAAATGCTGGTCAAGTAAGAGTTTATAAGTTCATAGGTAATTCTTGGACTAAATTGGGAACAGATATAGATGGGGAAGCAGCCCTTGATCAATCAGGTTATTCTGTTTCTTTATCAAGCAGTGGAACAAAACTCGCAATAGGGGCTGGTTATAACGATGGAACTGCTTCAGCTGCTGGTCATGTTAAGATTTATAATATTAATTATTCCCCTTCAGACATTTCGTTATCCTCTGCCTCAGTAGATGAAAATGTTTCAACTGGAACTGTTGTTGGTTCGCTGACTTCCTCTGATCTTAATTCTGCAGATTCTTATACATATTATTTAGTTTCTGGAGCAGGAGATACAGACAATGCTAGTTTTTCAATAAGTGGAGCAAACCTTTTAACAAATACTTCAATTGATTATGAGACTAAAACAAGTTACTCTATTGTAATTCGATCCTCTGATGGTTCGGGTACATACTCAAAAACAATTTCAATATCAGTTAATGATGTCGATGAAGATATCGATAATGATGGGGTTATAAATAGTTTAGATAACTGCGTTTCTATAGCTAATCCAGATCAGCTAGATACAGACTCTGATGGGCAAGGAGATGTTTGTGATAGTGATGATGATAATGATACTTATTTAGATATTGATGATGCTTTCCCTCTGGATGCTACTGAATGGACAGATACCGATTTGGACGGTATAGGTAATAATGCAGACACCGATGATGATAATGACACCTATTTAGATACCGGTGATGCTTTTCCATTAGATGCAGCAGAGTGGTTAGATACTGATTCAGACGGCACAGGTAATAATGCAGATACCGATGATGATAATGACACTTATTTGGATACTGATGATGCTTTCCCACTAGATGTAACCGAATGGATTGATACCGATTCAGACGGTACAGGTAACAATGCAGATACTGACGATGACAACGATACTTATTTAGACACCGCAGATGCTTTCCCACTAGATGCAACTGAATGGTTTGATACTGATTCAGACGGTACAGGTAACAATACAGATAGTGATGATGACGGTGATAACTATTCAGATAGTGATGAGATTAGTTGTGGTAGTGACCCACTAGACAGTAATAATCTTCCTTTAGATAATGATCTAGATTTATCTCCTGATTGTTTGGACTTGGATGATGACAATGATACCTATCCTGACACTGAGGACGTCTTTCCTTTAGATTCAACAGAGTGGGTTGATTTTGATTCAGATGGAGTTGGAAACAATGCAGATAAAGATGATGATAATGATGGGTATGCAGACGGAATGGACTTTTTCCAGTTTGATTCTTCAGAGTGGTTAGATTTTGATTTAGATGGAATAGGGAATAATGCAGATACCGATGATGATAATGACGGATTTAGTGATTCAGACGAGTTTAGTTGTAATACAAATCCTCTAAATGCTTCTAGTTATCCGTTGGATACTGATGGAGATTCAATTGCAGATTGCATAGATGAAGATTATAATGGAGATGGCTTTCCAGATGATGAGTTAATCGCCTCTGAAGTTTTAACACCAAATAGTACTGGTATAGAATCCACATGGAAAGTAATCAACATTGAAGGATTTAATGCTTCAGTAATGGTTTATTCTCCTTCTGGAGAATTGGTATTTAAATCCAATAATTATAAGAACGATTGGAAAGGAACTAATAAATATGGAGATGATTTACCATCTGGACCCTACTATTATATTGTGAATTTAAGAGGTGAAACTCCAGTTGTTAAAAAAGGTTGGTTATATATATTTAATTAAAAATAAATGAAAAAAAATTTATTACTAAGTCTAGTTCTTTTTAACTCATTTATCTCATTTTCTCAGGTTAATGAGGACATGATCATGGATCGATTTAATATGAATGCTTTTAATCCAGCCTACGTTGGAGTTGATGGTAAAGAGATTTCCTTTTCATCAAGATCCAAGTGGCAGGGAATTGAAGGTGCACCAACGACTAATTATATTTTTTATAGTGGTGCTCGTAAAAAAAACCTAGCTATAGGTGGTTCTGTGATTTCAAATAAAGTATTTATAGACACCAGAACTCAATATGCTTTAGACGCCAGTTATCAGCTGCAGATGGGAGATGATAAAAACTTATATCTAGGAACTAAAATTGGAGCAACTACAACAAACAGTGATATCAACGATTTAAACCGAATAACATCGGAGGTAAATCCATTTATATCGAACTCAAATAACTCAATTTTTCCTGTTTTTGGTGTGGGTGCAGTATATAAAACAAAGTATTATTATTTATCTGCTTCGATTCCAAATATTTTAAACCCCGAAAATTTTGTAGATGAAGATTCTTCAATTTCTTCAGAAAAACCTATTACTTACTTAATGGCTGGTACTTCTTTTTATTCTAGTATTTTCGATGCTGACATAAAGCCTTTTGTTAGCACTAAATTAAATCCGAATACTGATACCGTAACTCATTTTGGGGGAACTTTAGACTTTAATAATACTCTTGAATTAGGAGCTGGGTATAAAACTAATGGCTTCTCCAATGTATTATTAATATATAAAACAAAGTTTGGTCTATCACTTGCTTATGCCTATGATTTTGGAGCCGTTAATGTCCCTTCTGCAATTAATAAAAGTGGTAGTGAAATTTTTATTAAATACAATTTTGGTAAAAATTCAGCTTCTAAAAAGAATCCAAACTCCGATACTGAATAACAATAATATTTTTTAGTTTTTTTTTATTAAATTCAATGAAATGAATTTATACTATTATGAAAATTAAATTAACTTATTTTTTATTTATCACTCTATGCCTTCAAACTAACGCACATTCTTCAAAAGACAGCATTATAAACTCCCTTGAATGGAGAAATATTGGGCCAGACAGAGGTGGAAGATCGTTAGCTGTTTCGGGTTCATCAAGAGTTAACGAATATTATTTTGGAGCAGTAGGAGGAGGTTTATGGAAAACTACTGATGGAGGTCAAACCTGGAATCCTGTAACTGATGGACAAATAAAAAGCTCCTCTGTTGGAGCAGTAGCAGTTTCAAATTCTAATCCAGACATCGTATATATTGGAATGGGGGAGACTGAGTTGAGAGGAAATATAATGCAGGGTGACGGCGTCTACAAATCTATTGATGCTGGGCAAACCTGGAGTCATATTGGACTAAATGATACTCAGGCTATTTCAAAAATAAGGATTCACCCTTTAAATCCAGATATTGTTTATGTAGCTGCTTTAGGCCATCCATATGGAGAGAATGATCAACGAGGTGTCTTTAAGTCTGTTGATGGTGGAGAAAACTGGAAAAAAGTATTATTTAAAAGTCCAAAAGCAGGGGCCATTGATATGATCATTGACCCTAACAATCCTGAAACACTATATGCGTCTTTTTGGCAAGTATATAGAACTCCATATAAAATGTTGGGAGGAGGACCTGAATGTAGTTTATATAAATCTACAGATGGAGGAGTATCTTGGGATGATATTTCTGAAAATAAAGGATTTCCTGACCGTCCACTAGGTAAAATAGGAATTACAGTTTCACCCGTAAACTCAAATAAATTATGGGCTTTGGTTGAATCTGATAATGGGGGAGTTTATACTTCTGAAGATGCAGGAGAATCTTGGAGTTTAGTTAATGATGAGCGTAAATTAAGACAAAGAGCATTTTATTATAGTAGAATTTATGCTGATCCGAAGGATGAAAACACAGTGTATGCATTAAATACTGGATTTTATAAGTCTACTGATGGGGGAAAAACGTTTGATACAAGAATTATTGTTCCACATGGGGATAACCATGATTTATGGATAGATCCGCAAAACCCATCCAGAATGGTAAATGCAAACGATGGGGGAGGTTGCGTTTCAGTAAATGGAGGGAAGACTTGGACCGATCTTGATTTTCCAACTTCTCAATTATATCATATTATGGTAACAAAAGATTTCCCTTACTATGTCTGCGGAGCTCAGCAAGACAACTCAACAATGTGTGTTCCTTCTGAGGGATGGAATTTTAAGCAGGCCCGCGGTCCTCATAAACAATATTATTATCCTGTAGGAGGAGGTGAATCTGGATATATTACTCAACATCCATCAAATCTTGACTGGTTTTATGCTGGAAGCCAGGGAGCATTACTAACAAAATTTGATAGAAAAACTGGATTTAAAAGAGATATTCAGGTCTATCCAAGATTTTTTTCTGGAGAACCTGCAAGTGAATTACCAGAGAGATGGCAATGGACATTCCCAATAATTTTCTCACCCTTAAATTCAAGCAAACTCTATACCAGCTCTCAACATGTTTGGGTATCGGAAGACGATGGACAAAGTTGGTCAAAAATAAGTCCTGACCTTACTTATGCTGATCCTAAAACTTTAGGGAAAACTGGAGGAGTAATTACAAATGACATGAATGGTCCAGAAATTTATGCAACTATATTTTCCTTGGTTCCGTCTAGTTATGATGAAAACACACTATGGGCTGGGTCTGATGATGGACTGGTTCACCTGACTCAAGATCATGGAAAGTCATGGAAAAACATTACACCCCCTGATATGCCAAAAGACACTAGGATTAGTATAATAGAAGAGTCTAAACATAATCCAGGAACTATCTATATAGCTGCAAAAAGATATCAAATGGATGATAGAAAACCATATTTATGGAAAACACATGATTATGGTAAGACATGGAGTAAGATTGTAAATGGTATTAGAAATGATGACTTCCTACATGTAATTCGTGAAGACCTAAAAATTCCTGGTCTTTTATATGCTGGTGGTGAGCACGAAGTTTGGGTTTCCTATAATGATGGTGATAATTGGGAATCTATAAGTTTAAACCTTCCAGACACTCAGATTTCTGACTTAATAGTTACTGAAAAGGATCTAGTGGTTGGAACTCATGGAAGATCAGTTTATATACTTGATGATATTTCGCCAATAAGAGAAATGTCAAAAGTTGATAAAGAAAAGCCACATCTTTATGATGTATATTTTGCAACCAGAAGAGTTCAAGACGCTGAAATTAAATATTACCTTCCATCTACACCCGAAATATTATCAATTAAAATACTTGATAGTAAAAACAGAATTGTATTAGAAAAAAAGGGTGTTATAGATGATCAATCAAAGGATGAATCTTCTTCATGGTTTGGAGCAGATAATAAAAATCCAACAATGAACAGTGGATTAAATAATTACAAATGGAATCTAAGATACCAAGGAGCTAGAGATTTTGAGGGTATGGTAATTTGGTCTGCAAAACCAACGCTTGGACCAATTGCACCTCCAGGAAAATACAGGTTACAGCTAACTATAGATGATAATTTGTATGAAACTATTTTTGAGGTAAGAAAAGATCCAAGATTATCTGTTTCAGATACCGTCATCAACAAACAATTTGATTTTGCGATGAGTATAATGATGCAAACTGATCTTGCAAATAAAAGTGTAATTGAAATACGTTCGATTAAAGAAAAGTTGAATAATATTTATGATGTTTCCTCGGCTTTTGGAACCAAGGGGTTTGATCGATCTAGATCAAAAAAGATCAAAGTTTTAATCTCAGATCTTGAAGCCGTAGAGTCTAATATATATCAAGTGAAAAATCAAAGTGGTCAAGATCCATTAAACTTTCCAATTAAAGTAAATAATAGATTAGCTTATTTAAGGAAAAGTGTAGAAAGTGGAGATGGTTTACCTACTAATGGCTCAATAGAGGTTTTCGAATTACTAAAAAATGAGTTGTCTGGTTATTTAAAAGCGCTCGAAAAGCTTAAAACACAGGCTAAAAAGTTAATATAATTTTTAACCTTTAATTATTAAAAAATAAATTTATGAATAGAAATTTTTATCATTTTTTTTTAGCATTAATCTCTTTTGTGTTTATTGGATGCTCATCAACAGAGGAATATTCTGAGGAAAAAATTATGGCAGACCAACTTATTTTAAATACTCTTGATACCAATCATTTACCGGGAATTTCTGTAACAATTCTTAAGGATGGGAATAATATATATTCCAAAGGATTTGGCTATGCAGACATAGATGAAAAAAGAAAAATCTCACCCTCAAAGACTAGATTTAGGATTGGAAGCTTTTCAAAAACAATAACTGCCTCTGCTTTAATGAAATTGGTTGAAAAGGGAAAAATAGAACTCGATAGCAGTATATACTATTATGTTCCAGACTATCCTAGAAAGAGATGGGATTTTACATCAAGACAAATTGCTGGTCATCTTTCTGGGATAAGAAGTTATAAAAAGGGTGAAATGATGATAAATAAAGATTTTCCAAATGTTAAAGAGGCTTTAGGTGTTTTTAAAATGGATTCCCTTTTACATAGACCAAATACAAAGTATCATTATTCTACTCATGCATGGACACTACTTAGCCTAATAATTGAAAATACTTCTGGGGAACCTTTTCTAGATTATATTCAGAGCAATGTTTTTGATTCATTGGATATGAATAATACACATGCAGAAGAGAAAAATTTATTAGGTATTGAAAAAGTTAGTTATTATGAGTTGGATTCAACGAAAACAATGATTATTGCACCTAAAGTTAATAACAGTTGGAAATGGGCTGGTGGAGGTTTTATATCAACCACAGAAGATGTAGCGGAATTTCTTTTAGCTCATTCTGGTTATGAATACTTAAAAAAAACAAGTATTATGGAGATGATCACTCCTCAAAAAAATATGGACGGAGAGAGTACTAGTTATGGATTAGGTTGGCGAACGCGTTATGATAAAAATAATAATCCTTTGATTGGACACACTGGAGGTTCAGTAGGGGGAACTACTTACGCTTTTATGGCTGCTCATTCAAATACAATTGTAGTGATGACTACTAATTTGTCGAGTGCTAGTTTTGGAGATTTACCAAATGATTTGTTTGAGTTATTTGAATAAAGTTTAAGTTTTCAGTTGTATAAAAAATACTGATAAACCTTCCTTGTTAAATAATGTACCTATTATGAAATCTCCTAGGCATATTTTTTAAAAAATTAGTCTATTATTAAAAATGGTCCTTTATTTGATAAACATGAGAATTCTTCTTGATTATAATTTACATATACAAGATAAAATAAGATAAAAAACAAATACACAAAGATTTAAAAAATGATTGTGAAGTCATATATCATTGAAAACTAAAAATTAAATTAGAATATTTTGTAATAAAATAAAATTTGAAAAATATAACAACTTTTGATGTGATTATAATTGGTGGTGGATTGGCTGGATTAACAAGTGCCATTCATTTATCTAAATTTAATCAACGAGTATTACTTATTGAAAAAAACTCATATCCAAAACACAAAGTATGTGGGGAGTATATTTCTAATGAAGTACTTCCGTATTTAAATTCTTTAGGAATTGACCCAATAAAGGAAGGGGCTAAAAAGATTAGTAAAGTTCAAGTTAGTACCACAAAAGGAAATTTAATAAAAGGTGTATTGCCTTTGGGAGGTTTTGGGATGAGTCGTTATTTCTTAGATAGCTTATTATTGAAAAATGCACGTGTCAATGGAGTGCAAGTTTTAAAAGACTCTGTAGATTCTATTCTTTTTAAGAACGGAGTATTCACAGTCCAAACAAAAGACTCAAAATCGTTTCAAAGTAAAATTACTATTGGCGCTTTTGGTAAAAGATCAGAATTAGACCTAAAGATGAATAGAAAATTCATTAAAAAAAAATCACCTTACTTAGCTGTGAAACTTCATGTAAAAGGAGATTTTCCAGAAAACTTGATAGCCTTACATAATTTTAAAGGAGGTTATTGTGGAGTATCTAAAGTAGAAAATAATTCAATTAATTTATGTTATATCACAGAATACCATTCGTTTAAAAAACATAAAAATATTAAAGATTTTCAGGAGCAAGTAGTATTTAAAAATAAACACTTAAAAAAAATATTCGAAGAGTCAACTTCTGTTTTTGAAAAACCACTAACAATCAGTCAAATTTCTTTTGAAACTAAAAACCCCGTAGAGAATCATATTATTATGTGTGGAGATACTGCAGGTATGATTCATCCATTATGTGGAAATGGAATGGGAATGGCTATTGCAAGCGCACGATTGGCAAGTGAACGGATACTCCAGTTTTTAAATGGAGAAATAAAAACAAGAGAAAGTTTAGAAAAACAATATTTTAAAGATTGGAATAAAGAATTTAAAACACGACTAAAGACCGGACATTTTATAGCTAGGTTGTTCAGAAGTGAAACTGTTTCTCAAATTGCCTATTCAATTTTAAAAATAATTCCTTTTTTGTTACCTAAAATGATTCAATTTACTCATGGAAAGGAGATAAAACCAACATGAGTTTTTTAGTTGACACTTCACATCGATCTTCAGAAATGGAAATTATGGATGACTTTACAATGGAGGGAGTTATCTTTAGAGATACATTAGATAAGCTGGAAATTATTAATAGATTTTTAGGGGGCAATACAGTAACAATTAAGGGACTAAAAAAACTCCTTAAAAATCAATCAAAAAAGAAGACAATTACAATTGTAGATTTGGGCTGTGGACACGGCGATATCTTACGAGATGTTGCTAAGTTTGGTAGAAAGAATAACTATTCTTTTAAACTTATAGGTATTGATGCAAATTTTGCAGCAATAGAGTATGCAAAGGAATTGTCAAAAGAGTATTCAGAACTTAGTTTTAAAACTATTGATATTTTCTCAGAAGATTTTAAAAAACAATCATATGATGTTGTTTTATGTACTTTATTTTTACATCATTTTAAAAATGAGGAACTCACATCATTTTTAAAGGCAACTATTCAGAAAGCAACAATTGGAGTAGTTGTTAATGACCTACACAGACATAAATTGGCCTACTATCTTTTTAAATTGATAGGATTTTTTATAAAAAATAAAATGGTCAGAGAAGATGGATTAACTTCTGTATTAAGAGCTTTTAAAAGAAAAGATTTAGAAAATATTTCAACACAAATAAAAGTGCATTTTTCAATTCAGTGGAAATGGGCTTTTCGGTATTTATGGATTCTAAAAAAAGATTTTATTAATTAAAAAAACTCTCCTTATTTAGGAAATAATATGAGCATAAAAATAATATCCGTAGCAAAACAGCTGCCAAAATTCGCCAGAGAAACTAAAGATATTATTCCTTTTGTTAAACAGTGGATGCAAGGTCAGGAAACTAGGTTTCAAAGAAAAGTCCTAAAACTTTTTGAAGGAGCGGGCGTAGACAGACGCTACTCTATTATGGATGCAGAAGAAGTTTTTTTGAATTCGTCTTTTGAAGAAAAAAATAATATTTATGTTCGAGAAGTAACAAAACTTGCAGAACAATCATTACAAAAATCTTTAAAAAAAGCAAGTTTACAGCCCACAGATATTGATTATATTATAACTGTTAGCTGCACAGGAATTATGATTCCTTCTGTAGATGCTTATTTAATTAATAGTTTGCAAATGAGACAAGATATTGTGAGGCTTCCTGTTACAGAAATGGGATGTGTGGCAGGGGTTTCGGGGATTATTTATGCAAAAAACTTTTTAAAAGCAAATCCAAATAAAAGAGCTGCTGTTATTTCTGTTGAAGCACCTACTGCAACCTTTCAATTAGAAGATTTTTCTATGGCAAATATTGTAAGTGCCGCAATTTTTGGAGACGGTGCCGCAAGTGTTATTTTATCTTCTTATGAAGAAGATAAAGGGCCTAAGATTATAGACGAAGCTATGTATCATTTTTATGATTCCATTAATATTATGGGTTTTAAGTTGGTAAACACTGGGTTACAGATGATTCTAGACAAAAAGGTTCCAGAAACTATTTCAAATCATTTTCCCATGATTGTTCATCCTTTTTTAGAGCGAAACAACTTAACAATTGAAGATGTAAATCATTTAATTTTTCACCCAGGAGGAAAGAAAATAGTACATACTGTTGAAGGTTTATTTAAGTCATTAGGGAAAAACATAGATGATACAAAAGAAGTTTTAAGATTGTATGGCAATATGTCAAGTGCTACCGTTTTATATGTTTTAGAACGATTTATGGATGGAGACAGAAAACAGGGGGAAAAGGGTCTAATGCTTAGTTTTGGACCAGGGTTTTCTGCACAAAGAATATTATTAGAATGGTAAAAGAATTTAAAAATAAAAAGGAATGGGCATTAATCCTAGGAGGTTCAAGTGGATTGGGTTTGGCTACGGCCAAAAAGTTGTCCAAACATGGAATGAATATTTGTATTATTCATAGAAACTCTAGATCACAGCTAGGTCAAATAGAGAAAGATTTTAAAGAAATCACTCAAGAAGAAGTAGCTTTTATTAGTTATAATACAGATGCTTTTCACTCAGAAAAGAGAGCAACATTGATAGAAAATTTAAAAAAAGAATTGGAGGGGGGTAAAATAAAAATATTGGTGCATAGTGTTGCCAAAGGAAATTTAAAACCTATGGTTTCTGATTCAATATCAACATTACAAACAGATGATTTTCAATTAACAATACAAGCAATGGGAATTAGTTTGTATGATTGGGTGAAAGCTGTTTTTGAAGCAAAACTATTTTCAGAAGATGCGCGAGTGATTAGCTTTACGAGTGAAGGTAATAGTAAAGCGTGGAAAAACTATGCAGCTGTTTCTGCTGCAAAAGTAACATTAGAAGCTATTACAAGAAATATTGCATTAGAATTTGCTCGCTTTGGAATTAAGGCTAACTGTATTCAAGCAGGAGTTACAGACACAGCGTCTTTAAGAATGATTCCAGCAAGCGATGAAATAAAAAAATACTCTTTACTGCGTAATCCTTTTGATAGATTAACATTACCAGAAGATGTTGCTAACGTTGTATATTTATTATCTAAAGACGAAGCTGCCTGGATTAATGGAACTATTATCCCGGTTGATGGAGGAGAACACATTAGCTAACAGAATTTATCCAATATCTAAAGTTTAAGAGATTTTGAAAATTAAATTATAATTAATAACAACCAAAATAGATTTTTTATTAATTGAAGAAAGAAACAATTATAAAGCTTTTACCCTACCAAGCACCCTTTTTGTTTGTAGAGGAACTAACTTATATTTCAGAAAATGGTGTAGAAGGATACTACACTTTTAAAAATAACGACTATTTCTATCAAGGTCATTTTAAAGATAACCCTATAACTCCAGGAGTTATTTTAACGGAAGTTATGGCACAAATAGGCGTGGTTTGTCTAGGGATTTATTTATTAAAAGAGGAGTTTTCTGAAATAAAAAAACCACAAATAGCACTTACGTCTAATGAGGTAGACTTTTTTTTACCCGTTAGACCAAAAGAACGTGTAAAGGTAGTCTCGGAGAAAATATATTTTAGATTTAATAAACTGAAATGTAAAGTTCAGTTGTTTAATGAGAAAAACGAGCTGGTTTGCAAAGGAACTATATCGGGAATGTTAAAACCAATGAATGACGAAACATAGGGTAGTGATTACTGGGATGGGGGTAGTAGCTCCAAACGCCGTTGGGCTAGACAACTTTTTAGAAGCCATTCAGCAAGGAAGGTCTGGGGTTACATTTCATCAAAAACTGCAAGACTTAAAATTCTCTTGTTGTATTGGTGGAATTCCATTTATTTCTGAAAAATTAAAAAACCAATACTTAACGCCACTACAATTACGAGGATTTGATAGTGCTGGAATTTTATATGGATGTATCGCAGGTATGGATGCTTGGAAAGACGCAGGTTTTATAATTAACAAAAACTCAATGACTGATTATGATTCAGGAATGGTGTTTGGTTCAGGAACATCAGGAATAGAAAAATTTAGAGAAGCAATATATAAGCTAGATAATCAAAAAGTAAAACGTCTGGGAAGTACTGTGGTAGTTCAAACCATGGGAAGTGGGATTAGTGCTTATTTAGGCGGAATTCTAGGACTTGGAAATCAAGTTACCACAAATTCATCTGCATGTTCTACTGGTACAGAAGCATTATTAATGGGCTTTGAGCGTGTGCAATCAGGAAAAGCATCAAGAATGTTAGTTGGGAGTTGTAGTGACGATGGCCCATATATTTGGGGAGGATTTGACGCGATGAGGGTCATGACTTATAAGCACAACGAAACACCAGAAAAAGGTTCTAAACCAATGAGTGCAGAAGCATCAGGGTTTGTGCCAGGAAGCGGAGCTGGAGCCTTAGTCCTAGAATCGTTAGAAAGTGCATTAGAAAGAAAAGCAACTATTTATGCAGAGGTTTTAGGAGGAAACATCAATTCAGGAGGACAAAGAAGTGGAGGAACGTTGACTGCTCCTAATTCAGAAGCAGTCCAAAAATGTATTGTGGATGCGATGAAAGATGCGAACATAAAAAGTACAGAAATTGATGCCATTAACGGACATTTAACAGCAACGATCAAAGACCCTTTAGAAATAGAAAATTGGACTAAAGCATTGGGGAGAAAAGGAAAAGAATTCCCAATAGTAAATTCATTAAAGTCAATGATAGGGCATTGTCTTGCAGCTGCAGGAGCAATAGAAAATGTAGCAACAGTGCTACAGTTAAAACATCAATTTATTTTTCCAAATATAAATTGTAATGAAGTGCATCCAGACATTTTAAAGCTAATCTCAAA
>Ga0308019_10001346_pt1 | contig 15020 bp, 15 predicted proteins | sample Neamet284_FD_203135 | JGI IMG/M metagenome (GOLD analysis project Ga0308019, IMG submission 203135) | Marine microbial communities from water near the shore, Antarctic Ocean - #284 | ecosystem: Environmental > Aquatic > Marine > Unclassified | place: Southern Ocean | collected 2014-10-01 | reverse complement strand
CGCTTCATCTAGATCAGGTGGCCCCTGATCTTGTCCGTTCGGGCGACGATTGCCACCCCATGGATCTTGGTCTTTACCGTTATTACCCGGTTCATTCCAGGCCATAAACTTCTCCTGATTATTGCAATTATTAAATGGTTACGAATCCCATGGATTGGCTGGCTTGCCTACAAAAGGCGTTGCATCCAATCCTATACGACTCAATAGTTGTAAAAAATCTCGCTTTTGCAAGCGTACGTCCAACACCATGTGGCCTTGGTCGTTTATATCTTCTTTTTCTACGGCGTCAAGGGCATAAAGTTGAGCCCTCAAATTACCATACTGAGGTTCCAGTACAATTTGTTGAGCAAAAATTTCGCCACCTAAACGCTCTCTGATGGCTTGCATCAACAGCTCTGCACCTTCACCCGTTAACGCACTCAACCAAACCCTTCTTGGCACACCGTAAGAGTCACGGTCGATACGTGCAGGGCAATCTTCTAACATATCAATCTTGTTGTACACCAGCAAATGGGGTAAATCATCAGCGCCAATTTCTTTTAGCACCGACTCAACTTCTTTTATGTTGTCGTCGCGCTTTTCATCATTCGCATCGATCAAGTGAAGCAATAACGTTGCCTCAGCCGTTTCTTGCAACGTGGCACGAAAGGCATCAACGAGTTTATGAGGCAAATGACGAATAAACCCTACTGTGTCTACTAAGATAGTGGGGCCAACATCTTTAATTTCAAGACGTCTGAAGGTTGGATCTAGGGTTGCAAACAATTGGTCTGCAGCATACACGTCTGCAATAGTAATGCGATTAAACAAACTAGACTTACCCGCATTGGTGTATCCCACTAAAGAAATGGTAGGTACTTCTGCGCGTCGACGAGCACGACGCCCCTGCTCACGCTGTTTGCGCACCTTACCTAGGCGTTTCAATATAGTGTTGATGCGCACACGCAATAAACGACGGTCAGTTTCTAGCTGGGTTTCACCAGGGCCTCGTAGACCAATGCCACCTTTTTGACGCTCTAAGTGGGTCCAGCCTCGAACCAAGCGAGTAGACATATGTTCTAGTTGAGCTAACTCAACCTGGAGTTTGCCTTCATGGGTGCGGGCACGTTGGGCGAAAATATCGAGGATCAAACCGGTGCGGTCCAGAACTCTGCACTGCAGTTCAACCTCTAGATTTCTTTCTTGACCCGGGCTCAGTGAATGATTAAAGATGACAATTTCAGCTTCGTGTTGTTCCACGGCCAATTTAATCTCTTCTACTTTACCAGAACCAACGTAGGTTTTTGGATGAGGAGTTGCGCGCGATCCGCCTATTGTTTCTAGGGGGTCTGCACCAGCGGAATAAACCAGCTCTTTTAATTCGTTAGCATCTTCACGCTCACCTTCTTGGCCCATTTGAAGATGGACAAGGATTGCACGCTCGCCTGATTGGTGACGTTCAAAAAACAAAACAATAACCTAAAGCAAAGTGAGCACCGACAGGTGCTAGTTGGGGTTTTATAAAAGTCAAAAAGAATTAACCCAGTTCGTCTTCGTCCGGCATTTTAACCGGCCGTGATGGTACCACAGTAGAAATGGCATGCTTGTACACCATTTGAGAAACAGTATTTTTAAGCAAAATTACAAATTGATCAAAAGATTCAATTTGGCCCTGCAACTTAATACCGTTTACCAAGAAAATAGAAACTGGTACTCGCTCCTTGCGTAATACGTTTAAGTAAGGGTCTTGTAGGGTTTGCCCTTTTGACATGATAGCTCCTTGTGTCATTAATCTAACCTTAGAGTAAAGTTAGAGTGTGATGATGCGTAAATGTGCCAACAGATGCAAGTCGTTTTACGCTGCCTTTACGCTAATCCCCTATTCTATCGAATAATTGCAAAACTTTGAATGCTAATTTTGCATCTAAACTATCAAACATGTGTAATTCTGGCCAACTGCGCAGCCAAGTCAGCTGTCTTTTAGCCAATTGTCGAGTTGCAACAATGCCCTTGTACTGCATTGCAGCCTCATCATATTCGCCAGTTAAGTGCTGCCACATCTGACGATAGCCCACACAGCGCATGGATGGCAGGTCTAAATGCAAATCGCCACGAGCCATTAAAGACTCCACTTCATGCTTAAAACCTTGCTGCAGCATTAGTTCGTAACGCTGCTCAATACGCTGGTGCAATAAAGCTCTATCTGGCGGCCACACACCTACGGAAGTTACTTGATAGGGTAACTGCTGCTTCTGCTGCCTCGACCAATGGGCTGTTAAGGTCTCTCCACTCAGCAGGAACACTTCCATGGCCCGAGTAATTCGCTGTGGATCGGCAGCATTAATACGTGCGCCGGCCACAGGATCAATTTCACACAAACGGGCATGCATCGCCGCTAACCCCTGTTCATGTATTTCTTGCTCTAACTGCACGCGAATAACAGGCTCTGATGCAGGCAATTGCGCTAAACCTTCCATCAGCGCTTTATAGTACATCATGGTACCACCCACTAGCAGCGGCACTTTACCCCTAGCGGTGATTTGAGCCATCAGGGCTAGAGCATCGGTACGAAATCGAGCTGCAGAATAGGCTTCAAGTGGATCACAAATATCGATCAAATGGTGCGGCGCTGCCGCTAGAGTCTGGGCATCTGGTTTAGCACTACCAATATTCATGCCCCGGTAAATTTGTGCCGAATCTACCGAAATAATTTCACAGGCACGCTGCTGCACCAACTCTACAGCTAAATCGGTTTTACCTGCAGCAGTTGGGCCCATAAGAAAAATGGCCGGAGGTAATGGATCCGTTTGTAATTGAGTAGGAGACACCTGCTATTGCCCCCGCATAAACAGTTTATCTAGCTCGGACAAACTCAGCTGGGTCCATGTGGGGCGCCCATGGTTACATTGACCACTGCGCTCGGTAATTTCCATGTCTCGCAATAAAGCGTTCATTTCCACATGGTTTAACCTCCGATTAGCCCGCACTGCACCGTGGCACGCCATAGTGCCTAGCAGCTCATTATGGGCCGCCCTAATACGGTCACTACTACCATAGGTGACTACATCTGCTAATACATCACGAACTAACTGCTCAACGTTAGCGTGTTGCAACAAACTAGGCACCTGCCTCACCACTAAACTTTCTGTGCCAGATCGGTCAATCACGAAACCTAACTCAGTAAATAACTCTTTCTCTACCTCAACTTGATCCGCTTCACGGGAGCTCACAGCCATGGATATTGGCACTAACAGGGGTTGCGCTTTAATACCTTGCTCTGCCCACGATGTTTTCATCTTTTCGTAAACAATGCGCTCATGGGCTGCATGCATATCCACAAGCACTAAACCTTTAGCATTTTCAGACACAATGTAGATGCCATGGAGCTGAGCCACAGCGTAACCCAGGGGTGGCACCTGCCCAGCCTCTGCTGTAGAGCCTAATAATGGATCTGAATCACCATGTAGGTTGCCATATATCTTGGCCTGCTCTTGCATTTGAAGAGGTGTGTGTTGGTTTAACGCCCCACTAAGCCAAGGCATATGCTGCATACTTGATGTTGTAGGGTTGCCTGCAACCTGCCCCAAATCCACCTGTGTTTGGCCTGAAAACACGCCCGCCTCAAGCCCCTGAGGCTGAGCTTGAAACTGATCCGGCATGACGCCAAGCTGTTCAATACCGCCACCTGTAGGCGTTTCTGGCCGCACTTGAGCCAAGGTTTTGTGCAAGCTGCGAAAGATAAAATCATGCACTAATCGACCATCGCGAAAACGCACTTCGTTTTTAGTAGGGTGCACATTCACATCCACATTCGAAGGTTCTAACTCCAAATACAAGACAAAAGCTGGATGACGTCCATGGTACAACACATCACGATAAGCTTGACGCACAGCGTGCCCTACCAACTTGTCTTTCACCACGCGGCCATTAACGAAAAAATACTGTAGATCCATTTGACTGCGAGAGAATGTCGGTAAGCCAACCCAACCCCATAACCTTAACCCTGGCGCTTCCATTTCGATATGCAGGGCTTGCTGCATAAACGCTGGGCCACAAACACTGGCCACGCGCTTTTCTTGGGCGGTTTGAGTATCTGCTGGCCGTAAGTTATGAATCACTTTTTGATTGTGCTTAAGACTAAAAGCCACATCAAACCGGCTTAACGCTAACCGCTTTATCACTTCTTCTAAATGGCCAAATTCTGTTTTTTCTGTGCGCAAAAACTTACGCCTCGCGGGTGTATTAAAGAACAAATCTCTCACTTCCACGCTGGTGCCCACAGGGTGGGCCGCAGGTTGTACTTGGGCTTCCATGTCACGGCCTTCGGTTATGACTTGCCAAGCACTCTCTTGGCCCTGCGTATTTGATGTCAGTGTTAACCGCGATACAGAACTCACGCTCGCCAGAGCCTCTCCACGAAAGCCCAAGCTCTGCACCGATTCCAAATCTTCTAAAGTGGCAATCTTACTGGTGGCGTGACGACTTAACGCTAACGCTAGATCTTGCTGACCAATGCCAGTGCCATTGTCACGCACACGCATCAGCTTTACGCCACCCTGCTCTACGTCCACTTCAATTTTATTGGCCTGGGCGTCAAGGCAATTTTCCAACAGTTCCTTTATCACCGAGGCAGGACGTTCTACCACTTCACCTGCGGCAATTTGGTTCGCCAAACGTGGGCTGAGTTGGTGGATTTTTGAAGTCATTTGAGGCTCGCGATCAATAGTGGGCAAGTCATTTAGCTTGCTGGAATAATAAGTGTTTTACCAACTAATAATACAGATTTACTGGTCATTTTATTGGCAGTTTGCAAACCCTTTACGCTGGCATTAAAGCGCTGGGCAATGCCCGAAAGCGTATCTCCAGACACTACCTTATATGAGCGTAATTTACGCCTTGCCTCTACAACAGAGGCGATGTAAGTATTGGCTATGGGGAAACTGTAGAAGTAGCTTTTTAAGCCTTTAAAAATAGCATTAGCCATTTGTTTTTGATACCGCTGAGTGCGCAATTTTGCTGCCTCACCAGGATTGGAAATAAACCCAGTTTCCACCAATATAGACGGCACATCTGGAGACTTAAGCACCATAAAGCCAGCCCTTTCAACGTATTTTTTATGCAGCTTAGTAAGCTTGCCTATATTACCAAGGACCTCCTTAGCGACACCCTGGCCAGTAGTTTGGCTGTAATTCATGGACATATCGAGCAAGGTCATAGCTACATCGTCTTCTTTGTCTTCCAAACTTATGCCGCCAATACCACCGATTAAGTCGGCATCATTTTCTTTTTGCGCCAACAATCGCCCCATTTCGCTAGACGCTCCATGAGAGGACAGTACCCACACGGAGGCACCCTTAGCTTTGCCGTTCTTAAAGGCGTCTGCATGTACAGAAATGAATAAATCAGCATTGGCTTTACGGGCTTTTTTAGTACGCCCCCTTAAGCTTATATAATAATCACCGGTGCGAATAAGCAATGGCTCGAACCCTGGCTCCTTTTTAATCAAGGCTTGTAGCTCTTTAGAAATGCCCAACACTACATGTTTTTCTTGTAATTTTTTACCACCAAATCTGGGGCCCAGAGCACCCGGGTCTTCACCACCATGGCCCGCATCAATAGCAATTAAAATATCCCTTTGGCTATCCAATAACGCCAAACTACTTAAAGTGGTGGCTTGTGGCTGTAAGGGTTTTATTACCGCACCTTTTGTTGGCGTAGGTGACGCTTTTTTATAGTTGAACAAATCCACTACTAAACGATGGCCGTAACTTGCATTAGGTGGCAAGGTGAAAATTTTATGACTGGTTTTGTAGGCTAAATCTAATACTAAACGCATTTTATTATCGCTGCGCTGGCTAGAACGAATGCTGCGTATAGGACTGTTAGTAAAGTCTAATTTTGCAAGAGAGGTAGACAGAAGGCTACGATCGATATCAATCACTAAACGCTCTGGGTTAGTTAAGGTGATTTGGTCAAAAGTCACCGCCGCAGAAGTATCTAGCACCAAGCGGGTATTATCTGGTGCTGGCCATATACGTATATTTTCTATTTTCGCAGCATAAGTAGAGGCCGACACACAGGCCAATAAAAGCAGTAACCACACTCTCATTGCTGAACACCTTGCAAAATAGCATCACCCATACTCGTTTTTGCCACAAAGGTAAGTTTACGCCCGCGATCCAAAGGATGGATTGTTAGTACAACATCGGCTTGAGGCAAATAACCCAAGCCCTTATCTGGCCATTCAATCAAATTAATAGTGTCCCCATCAAAGTAATCCCGAATACCTAAATATTCCAACTCTTCTGGGTGGCCCAAGCGATATAAATCGAAGTGATTTAGCTTTTGCTGTTGAAATTGATAGGGTTCCACCAGGGTATAGGTAGGGCTTTTTGTCGCACCTATATGACCAAAATGACTCATAACGCCCCGAGTAAAGGTGGTTTTTCCCATGCCCAAATCACCTTGTAGGAACACTGTTGCGCCTTGTGCACCAGCACCTAGTGCCCGCCCAAATTGCCTGCCTAGATCCACCATTGCATCTTCGCCGTGGGCTTGTAGTTGGTACTCTAGGAACATGGACTCAACAATCCTACTTAGTGGATAATTTATTAGAGTGCAATATAGCCTAAATGTGCAATAAAAACCGCCTATCTCGTAGGTATTTCATTGGTTTTGTTTCATTTTTAGAGATTCGTGTTCTTCGACTAGGTTAGAATAAGCGCCATGCCAACACTAAACTCACCTTCGCTAACGATACCCGTGTCACTAACGTCGCAACAACTTGCAGACTTAGCCATGAGCATCAAACAACTTGCAAACCAGTTTGGTTTTGCCGATTGCGGCATCACCGACACTGATAACGAAATTGCGGGTGAGCAATTAGAGCAGTGGTTAGATCTTGGTTACCAAGCTGACATGGACTACATGGGCAAACATGGTAGCAAACGCTACCGCGCTGAAGAACTGGTGCCTGGCACCCAACGCATTATATGTTTACGCATGGATTACCTAGACCCTACATTAACCACCCTAAGCACCTTAGAAGATGGCGAGCAGGCATACATTGCCCGTTATGCGTTAGGCCGGGATTATCACAAATTAGTGCGCAAACGTTTGGCGCAACTTAGTAAAGCTATTGAAGAATTAATCGGCCCATTTGGTCATCGTGTATTTGTTGACAGTGCCCCCGTGCTGGAAAAGCCTCTCGCCCAAAAAGCAGGTCTTGGTTGGCAAGGAAAGCACACCTTAATCATCAACCGCAAACAAGGCTCGTGGTTCGTGCTTGGTGAAATTTTTGTTGATTTGCCCCTGCCCATAGACCAACCTTACCAAAAAGACCATTGTAGCCGCTGCGAGTCTTGTATAACCGTTTGCCCAACAGCAGCTTTTCCGCAACCCTATGTACTGGATGCAAACCGCTGCATTGCCTATTTAACCATCGAGCACAAAGGCAGTATTGCGCCTGAATTGCGGCCGTTAATGGGAAATAGAGTGTTTGGCTGCGACGACTGCCAACTTGCCTGCCCATGGAATCGCGCACCTGGCGCCACAAAGGAAGACGACTTCAAACCTCGCCACGGTTTAGACCAAGCAAAATTGACAGAGCTCTTCATGTGGACCGAAGAAGAATTTCTTAAGCGCACCGAAGGATCTCCTATCAGGCGAGCTGGTTTTGAAGGCTGGCAACGCAACTTAGCCATTGGTTTAGGTAATGGCCCGGCGACAACAACCACATTGCAGGCGCTGCAGCAGCAGCGCACCGTGGCCACACCTATGGTAGTGGAGCATATCGACTGGGCTGTGGACCAATTAATACAACGACAAGCACAACACATCCCTATTACACCCGTACCTCTGACCTATCATTTAGGGCATAAGTTAAAGCATCTGTCTTAGGTTGCAGGGTGCTTTATTACTCTGTTCCCCTGATTACATCCATTATCATTATAGACAGCAATGACATGAAGATGATTCGCAGTTAACATGCGGTAATCTCCCATAGATATTTTAGCGCCAGAAAGCAAAAGGAAACTCAATCGTGATCTACCGAGAAGCCGTGTTGGATGACTTGCCACGCCTACTAGAGATAGAGCAATTGGTCATTGAAGCCGAACGTCCGTTTGATGTCTCCATTAAAGCGGACAAGGCGTCTTATTACGACATAAAGGGGCAAATTAGCAGCCGTGATATCCACTTAATTGTATTGGAGCACGACAATAATATTGTAGCTGTGGGCTATGCACAAATCAGAACCTCTAAGCCGGCTCATATACATGCAACCCATGCTTATCTAGGCTTTATGTTTGTGTCACCTCATCTACGCGGCCAAGGGGTCAATCAGCATATAGTGGGCTTACTGACACAGTGGAGCCGCGATAAAGGAGCCGAGGCTCTTTATCTGGATGTATACTCTCAAAATTCGTCGGCAATTCGCGCCTATGGAAAAGTAGGATTTGCACCTTGTTTGGTTGAAATGAAGTTGATTCTCCAGTGACTATCCCTGCAAGTCTAAACGGCTTTTATGCCAGCTCTGTACCTGTGAATACAAACAAAAAATGGATTATTGCCGTGATTGGGCGGGATATCTTGCTGGCTGACAGTTCCAGCATGGCTAATAACCCTTTTATTGATAGTGACATAGCCGACTCTCTAGTTTTGTTCTGCCAACGAAAAATAACCCTTGGCCAGTGGCTTACCCGTGATTGTGAGGTGTGGGATCTAACACCAGAAGCCAGCGCAACTGAGGGGTTTAGTCTAGTTGTACTACGTGACTTGTTAACAGTCGCTGGCGAGGAGGTGTTTTCGCTGGCCTGCCGAGCCGTACAATTATTAGACTGGCAAGATACTCACCGCTTTTGTGGGAGTTGTGGTGAACCTAATGACGCTACCGGTAAAGAACATGCAATGGCCTGTCACAGGTGCAATATTAACAATTATCCACGAATTTCCCCTTGCGTGATTGTACTGGTGACCCACGGAGATCAATGCCTGTTGGCGCGTAATGCAAGCTGGGCCACTAACCGATTTAGCGCTTTGGCTGGATTTCTTGAAGCCGGAGAGAGTGCAGAGCAAGCCTTGCATCGAGAGGTGTTTGAAGAGGTGGGCGTGGAAATCGATAACATCCGTTATATTGGTAGCCAGTCATGGCCTTACCCTGGTCAACTGATGCTTGGTTTTATTGCCGATGCAGTGACCAAAGACATTACAGTTGATGGCATCGAGATCGCTGAGGCGAACTGGTTCCGCTATGACCAATTACCTGAGGTCATTGCACCACCTGGGATTATGGCCGGTAGCCTAATCCAGCACTATGTGGAACGGGCCACCTTGACATACGGGTAACCGTTGTCTAGCCTTCCCTATGCCATCAAGGTTGCATATTTAAAAAATGGTCTCGGTAATAGACCATTTCAGCAATTGAATCACGCACATCATCGAGTGCCAAATGGCTGCCGCCTTTTTTAAGGCCCTCTAGCAATTCTGGACGCCAGCGACGAGCCAACTCTTTTAATGTACTCACATCCACATTGCGATAATGGAAATGAGCTTCAAGCTTAGGCATGTATTTCACTAAAAAACGCCTATCTTGTCCAATGGTATTGCCGCACATTGGCGAGTGGCCGCCATCAACCAGTGTTTTAACAAAATCGATAGTTTGTTGTTCCGCTTCTGCACAGTTTACCTTGCTGTCACGTACCCGTTGCGTTAAGCCCGATTGACCATGCTGCTTAATACACCAGGCATTCATAGACGCCAACACCGTATCGCTTTGATGGATAACGATAGATGGCCCCTCGGCCAGCACGTTTAAATGGGCATCGGTGATAATGGTGGCAATTTCGATAATAACGTCTTGCTCTGGGTCAAGACCGGTCATTTCGAGGTCTAACCAAATTAGATTTTGTACGTGTTTCACAAGAAAAGTGCTCTAGGTGATATTGATAGACTGAATTATGCCTCACTTCGGGGTAGAATAAAGCCTTTACTGACAACCCAGTACATTAATTCTCAATGGCTAAACGTAAACTCACCCGCCACCAGCAGTGGCAAATTGATAAAGTTCAAGAAGAGCGCCGGGCGCGCGCCAATAAACAGGATGGGGCTATAGAGCAAGCCATCGAACATGGCGACCTGTCTGCCGAACAGCAGGGGTTAATTATTGCCCACTACGGCTCTTTAATCGATGTAGAAGCCTTGCACGGCCAACACAAAGGCGAAGTATTTCGCTGTAAAATCCGCTCCAATCTAGGATTCCTTGTCACCGGAGACCAAGTTTCCTGGCGTCAAGCCGCGGATCAAAGTGGCGTTATTGTGGCCCGCGATGAACGTAACAGCATTCTAAATCGTCCCAATAAATATGGCGACCTTAAACCGGTGGCGGCCAATATTGATCAAATTATTGTCACTTTTGCTCCTAAACCATATGCCCACGCCAACTTGATAGACCGTTATCTAGTAGCCGCTGAGGCCAGCGATATTGAGCCTATACTTTTACTCAACAAAACTGACCTATTAGACGAAGAGGCCCAAGAGCACCTAGAGCCCATGTTAGCTCGCTACCAAGCCCTAGGTTACCGTATCATTCGCGCCTCTACTCAAACCTTAACCGGCCTTGAAGCACTTTACGCTGAGTTAAATAATAAAGTTAGTGTATTTGTAGGCCAGTCTGGCGTTGGCAAATCCAGCTTAGTGAATGTACTACTTCCAGGTGTAGACATCAAAACCAGCGCCCTGTCTGAGCAAACTAATAAAGGTGTGCACACTACCACCACGGCTAAATTATTTCATATCCCTAATGGTGGCCAATTAATTGACTCGCCGGGTATACGGGAATTTGGACTTTGGCATATGGACACCGCAACTCTACTTGAGGGTTTTGTGGAATTTAGGCCTTATCTAGGCTACTGCAAATTTAGCGATTGTAGCCACGAACACGAGCCGGCCTGTGCTTTATTAAAGGCTTTAGAAGAGGGTCATATCGACCCCATTCGTATGTCGAGCTTTCAACACATTAAAGCGTCTTTAGACGACTTCACCACACACAATTAAGGATTTTTCATGGGCGATCGTCTATTTGTATTGATGCAATATTTGCTTCCACAGCACTTAATTTCGCGCTTGGTGGGCATGTTAGCCCACAGTTCCATACCGGTGATTAAAGACCCTTTTATACGCACTTTCATTAAACGCTTCAAAGTGAATATGGATGAAGCGGAGCGTCAGCACCCTAGCGAGTTTGATAGTTTTAATGATTTCTTTACCCGCAGCCTTAAAGCCGATGCCCGCATCATAGATAACAACCCAAAGCACTTAGCTTGCCCTGTAGATGGCGCTATTAGCCAGCTGGGTAAGATCAACGGAGAAAATCTGTTTCAAGCCAAAGGCCACGCGTTTAATCTCACCAGTTTATTAGGTGGCAATAGTGAACTTGCTACGCCTTTTATAGATGGCGATTTTGCGACGATTTATTTGGCGCCCAAAGACTATCATCGCATTCACATGCCTTGTGACGGCACCCTAACCCATATGGTGCATGTACCGGGTCAATTGTTTTCCGTGAACCAAGTGACAGCGGCCAAGGTGCCTGGCTTATTTGCTCGTAATGAAAGAGTTGTCGCCATTTTTGACACTGAGTTTGGACCTATGGCTATGGTACTTGTAGGTGCCATGATTGTGGCCAGTGTAGAAACAGTTTGGGCCGGTTTAGTGTGCCCGAAAGGCAAGGCCGTCAGTCAATTTAACTATACTAACCAAGAGCCTATTACATTGAAGAAAGGCGAAGAGATGGGCCGCTTTAAATTGGGCTCTACCGTAGTGATGTGTTTGCCAAAAGGCGTAAGCCAATGGCCCACAGAACTTAGTGCCGGCACCACCACCCGCTTAGGACAAATGTTCGCCGAACTTAATTAATGCCAAGTTAACAGGCCAAGGCCATTTACGCTAAGCAAGGTGGTGGTTAAAAGCCATCACCTTGGCAATGTCTTTTTCGCCAGAGGCGAGCATTAATAAGCGCTCTACACCTAAAGCCACGCCAGAGCACTCTGGCAAACCCGCTTGTAGCGCCCCAATCAACCTAACCTCAGCATCCATGGGCACTTTACCCATCGTATTTCTCGCCACATTGTCCAATGCAAAGCGCCGCTCTTGTTCTTGGGGATCCGTTAGCTCGTGATAGCCATTGGCCAGTTCAATACTATTAACATACACCTCAAAACGGCGTGCCACTTTGTTGCCCCATTCATCTAATCCTGTGCGCGCTAAAGCTGCTTGGCTGGCTGGGTAATCATAAATAAAGCACGCTGTTGGCAGTTGTGGTTCAATACAGTGACTCATTAACAGGTCTAACCACGTGTCTCGTGGGGTGCAGTCATCCATTTGAATATCCACATGAGCTAAAGCCTTGGCTTTAATAGCATCATCACTAGCCGTTAACGGATCGATACTAAGAACTTCCTCAAAGGCCTGACGGTAACTCCAAAAGTGCCACTCAAGTACTTCACCTGCGAGTACAGTATCGATAAGACACGCTACTTCTTGCATTAATTGTTCTAAATTAAAGTCGAGGCGATACCATTCTAATAAGGTGAATTCTGGGTTGTGCCGACGACCTGCTTCACCGTTACGAAACGCTTTAGCAATTTGATAGATGCAGCCACTACCGGCTGCCAACAAACGTTTCATGGCATATTCGGGAGACGACATAAGGTACATGGATGTGCCTATAGAGGCTCCATCGGGGGTAAAGGTCACCGGAATAGAATCGATATTCGGATCGGACACCCCGTAACGGGACATTACAGGGGTATCGACTTCAAGCACATCGCGGGCATCGAAAAATGCCCGAATTTGGTTGATTACCTTGGCGCGCTGCTTAAGCAGATGAATGTCAGCACTGGGTTGCCATGGCATAACAGTTAACTCAAGGGTTATGCGCGACTAACGTATTCGCCGCTACGGGTGTCAATCTTCAAAAATTCGCCTTGTTCAATGAATAACGGCACACGTACGGTAGCGCCAGTAGCCAAGATTGCAGGCTTGCTGCCGCCTTGAGCTGTGTCACCCTTAAGGCCTGGGTCTGTTTCTGTCACTTCAAGGTCTACGAAGTTAGGCGCTAGTACTGCAATTGGCGCATCGTTCCATAAGGTAACTACGTAAACTTCTTGTTCCTTAAGCCACTTTATACTATCACCTACTGCACTGGCGTCGGCACCATATTGCTCGAAAGTACCGTCTGTCAACATGAAATGCCAGAACTCACCATCGGTGTAAAGGTATTCCATGTTCAGATCCATTACGTCCGCAGCTTCAATGGATTCGCCAGACTTAAAGGTACGGTCCCATACTCGGCCAGTCTTCAAGTTCTTCATACGTACCCGGGTAAATGCCTGACCCTTGCCTGGTTTAACAAACTCCACATCAACCATGGAGCATGGATCACCTTCTAGCATCACTTTAAGGCCAGATTTAAATTCGTTGCTGCTATAATTAGCCATTTTTTAGCTCTAATGAAATAAATATCGGGAAATTTGTCGCTTATGATACCGCAAAGCGCTACTCAAGTTGAACCTTTAAGCTTGATTAAGCACACAAGCTTACCAGAAGATTGGCGCACTCAAATGCGAGAGGCCTACCGTACGCCTCAACAGTTGCTCACCGCGCTAGGTTTTAGCACGGCACAACAGGCCACGTTGTTAGCCGATGACCAAGGCTTTGCTACCCTTGTGCCCAAAGCATTTGCACAAAAAATGCGCCCGCAAGACCCGACAGACCCATTGTTATTACAAGTGTTACCTCAGGCTCAAGAAGCGATAACAGACCCTAATTTTAATGATGACCCATTACAAGAGGCTAGCTTCAACCCCATGCCGGGTATCGTACACAAATACCAAGGGCGGGCCTTGTTGATTGCCGCCGGCCACTGCGCTATTAACTGCCGTTACTGCTTTCGCCGTCACTATCCCTATAGCGACCAAAAACGCGCCCGTAATGAATGGCAACAAAGCCTCAGCTATATTGAACAGCACCCAGACATAGAAGAAATCATTCTCAGCGGTGGTGATCCACTAGCCTTAACAGACCCCCAGTTATTTGAATTAATCACTGCTATTGAAGACATTTCTCACGTTAAACGTTTGCGCATTCACAGTCGCCTGCCTATTGTGTTGCCACAGCGAATCACCCTGGAACTGTGCCAAAGGCTTGAGCATTCCAGATTAACGTGTGTGATGGTGGTGCACGCCAACCATGCCAATGAGTTGGCGCAGGATGTAGCCCAAGCGTGTTCGCGATTATATGAACACAAGGTGCAATTACTTAATCAAAGCGTGTTATTAGCCCAAGTGAACGACAGCCTAGCAAGTCTCAAGAAACTGAGCGAACGCCTCTTTGAGCTAGGCATTATGCCTTACTACCTGCACTTGCCAGACCATGTAGCGGGCACTACGCACTTTTTTGTTAGCTTAGAACGAGGCCAATCCATTGTGGCTCAAATGCAAGCCTGTATGTCGGGATATTTGGTGCCTAAACTGGTACGTGAAGAGCCAGGGAAATTGAGTAAAACCTTATACTCGCCCTCTTAACCAACTTAGCCCGCGTGAAACCAACTTAAACCAAGTGCAACAAGACATCCAAATCAACGTTGTTAAGTTGATGGGGGGCCTGCTGCCTAACCAATGGTTTGCCATGGAAAGCCACGCCCAAACCGGCTTTATTGAGCATGGGCAAATCGTTAGCGCCGTCACCCACGGCAAGGCACTGATTTATCGATAACCCAAGGGTTTTTCGTAACTGCTCCATTAGCTCTACTTTTCTGGCGGCATCCACTATTGTGCCCGTCATTTTTCCAGTGAGTTTGCCATCCACCTCTTCTAAAGGGTTTGAGAAGGCGCCTTGCATGCCTAGTTTCTGGGATAAATGATCTGCAAAATAGCTGAAACCACCAGACAATATGGCGCAGTGTATGCCTTGGCGTTGCAGACCTTGCATCAGTTTTTCTGCACCAGGCATGAGCTCAATAGTGTCATTGATAGCCGAAAGTT
>Ga0308019_10001343_pt1 | contig 15043 bp, 9 predicted proteins | sample Neamet284_FD_203135 | JGI IMG/M metagenome (GOLD analysis project Ga0308019, IMG submission 203135) | Marine microbial communities from water near the shore, Antarctic Ocean - #284 | ecosystem: Environmental > Aquatic > Marine > Unclassified | place: Southern Ocean | collected 2014-10-01 | reverse complement strand
CATTGTTGGGCCGCTGATTGATCAAAAAGCGGCCACTAGCGTTTGTGAGTTCATTGATGATGCTGTGTCAAAAGGAGCGAGCGTGATTGCTGGGGGTGGCATGAGTGCCATGGGCGATTGTTTTGTTGAGCCAACAATTTTGACCAATGTGACAAGAGATATGCGGGTTTTTTCTGAAGAAATTTTTGGTCCGGTAGCGCCAATATTCACCTTTGAGACTGAAGCCGAAGCCATTGAGATGGCTAATGACACCGAGTTTGGGCTTGCTGCCTATTTTTACTCTCGCGACATAGGCCGGGTTTATCGTGTGGCAGAAAAGCTGGAATATGGCATTGTCGGCATTAACGAAGGCATTATCTCCAACGAAATGGCGCCCTTTGGCGGCGTTAAAGAATCAGGAAGTGGTCGGGAAGGCTCTAAATACGGTTTAGATGACTACCTAGATATTAAATATATGTGTATTGGCGGTATTGACCAATAATCATCGCGATAGGAATAAGACATGACACACCTCATTTACCCAACCACTAATTTCAAGGCCATTGAACAGGTCACTGTCGAGCGAGGTGAAGGTTGCTATGTGTGGGATAACCACGGCAACAAGTACCTTGAAGGGCTAGCAGGGCTGTGGTGTACCGCTCTAGGCTATGGCAACCAAGAAGTTATTGCCACCGCCACAGAACAGATGAACAAGCTCACTTTTAATCATATGTTTGGCGGCAAGACGCATCAGGTGGCTATCGACCTTGCCGACAAACTTGCCGACATGATCCCTATGAAAGATGCAGTGATCTCTTTTGGTAACTCCGGCAGTGATGCCAATGACACCCATATAAAATTACTGCGTTACTATCACGAAGCCATTGGCAAACCTCATTGCCGAAAAATTATCGCCCGCGAGCGCTCTTATCACGGCGTGACTGTGGCTGCTGCATCCCTCACAGGGTTACCCGTCACGCAAAATCATTTTGACCTTCCAGTAGATGCCTTGGGTATTTTGCGTACTGATCATCCGCACTATTATCGTGGCAAGCAAGGTGAGGAGACTGAAGTTGAATTTGTAGATCGTATTGTGGGTAATCTTGAAGCAATGATTTTGCGGGAAGGTCCCGACACCATTGCAGCCTTTATTGCTGAGCCCATTACCGGCGCTAGTGGTGTGATCGTGCCGCCCGAAGGGTATTACCAAAAAGTGCAGGCAGTGCTTAACCGGTACGACATTATGTTTTGGGCAGACGAGGTTATTACAGGCTTTGGCCGCACCGGCAGTGATTTTGGTTGCAACACCATGGGTATTGAATCACCTGACATGATGACCTTTGCCAAGCAACTATCTTCCGCTTATATGCCAATTAGTGCCTCTGCCATAAACAGAGAAATGTACACAGCCATGATTGAGCAAACAGCGACGGCCGGAGCCTTTGGTCATGGTTACACCTATTCTGGCCACCCCGTGGCTTGCGCTGTTGCGTTAAAGGTTTTAGAAATTTATCAGCGCGATAATATTTTTGAAACAGCGGCAGTAACTGGTGAGTACATGCAAAAAAGACTCGCAGAATTTGCTAATCACCCTTTAGTTGGTGAAGTCAGAGGCCGCGGTTTGTTAGGTGCTATTGAGTTGGTGGCCAATAAAGAAACTGGGCAAGCTTTCGTCGGTGGTGCAGTAGGCGGTTATGCTCAGAAGATGGCTCAAGATGAGGGTCTCTTAATTCGCGCTGTAGCGGGCTCAAGTCTAGGATTTTGCCCGCCGCTCATCATTAGTGAAGCACAGATTGATGAAATGATTGGAAAAGTAGCAGTGGCTCTAGATAAAACATTGGACCACTGCACTCAGGAGGGACTCTTAGCTTAACCTGCGTCACAGTTTTGAATTTATTTTTAGCATTTATGGCCCTTTACCTTTAATCTACCCGTAAGGATTATTAAAGGGCAAACAATGATTATTAAAACCACGTCGAGCAGTGATTGCAAAGAACATGATGTAACCGACGAGAAAGTTTATCAACAGCGTCGAGAGCTTATTAAGAAAATGGGATTTTTGGGTGCCGGCAGTTTGCTATCTTCGTCAGCCGGCGCTGGTATTCTGGATATTTTTAGTGACGAGACGACCCCCACACCATTATTTAGTCAAAAAAACTTGAATTACATCGCTGCAAATGGCTCTGCCGAGGAATTAACGCCGGAAGGTAAGATCACCGGGCACAATAATTTCTATGAGTTTGGCGTCGAGAAGCAGCAACCAGCAGAATTATCACAATCATTCAAGGTTGATCCTTGGACATTAAAGATTTCAGGGGAGGTCGAAAACCCTCTGACTTTGGGCTATGACGACCTCTATTCCTCATTTGATTTAGAAGAGCGCATTTATAGGTTACGCTGCGTTGAAGCCTGGTCCATGGTAGTGCCTTGGATTGGCTTCTCGTTGGCCGATTTAGTTAAAAAGGCCAAGCCAACCTCAAGGGCTAAATATCTGGTTTTTGAGACTCTTTATGATCCTGCGCAAATGCCTGGACAAAGAAGCCGTCGATTAGGTGGTGGCATCGACTATCCCTATGTCGAAGGGCTGCGGATTGATGAAGCGATGAATCCTCTGGCGTTAATGAGTGTTGGCTTATACGGTAAAACCTTACCTCCTCAGAATGGCGCGCCAATCCGTTTAGTGGTGCCTTGGAAGTATGGTTTTAAGAGTATTAAGTCCATTGTGGGCATTAAGTTTGTCGAAAGACAGCCGTCCACGACGTGGAATTTACTGGCTGCAAATGAGTATGGGTTTTACGCCAATGTTAATCCAGCAGTGGACCATCCTCGTTGGAGTCAAGCCAGTGAACGGCGTATCACCACCGGTGGAATCTTTGCTCAAAACCGTATTCCAACAATGCCCTTTAATGGTTACGGGGAACAGGTGGCCGACATTTATAGCGGTATGAATCTAAGAAAATACTATTAGTAACATGGCTATACATGTCCCAAGACAATGGATTCCCTACTTAAAAGTGTTGGTGCATTTAGCCGCACTCTATCCGCTGATAGATCTTTATTACGCAGCTTTTAGCGATCAGTTAGGTGGTGATCCAGTTGAGGCTGTTATCCATTTTACCGGCATTGGGGCGCTTAATTTACTGTTGATTAGTCTGTTAATCTCACCGCTAGCCAAGCGGTTTAAATTGAACTTTCTCATGCAGTTTAGACGAATGATAGGACTCTATGCCTTCGCTTACGCTCTGTGCCACATGCTCAACTTCTTGTTTTTTGAGGTCCAATTTAATCTACAGTTGTTTATCGAAGAAGTTTTCGAGCGGCCTTATATCACCGTGGGGATGTCAGCGTTTCTATTACTGACCGCGTTGGCCGTTACGTCAATCACCAAACTGCGCAGAAAGATGAAAAGCAGATGGCAAATTCTGCATAATTGTATCTACCTTGTCGCGTTGCTAGTGGTAATTCATTTCTATTGGTCAGTTAAATCAGAAATTATTGAACCGCTTATTTATTTTGCCATGTACGCAGCCCTTATGATGTTTAGGCATGAAAAGCTTCGGGGTTGGGTAGAAAAAATCACCTCTCGTTAATAATGCCTATAGGTACTTGATTGGCATTGACGGTTATTCTTGCTTACCTGTAATGCTTCGTATCGACTCATAGCTGGGTTTTAGCTGCCCATACATTTTCTTATAAACCTTAGTAAATAGATCGTCGTAGATCTTTTTATTAGACTCTATGGGTTCAAAAAAATCACCGGCATGGGTCATACCTATTACGGCAGAAGGGAAGTCTGAATACAGACCAATACCAACCGCGGTGGCGATAGCCGCGCCGAGTGACGAAGTCTCAAAGGTATGTGGACGATAGACCTTCATGCCGAATATATCTGCAGTAATTTGCATGACTTGATCGCTCTGGGATCCGCCGCCAGAGACGACCAGTTTAGTTATGGGTTTGCCGCTTCGTTTTTCGAGCAACTCTTTACCTTCTCGCAGGGCATAGGTGAGGCCTTCGATCATGGCGCGGTAAAGGTGGGCTCGGGTGTGCTCTTCGCTAAAGCCGATGATAGCACCGCGGGTCTCTGGCCCATCGCCATTTGATGGTGACCAGTAGGGTTGTAACATTAAGCCCTGCGAGCCAGCTGGTACCTGTGCGAGTAAGTCATCGAAAAGCGACTCTGGTGCTATGCCTTGCTCTGTGGCTAGTTGCTCTTCTCTTAAGCCAAATTCCTTTTTAAACCAACTGACCATCCAGTAACCCCGTTGCACCATCATTTCGACATTAAAGGTGTTGGGAATAACGCCGGGATAGGCTGGGTGAAAAGGGATCGCTTCGAGGTATTTGTCGGTGGCGATATTCAGGGTGGCTAAACTACCGTAACTAAGACTACCTGTTTGAGCGTCGATACAGCCAGTACCCAAAACTTCACAGGCTTTGTCTGATCCGCTAGCGATGAGAGGGAGACCCCCTGGTATGCCGGTCTGTTTGGCAGCCTCTGCGGTAATCTGACCAAGGGTTGCGCCCGCGGGCAGTAGCTCGGGCAGCATGCTACGAGTAATGGGCAGTGCACGCCATGTCCAGTCTTTGTCCTGGGCCCATTGCAGGGTTTTGTAGTCGAAGGGAAGATAACCTACGGTGCTGGCAATGGCGTCGTTGTATTGGCCAGTCAACTTATAGGTATGGTAGCCAGATAGTAATAAAAACTTGTGTACCTTTTGCCAGATCTCAGGTTGATTTTGGTCTATCCAATTAGCTTCTGCTTGGCTATGCATTAGGTCTACAAAAGGTTTGGCTCTAACCAATGTCATTAGAGCTGACTCAATAGGCCCCAGCTTAGGCTTGGTATCGACCTGGCGTTGGTCTAGCCAGCTTATGGCTGCACGTAATGGCAAGTTATCGCTACCCATTGGGATAACTGTTGCTCGCTGAGTCGTTACCGACACTGCTTTAATCGATTCTCTTGGGATATCCAACTGCGGCCATAAGGCCTGGCAGGCTTGGCAGAGGGCGTCCCAAAAGTAGTTGGCATGTTGCTCAGCCCAGCCGGGTTGAGTCGAAAAATATGGCTCGATGTCAACTTTGCTTTTGGCCACTAATTGGCCGTTCTGGTCAAAGACCATGGCGCGGACACTCTGAGTGCCGTTGTCGATGGCTAATAAATACTCATTGTTATCCATAGTAACCTGCCTCTAAAGGGGGTTGGGTAAGCTGTAGCACCTCTGCCAAATAGTTTTGTAGCGGATTAATTCTTTTTCCCAGCGGTCATTGTTCCATTGTAGTTCGTCGCTACAGATTTGTTGTAGTTCGTCAAAAATTGCTTCACCGCCATTGGCAATACACATGCCAAGACGCGTGCGACGTAAGAGCAGATCATCAAGGTGTTGAACCGACTCATTCTTGCTCGCCCAGCGGCATTCAGCTAGACAAAACTCTGTTGATCCTATCGGCTCATGCTCTGTTTCAGAAGCTTGTTCTAGTATGCTTTTTGCATCGGTACCGTAACGGCCCAGCAGACGTTGCGCCCAATCTGGTTTGCCGGGAGCTAAGGTTTGAGGACTAATCTCTGGGGTAATAAACATACGATCATCATCAAAGGGCTTTGGGTCTGGCAATTGTGGGCCTGCCGCAGCCAAGGCATCGAGTGCGATCAATCTAAAGGTAGTTAATTTACCGCCAGAAACGGTAATTAATCCCTGGTCTTGCCAAACCGCATGATCTCGACGCTCTTTAGAGGGGTCTTTAGCTTGCTCCGAACCGATGACTGGCCGCACGCCGGCCCAAGTAGAGACTATCTCTGACCGTGACACTACCTTGTTAAGGAGTTGACTGTTGAATCCCTTAATTAGGTAGTCAACTTCTTGATTAGAGATGCTGGCCTCTATGTCTAGGTCTTCATTATGGTCGATATCGGTAGTACCAATTACCGTGGTGCCTTCCCACGGATAAATATAGACGCCACGCTTGTCATCTGGATGTAAAAAGGTGAGAACATCTGACACCTTATAAAAGCTTGTCGGAATAACTAGGTGGCTTCCACGTAGCGGGCGCACACGCTTTTCCTTATTGACGCGGTTGCGCAGTCGGTCAGCCCAAGCGCCTGTGGCATTAATAACGACAGACGCGCTGAGTTTAATCAGCTGATCGTTCTCGGAATCTTCAATAAGTACACCAGTCACCCGATCGTGTTCGATAACTAGATCACTGACCTTGGTGTAATTTAAAATACTCGCGCCTTGGGCAACGCTGTCATGCAACACTCTTAAAACTAAACGAGAGTCATCAACCATGGCGTCGGTGTAACAGCTTGCCCCTTTAAGGTTTGTATTGTCCAGGCCGCTGAATTGTTGTTGCAGGGCTTTGTTATTGCAGTAGCGATGATCCCTAATTCCTGCGAGAAAGCCGTAGAGACCTAAAATAACCGTCATCGCCCAGCGACCAGGCCATAAACCTTTGCGGAAGCTAAAATAAAAGGCAATACGGTTAACTAGGCCCGGCGCCTCTTTCAGTAAGCGCTCGCGTTCTACCACAGACTCTTTAGTTAACTTAACGTCACCTGCGGCAAGATATCGTAAGCCACCATGAACCATTTTTGATGAACGACTGGACGTTCCCCAGGAGAAGTCCTGTTGTTCCAATAGTAAGGCGCTATAACCTCGTCGGGTAGCTTCTCGCAGCACCCCGGCACCGGTAATTCCGCCCCCTACAACGATAATATCCCATTCAAGAGACTCACCTTTACGCATTTTGGCGAGCATGTCGCTACGGTTTGTAAATGTACTCACGGTGTTCAGTGCTCGCTGTCTGGGAGTAGTTTCCCTGGGTTCATCTGGCCCTTGGGGTCAAATAGTTCGCAGAGGTTACTAATTGCTGCGATGCCCAGTGCGCCTTTTTCAGACGCCAAGTAGTTTCTATGGTCTTTACCCACACCATGTTGGTGGCTAATGGTGCCGCCAAAGGCAACAATTTGCTGTGCACCGGCGTCTTTTAGTTTTGCCCAACGCGCCATTCCCTGTTGGTAGCTATCACCTAAACGAAAAAGGTAAGTTGTGTAAATACTTGAACCTTGACCATAGACATGTGAAAGGTGGGTGTAGGCATGCACCTTTTCTCCTTCGTCGGACAGAGCGTTGCGAATCGCATCCTCAATTGCTTCAGAAGCTTGGGGAACTCTAGACCAGTCAACAGCAGTTTCCATAGTATCAGCGGCGTAGCCTTCGGCGCCCAGTGGGTCACGCAAATAGGGGGCACGGTATCGACCATGAGCCCAGTTATCACCCAGACCTGACTGATCAGCCACACCACCATAAGCGCTACAATGGTCCAGCGCTAATTGATGTGCTGTATCACAGTGACGAGCTGAGCCTGTCACTCCAAAGGTCATCATCACTTTACCAGAACTAATGCCTTTTTCTTCCAGAGCCTTCTCTAGGGCAAAGACCCCGCTAGAATCGTCACCAGCGCCCATATAGAGCAAACTAGTGGTTTCAAGGGGATTGCTAAGTCTGACCATAGAAAGGGCAACACGCTGCTGTATGAGCTCTCTAGCCACGCTAATGCCTACTTCCCACGACGGGAAGAAGACGACCTGAAAGTGTTCTTTTTCAGGGATAGGAGTTATCCGTACTTTTACATCGGTAATGATTCCCATACGGCCCTCAGAACCCAAAATCATCTCACGCACATCAGGCCCAGCGGAGGATGCCGGAATCGTCGGTATCTCCAATGTGCCAGCGAGAGTTTCAATGGTGCCCCCAGCAAACAGATTCTCGATGCGACCGTAATGAATAGATTGCTGGCCACTTGATCGGCTTGCTACCCAACCACCTACAGTGGAAAGCTCCCATGACTGTGGAAAATGACCTAGGGTAAATCCATGTTCTTTTAATTGCGCTTCAACCGCGGGCCCGGGGGTGCCTGCGCCAAATGTTGCCAGTTGGCTTTCTGGGTCAATATCGATGAGCTTATTCATCTGCCCCATATCAATGGTCAATACGGGTCTTTCATCTGTATCAGGATTGATATGCCCGACCACTGAGGTCCCGCCGCCATAAGGAATGACGACAATATCATTGGCTTTGGCATGATCCAGCAATTGCCTTACTTCTTTTGGAGATTCAGGCGATGCTACCCCGTCGGGAAAGGTATCTACGTCACCACTGTGCATATCTAACCAATCAGGTAGACTTTGACCGCGCGCATGACGTACTCGAGTCTCAGGGTCAGTACTGATAAGAGGATGATCTTCGAGTCGTGACGCAGGGACTTTATTAATAACCTGCTCAAGTGTTGCCTGCGGTAAGGCAGTGGCTGGGCCAACTAAAGCTTCCAGTAACATTCGCAAACTACTATTTAACGCCATCGTTAAATCACTGTTTTCGTTACCCCAACCGTTCCATAGACGCATGCGTGTTACCTTAATATTAATTAGATTTAGTGTTATACAAGATTATTATCTTTGGCCCACTGATGTGAGCGCTTCATGCCTTCTTCGAAGGATATTTCCGGCTTCCAGCCGAGAATGCGCTCAGCTTTCCTGATTGAGAACCAGCTCTTGGTGGCGAGTTGTGCCACGGTGGCTGGGGAGGCCTCATTTAGGTTACCCATAAGGTCGGCAACTTTAGATGCGATTGCCGATACTCTGAGGGCCACTTTAGTGGAGACTAACATGGGGCCTTTTTTATCTAACCACTGATAATGGGGAGCAAAGTATTCTTTAGTCGTGATATATCTTTCGCAAGACAGATTAAAAATCTCTCCTGCTGCGTCAGGGTGGCAAACGGCCAAGTCGATACCCCTAATCAGGTCATCAACATAGACGGGTCTAAAGAACCCCTCACCTTTGGCAGGGAGCATAAATTGGTTTTTAGCGATGGCCTCAAGTGGCGCAATTATCCAGGGCCGACTACCTGGGCCATAGACATCACCAGGACGTAAGATGACTACTTCAATACCACCGCTAGCTTGGGCTACCAGAACCGCGTGCTCTGAGGCTAGTTTTGTAAGTACGTAACTGCCGCCATCAGCATGGACGGGGTGGTCTTCATCAAGTTCTCCTGCCGCGGTGTTGCCATAGGCGACGATTGATGAGATCTGCACAAAGCGGCGAACCTTATGTTGTTTTGCTGCGGCGATTAAATTGCGTGTTGCTAATACATTAACCCGCCACATATCGCTATCTTTCATGGCATTGGAAACCAAGGCGGCGGTGTGGACAATTACATCGCATTCCTTAAGTAGGTGGCTAATCGTTTCGGGCTCAGAAATGTCGCCCTCAATAATATCATCGCCGTTACCGCAAAGATCAACGCCGACAACCGCGGTGCCTTGTTGTTTGTAATAACGCATTAGGGTGTTACCAATAAACCCATTAGCGCCGGTAATAAGAACCTTACTTACGATTTGTTGATCCATAGAAACCTCTTTATTCAATGAGAAGATGAGCAATAGTTAGTTAATTTAACCAATTAATTCATGTTCTTTCGATAAAAACGACCCAACATTTTTGCGAAGGTCATTTTGGGAGCAAGATGAGTAATAGCAGTAGTAATTTTATTAGACATACCTGGGACTATAGTATGTTTTCCAGATAAGCAACCGGCAATGCCTTGGTTAGCAACGTCTTTAGACGACATCATCATATTGGATGGAATCCGTAATGTGGCTCCTTGGTCAGGGTTGTCCATCATTTTGGTTGCGGTGTAGCCGGGGCAGAGTGCCGAGATCATTACGCCATTGCCCGCTGCATTCATCTCATCAGCCAAAGCCTGGGTAAAGGCCAATACATAGGCTTTCGTTGCTGCGTAGACATTTTGACTGGGGATAGGTGTCCAGGCCGCTAGTGATGCGACATTAAGAATATAGCCAGTTTTGCGAACCGCCATATCATTAGCGAATAAGTGGGTGAGAGAAGTTAACGCCAGTACATTGACGGTAATCATGGTTTCTTGTGCAGCTAAACTCAATTCACAAAAAGGACCGTTGTGTAAGAGTCCAGCATTGTTAATCAAGAAATCAACCTGTAACCCTTGGTCTTTAGTGTTTTGAAAAAGGAGCTGAGCCGCCTGGGGTAAGGATAAGTCTGCAGCAATAACAGTGCATTGAATGCCCTTAGATTGAGTCAAATGGATGGCTACCTCTTTTAGCTTAGCTTCCCTTCGAGCTACTAATATAAGGTTATATCCATGAGACGCGAGAATCTTACAAAACTCTAGACCGATTCCGTCCGATGCCCCAGTGACTAGTGCTGTTTTATTTCTCATAGTGTTCTCATTCTCTTCATGGAAATTGACAAGCTTTTATTGTCCTATCATAGCCTAAATCAGCATTACCGCTTCGACTGAATATGACGTTAGGGTCACAAAACAAAAAAGGACCGAGTTAACTGTATTTTTGATTAGTGGCGGTGAATGTCGAATATCATAGTCTCTTGCTTATCTGTTGAGATCGGCAAAAACCGCGATTATCTATGGTTATTGTAGAAGTCTTTCAATTTATCGCCAAAAAATGCTTTCGCTGATCATAACCCAACCGAAGGCCATAGTACTGTCCCAACATGACAGGTTAGTCACAACATCAGGCAGCATGTGGTGGCCAGATATATTCAGAATGGATAATGATTAAAATAAAATTCTGGATAAAAAAAGGGGCAGTTAAAAACTGCCCCTTTAAGAGTTACTACTTTTCTATTATATAGATTAGAAGCTGTAGTTAAGCGTAGCACCCCAGATTGCCCCAGGAAGAACATACTGTGCGTGTGATCCGGAGGCAAGTGGTATATCAAAAGCGCCTTGAGGGGTAACCTTATCAAATACGTTTTTACCGTAAAGCATCACCGACCAATTCTCTCCAGCTACACCAGTACGGATGTTGGTTTTAGTAAACCCTGACTCATAATCGATAGGATCAAGATCACCGGTCATGAAAAAACCATCAGTGAATTGGAAGTCGACGCCTGTAGACCAGGCCAAGCTACCAAATACAGAGCGAGTATAGTCTATGTTAATACTACCGTTATAGTCGTTTCCAATCTGCCCACCTGCTAGATTCTGGCTTATTCCAATCCGTGTTCCATCAGCTCCAAACTCAGCTACACAGGTTCCAGACGATGCACCTACAGCTAAGTCAGACTGCTGAGCAGCGGTACAGCCAGCTCCAGGGAAGTCGTCATATTTACCATCATTGAGGGCGAGACTAGTGCCTAATCTTAGGTGATCAGTCGCCTGCCACTGCATGTCAACTTCGAGGCCTGAAACGCTAGCACTTGCTGCGTTAGTCACTACGAAGCCAAGACCCACAAACGTTGATACCTGTTGATTCTTGTATTCACTATCGTAGTACGCCCAGTTCAAGGTCATAGAACCGTCCATTAGAGTGTGCTTTCCACCGATCTCCCAGGATTCAGCATTCTCATCTTCATATTCAAATCCTGGTCCAGGAATATTTGCTTGCGGACCATCTGCTGTGAACAGAGGAAGCTGAGAGTCTGTTGAGTTAAAGCCTCCACTCTTAAATCCTTCCGAGTAGCTTAGGTAGAGCATACTGTCTTCTGATCTTGCCCATTCCAAGTTCATAGAAGGAATAAACTGGTGAGTTCCTCGGTCTTCATCAAACGAATGATCATAAATGCTAAACAGAGCACCCGAGAGAGCACCCAGTAGTGGATTAGCGTCTGGAGTCGCTAAACCGTTATAGCTAGATGTGTTATAAGTTTGGGCATGAGCTCGTTTTGTTTCTTCTGTGTATCGAGCTCCAGCTGTAAAGGTGACTGAATCAGTTAGATTCCATGTACCTTGGTAGAAGGCAGCTTTCGCATTTGAATCTTGTCTATATTCACCAACTCGCGCCATCTGTGACCACATCGTAGAACCCTCAACGCCGACTTGGAAACGATAGTCTAATGCTCCACCCGTTGCAGCAGCTAGCTGGTCCAGCGTTAAGCCGCCTGTTCCAGGGACTACAGTCGTTGCATTAATTCCAGCTACTTGAGCAGGACTGAATGCAAGGAACGTTGGCAGTCCATACGCAGGATTACCACCACCTAGAATTGTTTTCATTAGCATCGAAGGAAGCCCAAACGTGCCATCTACCGAAGTAAGCGTCCACTGTTCTTGGGTTTGTTTAGATAAATAAACGCCAGCCACCCACGAAAATTTCTCATCAGTTGGAGATGCGATGCGGAACTCTTGGCTCGTATGATCATACTCTGAGAATGTAGACTGGCCGATAAAGCGAAGCGGCAACCAATCAGCATCTAAGCCGTCCTGATAAGAGTACCGTCCTCTACCTAAGGTAGCATTTATGGTGTAGCCATTATCTAGTTCCATCTCGAAGTTCAGAGATGTATCTGCTGTTGAGGTGTCAGTCCCTTCGGGCCGCTCACCACCGGCAGCACACACTGCGGAACTCTTCCCTAAGGAAGCCTCATGTACACAACCGCCAAGGGCAATTGCATCTCTATAAGGGTCATTCTCACCGTTAGTAGTAATTGAAGCAAAATTAGGATGAACAACACCCATTACGCCGTACATTAGGCCTGCAGCCGCGCCTAGATTCTGTACAGGGCTAAACAAGGTCGCCATTGAGTCCTGGCCGAGTTTCACATTATCGTTATTAGAATGCTTAAGCTCTACTCTCGTCGAGTCAGTAGGCTCCCAAGTAGCACTAGCACGCCACATTGTCTCATCAGTTGTCGGCATGCTCTTAGTTACCGCGCCAGCATATGTGTTGCTCCACGCACCATCATTAGTACGATCTTTGTAGGCGAGACGTAATCCGATGGTGTCACCAATTGAGCCTGTTAGGTGACCTTGAATTGTTGTACCGTCAAACGACTCTTTACCGATAGATATTTTACCGCCAAATTCTTCATCAGTGTCCGGTGTTGCTGTGGTTACATTAATCGCACCTGCAAGCGTATTCTTGCCGAATAAAACTCCCTGAGGACCCCGTACTACTTCAGCTTGCTGGATATCAAATAAGCCTGTTCTGATTTGACGACCTTTACCGTAGTGAATGCCATCAACAAAAACGCCTACTGATTGCTCGAAAGACTGATTGGCTCCAACGCTAATGCCCCTCATTGAGATAATAGTGTTTACTGCGTTTTCTGTAATGGCCAAATTAGGGACATACGCAGATAGCTCAGCAAAGCTATGCATGCCAGCATCTTCGATTTTTGATCCACTAATAGCAGTCAAAGAAACAGGAACTTCTTGCAAGCTCTCTGCTCGTTTAGTTGCAGTTACGATAATTTCTTCTAGTTCCGCCGCATAGGCCCCACTAGATGCTGTGGCGATAGCGATGGCTAACGCACTGATAGTACGACATGATAATTTGCTCATTGTAAGCCCCTGATAGTTTAAATAATTATAAATTTCAATTCTTCCCCTGGGAGAAACTAATACATTTGATAATAATTTGCAAACAAAAGACTGTGACCAGTGAGTATTAGAAACATATACAACTATTCATATTAGAGTTGCTATCGTGCTCTTCTCATTAAGTAAAGTGGGCTATGGTGATGCGAATCTCTAGTCCAGAGCTATATTCGCAAAAAAAAGGGCGACTCACGAGAGTCGCCCTTTTAAATGCAGTTTCTGATTCGGTCGATTTAAAACCCTTTGCGGAAAGTCAATCCATAGGTGCGGGGAGCATTTGGGTAGCCAGAGAAGCTGCCTGGTGCCGCTGTTGTCGGGAAGGCCGATATTAGAGATTCATGATCCGTGAGGTTACGACCCCAAAGAATTAGACTCCAATCATTGTTGTTGGAATTGATACCAACACTTGCATTAACGTTATCGGTGCTTCGAGCCGCTACCGATAGAGGAATCAAATCAGCAAGTTTAACTTCATCTTCGTAGACATACTCAAGTCTTGCAAAACCACTCATTGACGCAGAAACATCGAAAGAATAAACCGCATTAGCATTAGCGCTTAACTCGTGCACACCTGCAGGCTTTAGACCTGAAAGATCTGTAAAACTCTGTCCTGCAGGACACTGATATTGAGCGGCTGCCAATCCAGAAGTATCACAAGCCCCTTTTTCGAATGAATCGTAGACAGGGTCGAGGGCCAACACTGAGAGACGGACAACCAGACTCTCAGAGACTGCGAACATGCTATCAAACTCAATTCCCTTGTGACTTTGCTCGCCGGCATTCACTAGGTTAAACCCTGTTCCTGTAAATGAATTTGACTGAAAACCTTTGATTGATTGATCAAATACAGCGATGTTGACATAACCGTTATCAAATGACTTTTTTAGCCCCAATTCAATCGAAGTGGCTTCTTCCGGATCTGCAGAACGCAAATCTCTTGCATCTACAGTTAGACTAACAGATGTCGCTTTAAAGCCTGTTGCATGACTGACATAAAATGTTGTGTCTTCATCGGATGCATAAGCAAGACGCAGTGTGTGCGTTAGATCATCTGAATTGAACTTACCTGATTCATCAGTATTTGGGTAATTATTAAATGGCTTAAAGAACTGCAGTCCTGTCAAAGCACCAAGTCCAGCTGCTTCGAAAGGTAAGGCTGCAAATGCATCAACGACGCGAACATCAGACACTACCTGTTTCCTATCATCGGTGTGGTTGAGGCCAAGCGTTGCCGTTAATTTTTCAGAAAGATCATAGTCAAGCTGACCGAAAAATGAGGTTGACTTATTGTTCATTGTATAAGCTTCATGAGGCAATCCAGTGCCTGACACATAAAAAATATCAGAACACGCTACGCCGTTGACCAAACAAACGCCGAAGGCCGCACCAACATAGTTAATTCCAGATCCACCTACGGGGGCTAAAATAGCAGCGGCATATGCAGCTGCACCTGCGGCTGGACCACCTGCGGCAATATAGCCACTAGCAAACGCTTGAGATAGTCCCGCGGTTACAAGCGTGTCAGCAAAAGGGTATAGCTGAGAGCCGAAGGTAACATTTCTAAAGTGATCAACATCTAGTTCTGAATAATATCCACCCACCATCCATTGCAGTGGGCCATCGCCACTTGAGGTAAGGCGGATCTCTTGGCTAAAACTTTCAAATTCTTGATCTGAACGGTTTTC
>Ga0308019_10001342_pt1 | contig 15058 bp, 15 predicted proteins | sample Neamet284_FD_203135 | JGI IMG/M metagenome (GOLD analysis project Ga0308019, IMG submission 203135) | Marine microbial communities from water near the shore, Antarctic Ocean - #284 | ecosystem: Environmental > Aquatic > Marine > Unclassified | place: Southern Ocean | collected 2014-10-01 | reverse complement strand
TAAAGATCTTTCCAAGATTGATCTTTTTTAGAAATTGATTGAGACGGTAGTGGCCATTTAATTTTGAAAGCAGGGTCATTCCATCTAATTCCACCTTCAGATTTGGGAGTATAAAATTGAGTTACTTGATAAATTATTTCAGTATCATCTTCAAGGGTTTGAATTCCATTAGCACATAGTTCAGGGATATATCTCCAGCAATATTCATTTTCAGAGAGAATCATAGATTCAGATTGTTTGTATGTAGGAGAATCAGGTCTAAGATCAACTATTACACTAAAAACACTACCGCGTACACAACGAATTAATTTTGCTTCCTCAAAAGGAGTTTTTTGATAATGTAGACCTTTTACAGTTCCTTTTTTTTTAGTGTAATTGGTATTGCATTGAACAATTTTAGAATTTAATCCATGTTTTTTAAATTCATCAACATCATAAGTTCTTGCAAAGAATCCACGTTCATCTTCATTTTTTTCAATTTCAACAATAAATGAATTATGTATTTTTTGAGGAATAAATTTCATAATGATTTCTAATTATGAAGAAAATTAAATGGTTTTAAAACTTTTAGAATCTATAGAAATTTTCCATTTATTGAAAGTTTTTCTAGTAAATCTGGAGTATTTTTAATATGATTATACCACTTTAATGTTATAGTTTTATCACTATAATCTAAAGTATTATTTTCTAATGCTGTAAGTATTTCTTTTGAAGATTCTTTAACGTTATTTTGTGGTTTAAAATTTAAAATATCACGTATTTTATCAAATGATGCAAAGTATGATCTATTATCAGGTGTGTCTCTTATTTCTAATTCACAATTTGGATTTAAAGCATAACCAACTTCTTTTGCAAGTTCAGAAATTACATAATTTTGCTCATTTGAACCAACATTGAAAATTTGCCCATTAATTTTTGAAGCAGAAGTAGTAAGAAGTAATTTGTATGCTTGTACGGCATCATTAATATGAATAAAAGGTCTTTTATTATTTCCACCAAAAATGGTAATTTTTTTATTTTTAAAAAAATCTAAAACCATTCCATTTACAGCTAAATCAAATCTCATTCTAGGAGAAATGCCATATACACTAGAAAATCTTAGTATAGTTACGGAAAAATTATTATCAGATAATGGAAGTATATCAACTTCAGCTTTTCTATTAGCTTTGGAATATGCAGTAAGTGGAGATACGGATGATTCTTCAGTTGCCATTTGATCTTGTTGACCATAAATACTTGCACTTGAAGCTAGAATATACTTGGGTACGCCAGCTGCCTTACTTAGTTTTGCAACACGAGAACGTCCAAGATGATTAATTTCATATGTATTGTTTGGATCCAGATCACCTACAGGATCATTAGATAAAGCAGCTAAATCCATAACTACATCTATACCATCCAAAACTTTTGGATCAAACCATCGTATATCATCTTGAATTAATTGTAAAGAATTTTCAAATTTTTTAGATAATAAAAAATCTTTTCCAAAAAAGAAACGATCTAAACAATAAACAAAATGCCCATCTTTAATTAATTCTGGAATAAGTATTGATCCCACATAACCTGCACCACCAGTAATTAAAATTTTCAATTTTATAGATTTTCTAATAGTGTGTTCTATTTAACTAGTAAGAATTTGAATTTTGAAATAAAGGAAATTATGAATTTAAAATTTTATCCACAGCTAATTCTAAATTTGTATCATCATCAATCTTAATAGTTCTACATCCAGCAGTTAAACCAGCTTCAACATCAGAATCATTATCTCCAATCATCCAACTCAATGTGGGTTCAATATTAAATTCAGACATAGCTTGTATCAACATTCCAGTCTTAGGTTTTCTACAGTTACAATTATCTTGAGGCATATGTGGACAAAAATAAAATCTATCAATAGAAGTATCAAAAGATTGAAGATGTTGTTGAATAGATGAATGTATCATGTTTAATTGTTCATGTGTCATTAGTTTCCGATTAATAGGTGACTGATTAGTTATTACAATAACAAAATAATCATTATTTTTTAATTTTTTTATAGGAATTCCAATTGAAGGTAAAATTTCAAGTTCTTCAATTGTTTTTACATAATTAATTTTATTTTTATTAATTACACCGTCACGATCTAAAAATACAGCTTTATTTTTACTCATATTTAAAAACAGGATCGCCTAATTCTCTTATAGTAAAAATTATTCCATGACATATCATAATATGAAAAGATTCAATGGTTAGCATATTATTACTTGGAACGAGATAAGAATAATCACATATTTTTGGAAATTTTCCTCCAGGCATTCCAGTAAACCCAATAGTTATTGCCCCTTTTGTTTTTGCATATTCTAATGCCTTAGTTATATTAATTGAAGTACCGCTTCCACTAAACGCAATTACAATATCACCATCAGTTAAGAAATTTTTTAGTTGTTCAATAAATATATCATCATAAGAAACATCGTTAGCCCAAGCTGAATTTACTGCAAAATTATCAACTAGTGAAATTGCAATAAATCGTTTATCATTTTTTGTAATAGTAGTTTTTAATAAATCAGATACAAAATGAGATGCAGTTGATGCTGATCCACCGTTACCAAAAGTATATATTTTTTTTCCAGAATTTCTTGCATCAATTAAGATATTAATTATATTATTTATTGAACTATCATTTTTTAAAATTTCTTCCAAACATGAGTTCTGTTCATATAGATAATCATTGAATAATGTTGATATGTCTTTCAACATCTATTTACTCGGTGTATAGTCATATAAATTTAAAATTTTAGAACCTTCAGATTGAAAAGAAAAAGGAACATGTTTAATTTTATTTTTTTTCATTTCAGATATAATAGATTTTTGTTTATTAGGCTCACAATATAATAATAAATGCCCTCCACCACCAGCACCAGTCAGTTTTCCACCTATCGCACCAAGTTTTAATGACTTTTCATATAATGTATCAATTTTTTTATTAGTCATGTCATTTGAAAAATTTTTCTTTTGAATCCAACCCTTATGTAATAATTGACCAAATTTTGTAAAATCACTATTAGAAAGAGAATCATGTAATGTTTCAGCTATAAGTTTTACATTTTTTAAGGATGTTATAGTTTTTGGATCTTGTGATTTTGTGTTATTAATTTGAGTTGTAAGAATTTTATCACTAGGACGAGAACCAATATAAAATAATAATAAATTTTTTTCTAATTCAAGTGTAGAATTTTTTGAAAAAGAATATGGATTAACCTTAATTTTATTTTTTGAAAAAGTTATAAAATTAAACCCACCAAATGCACAAACATATTCATCTTGTTTTCCTAACGGTGCTTTAAGAACACTTCTTTGTACATGATGTGCAGTTTCACACACATCATTAATATTTAATTTTTTTTTCTGTAATTTTGAAATAATATTTACAATGTTTACTGCAAGAGAACTTGAAGAACCAAGTCCTGAATGTGGAGCAACATCACTAGAAATCATCATATTGATTCCTTTTTTATATTTTAAATATTGAATAAAAGCAATTGGAAATTCAGTACCTTTTCTGGGAACAAGATTTTCAAATTTAACAGGTTTATGATGTGCTTGAAAATCTGGAGAGAAGATTTGGATATGATTATCAGATCTTGGATGTGCAATAACATAAGTAAAATGATTAATTGTAGAAGAAACAACACATCCACCATGATCATTATAAAATTCAGGCATATCTGTTCCACCACCTGCAAAACTTAATCTCACAGGGGAAAGTCCTAAAAGCAATTCATTATAGAAAAGTTTTAGGATATAATTAATTCTTTGTTAGATATAATAAAAAATATTAAAAGAATAAGGAGGAAAATTATTAAAATTAAATTAAGCTTGAATAAAGATTTTGTAAATCAGATGCAGATTGTAACCAATTGTATTTTTTAGTAGTTAAAACACGACCATTTTCTGAAAATTTGCTTATAAGATCGGGATTATTTAAAATGTAATCCATAGCGTCTCTTAATGATTCTAAATTTTTTTCTTTAACAATTTTACCAGTCACCATATCAGTAATGATCTCAGAAGTACCAGTGCCACCAAATGCAATTACTGGAACTCCAGATGCAGATGTTTCTGCAAGAGATAATGAGAATATGTCTTCTAATGATGGATGAACAAAAATAGATGTTTTAGATAGCAAATCTATTTTTTCTTTTTCAGAAATCCATCCTGTAAAAATAACTCTATTTTCTATTTTTAATTTTTCAACAAGGTTTTTCAACATGGATAATTCTCCATAATCTGGACCAGCTATTGTCAAATTAGCATCAGTATTAGCTAATTGTGCAAATGCTTTAATCAATAATTCAACATTTTTAGTTTTAGTTAATCTTCCAATATATGTAATATTTTTTCCAACTCTTTTTGTAAAATCTAATTTTAAAGATTCAACTCCTAATGGAATATAAAGAATTTTATTTTCATCTATTCCACATTCAATAAGACTCTTTTTTTCAGTCTCACTACAAGCAATATAATTTGAAATATTATTCTTATATCTAAGCATAAAATAATTATGAATTTTTTTAAGATAATTTAATGGAAATGGACCAAATTGATCTAAACTTCCATGTGGACTAATTAAAAGTGGTCCATTAAATTGAGATTTTTTTAATGTAAGAAAGTCGGTTGTGTGCAATGGATATTCAAATGCATGTATAATATCAAAATCATTAAAAAATCCATCATGTAATAATTTACTTAAACCGGATGTAAAATAATATTGTGAAAAAATATTACTAGTTGAAAGTTGAACTAATTTATCACATTTTATATCAACATCACATTGATTTGTTAAAATTGTGACTTCATTGTTTTCCATTAAATATGGAATAATATTTTTAAGAACTACATAAGTTCCACTCTTATCTTGAATAGTATTAGTTGTGATTAAGATTTTCATTTAAATTATAATTAATTCAATTGTAAATACATAATAAACTAATTCCACCTATCATACTAAAAATAAAATTTTAAACAACCAATATGAGGTAAATTTAAGATAAAAATTAACTCTACTATTTTAGGTATAGGTAGAAAAATAATGTAGTAAGTTAATTTTGAAGTAATGCCAATTGGTATACTAATTAATTAACAGGATATATGGAAATTATTAAAAATGAAAGACGTTTGGAATCAGTTTAAATTTATTACCAATAAATTTAGAGATTTATCATTTTTTGGTATTGGGATATTGGTTACCAATGGAATTGGCGGCATATTTTGGTTATACATGGCATCATTACTTGGAACGGAAGGTTATGGTGAAATAAGTTATATTATATCTATAGGCATAATGGCAGGGACGATATCACTTGCAGGAATGTCAAATTTATTAATTATATACGGTGCTAAAAATATTAAAATTCAATCAACAATTTTTCTAATAGGTTTAATTTCATCCGGAATTACAGCAATAATTATTTTTTTTATTGTTGATAACAACATAACACTTAGTTTGTATATTATTGGATTTGTTATATTTACATTAGTTACATCTGAATTAATTGGACAAAAATTATTTTCAAAATATGCTAAAATTATAATTATTCAAAAAATAATGCTTGTGATATTTTCTATTGTTCTTTATCATTTAATTGGATTACAAGGAATTATGTTAGGTATTGCAATATCATTTTTAGTTTTTATTTTAATAATGTATAAAGCATTTAGAGAAATAAAAATAGATTTTTCTATTTTAAAAAAGAGATATAAATTTTCTATCAATAGTTTTTTGCTAGATATATCTAATGCATTTCATGGTTCATTAGATAAAATTATCATTGCTCCAATATTGGGTTTTTCACTTCTTGGAAATTATCAACTAGGATTACAATTTATTGCATTATTATATTTAATTCCAGGCATGTTATTTTCATATGCACTATCACATGACGCTAGTGGAAATTCTACCAAATTAGTTAAAAAATTTATTATAATTATATCCATTATTTTTGCTATACTTAGTATAATACTATCACCAATACTTCTTCCAATGTTATTTCCACAATTTACAGAAGCAATAGTAGTTATTCAAATCATGAGTGCTTCAATAGTTCCATCAGCTATCGCTTCAACATATATTTCAAAATATTTAGGTTCAGAAAATAGTAAAATTGTAATTATTGGATCAGGGTTATTTTTAATAACTCAAATTATCAGTATCGTGGTATTAGGAAATATGTATGGATTAAACGGAGCTGCAGTATCTTTAGTAGTTTCATCTTTAGTACATGCCACATATTTTATAATAATAGATAAAGTATATTATAAAAGTTAATTAGAAATTTAATTTATTTTATATTGTTTCCAACGATTAGTATCTAAACTCATATCAACTGTCAATTGTGGACCTACATAATCATTCATTGTCATAGGTTCTATTTCAGGGGTAGTTAATTTAGCCAAATCATACATAGAAATTTTCTTGTCACCCACAATATGCACAATTCCAGTTAAATTATCATTACAAATATCAAATATCCCTTGAGCTACTTGATCTGAAAAAAGATATGTCCCAAATCTATCAGTGAATGCTTTTGGATATGGCCATTTTTTTCTTCCAACAAAATTGGTTCTAATTATTAATGAATTTTTTAATTGATTCACAACATATTCACCTTGAAGCTTTGATAATGAATAAAAATTTTCAGGATATGGAATGGAATTCTCAGTAGACATACTAGAATTACCATCAAAAACACAAGCAGTACTAATATAGACAAATTTACCTGAAGGGTTAGAATTTTTTAATTCATTAACCAAATTCTTAGTTCCTTGAACATTAATTTTCATAGTTTTAGATTTATTTTCCTCACAACCTCTAACTGAAGTGAATGCAGCAGTATGAATTACAAGATCAATCTTTTGTTTATTAAAAATATTTTTTACTGCAGTAAGATCACAAATATCAAAATCTTGATGTGAAGGGGATATAGAATCAGGGAAAAAAAATTTTAATTTTGAGCCTAATTCGCCTGTTACTCCAGTAATGAGTATAGTCAATTCTATTAATGTAAAAGATTAGGTATAAAAAATGTTCAGTAAAGTTTACCATTTAAAATGTTAATAACTTTTCTGGAAGTTTTTCCATCACCTAAGGCTTCATTCCAGTGCCAATCAGGTTTACCGGAAGTAATAGATTCTGCTGAACGCAGTATATCATCAGGCATTAGACCTGATAATATATTAGATCCAGCTTCTATGATTTCAGGTCTTTCGGTAGTTTCTCTAATGGTAACACATGGTTTTTTGAAATATAGAGATTCTTCAGGAACAGTGCCAGAATCAGTTAACAGACAGTAAGCATTTTTTTCTAAATAAGTAAAATCAAAAAATCCTAGAGGTTCAATTAGATCTATCCCTTTAGGAATTTGTATATTTTTTATTTTACTACTTGTTCTAGGATGAATTGGGTAAATAATTTTTTTGCCAAATTTCTGATATATTTTTTCCAATCCTAAAAAAATATTTTGTAAAGATTTTACATTATCTACATTTTCACTTCTATGTGCTGTAACAAGAAAATAATTATTTTTTTTTAATTTTAATTTTTGAAGGATTTTACTTTTCTCAATTTTTGGCATATAATGTTCTATTACTTCAATTATTGGATTTCCAACAACAAAAATTTTACTTGGGTGGATATTTTCTCGAATTAAATTCTCTCTAGAATAAGGAGTGTAGGGTAATAATACAGTAGATAGATGATCAATCATTACCCTATTTTTTTCTTCAGGCATTCTAAAATCATAACTTCTCATTCCTGCTTCAAGATGAGCAATTTTAATTCCTTGATGTGCAGCTGGTATTGCAGAAAGTCCACTATTTGTATCACCTAAAATTAATAAAATGTCAGGTTTTTCTTTTTTTAATAATGTTTCAGTTTTAACAATTACATCTGCAACTTCAACTCCATATGTTTCAGTATTTACTTTCAAATCATAATCAGGTTTTCTAATATTTAGATCATCAAAAAAAACTGAATTAAGCTCTTTTGTATAATTTTGACTTGTATTAACCATGACATGTTCAAAATTAGTATCTAATAATGGAAAAATTCTGCTAAGTCGAATTATTTCAGGTCGTGTTCCAAAAATAGACATGATTTTCATAAGATAAACAAATTCAATTGATGAAATTAAAAAGTCTTTCAATGAAATTGAAACAAATTAAAGTAAAAAAACAAGAAATCTTAGAAAATTTAAAGTAAATTTATTAATTGATTTATCCATTTACAATTGAGTTGGATTACTCTTCTGTTTTAAATAATAAAAATATCCTGATTACAGGAGGAACGGGTAGTTTTGGTCACCAAATGGTTACAGAATTAATGCAATACAAACCAAAATTGATTAGAATTTTTAGCAGGGATGAAAATAAACAGTATAATTTTAGACAAGAATTATTAGAAAATCCTATTTTAAAAAAAATTCAATTTGTAATTGGAGATGTTAGAGATTATGAACGAGTTTATTCAATAACTAAAGATATTGACATAATTTTCCATGCCGCAGCATTAAAACAAGTTCCATCAGTTGAAGCACATCCATACGAGGCAGTTAAAACAAACATCATTGGTGCCCACAATATTGTAACTGCTGCAGTAGCAAGAAAAGTTAGTAACGTGATTGCAATAAGTACTGACAAAGCGGTTAAACCAGTTAATTCAATGGGTATGACTAAAGCATTACAAGAAAAATTAATTCTTTCAGATGAAATTACAAAAGATAAAACAATATTTTGTTGTGTGAGATATGGTAACGTGCTAGGAAGTAGAGGTAGCGTAATTCCATTATGGGATAAACAATTAAATCAAAATAAACCGTTACCAATTACACATCCAGATATGACACGATTTATGCTAACTCTGAGTCAAGCAATTGATTTAGTGTTTTATTCTTTAAAACATGCTAAGGGTGGAGAAATTTTTGTCAAAAAAGCACCTGCAACAAAAATGATAGATTTGGCTAGAGCATATGCAGAATTAAAAACAGGTGAAAAAAACTATCCATTAACATACATAGGAATTCGTGCGGGTGAAAAAATTCACGAAGTTCTAGTTTCTGAAGAAGAAATGCGACGCGTTAAAGAAGAAAAGGATCATTATGTAATCAAACGAGAAGAAGAAATTGATAAAAGTTTTCTTAAAAAGAATACAAGTTTTGTTGAATATGGTTCAGGAAACATACCTCAATTAAATATTAAAGAATTAAAATTGATGATGAAGAAACTCAAATGGACAATATAATAATATAATAATATAATATATAAAAATAATTTTTAAATTCCATATTGTCTAAAGATATCTTCTTTAATGAAACTTTGTGGATCTACATCCTTAAATTTTTTTGCAGGATTTCCCACTGCAATTATTCTTGAAGGAATATTTTTTGTCACTACAGCACCTGCACCAATTATAGCTTCTTGTCCTATTTCAACACCAGGACAAATGGTAGATCCACCACCAATAGCGCACCCTAATCGTAATTTTGCACCATAGATTGTAGAAGGTACATCACGTAAATGACCAATAGGAGAGTTATTGGTAAAAGATACACCAGGTCCAATAAATACAAATGATTCGATCAATGTTTCAGCACAAATCATAGTATTGTTGTGAATTACGCATCTTTTTCCTATTGAAACATCATTTTCCAAAATTGTATTAGAACCAATAGTGGAGTCTTCCAAGATAGTTACTTTTTCTCTAATTATTGCATTATGATTAATCCAGCAATTATTCCCAATGCTTACATCCATGTAGATAGTAACTGCAGTTCTAATCAGAACATTTTTTCCTAAAATTATACGATAATTTTGATTTTTTAAATTATTAGAATAATCTTTTGGTTGTTTTTGATCATGATAATGACCACTAAGAGTAGAATAACCAATAACTGAATTATTTTGAATAATAGAATGATCACCAATAGAAACTGATTTTAAAAATACATTATCTCCAATTTTACAATTATTTCCAATTTTTACATTTTCTAAAATTACATTTTTACCAATAGTACAATTTTCTCCAATATGTACATCATCATTATTTATGTCGATCATAATTTCATATTCCTAATCAGATAGAAAAATCTACCAATTTTCCTATCTGAAAACCTTCAGCATACTCTGAACCTGAAATGTGACCCCAATATCTTTCTCGTTCAAATATCTCTCTAGTCCATCGATTTTTTCGATAATTCCATTCTACTTCATATTGCGATAATATTTTTTCTTTAAAATCATACTCTTCTTTATTGAAAGTAGAATAAAAATTAGGTTTGAATATATTTACATTATCACCATAAGAATTAGATTGATACATAAAAAAATTTTTAACATTTCTAAATGATGTTCTAGATATATCCCAAATTGCCTTATGATCTGTATTTAGATCTCCAAACCAATGGGTAAAAATAGTATCGATATTTTTCTCATGTGCTATTTTCTCCAGAGTTTGCATAATATTTTTGTTATATACTAATTTACTATTAGGTTCTTTTTCAGTTGGAACATAAGTTGCACCAATTAATTCAAATGATTTGAGTCCACATTCTAGTGCTTCAGATTCTTTCATTCCCTCATTTTCATTAGTACCATATTGAGAGCTGCATATGACGGCTGAAAAAACTTTATGACCTTTTTCATGAAGTTTTTTTAGAGTAAGACCGCAACCAAGCTCAATATCATCCCAATGTGCACCAACAGCAAGTACATTCATAATTATTCAAAAATAATTAGAACATGCTAATCTTAAAATTTGCATATACTTCATTTTATTATTTACAATTCAAGAGTTAATAAATATTGTAATCTTGTTTAATAATAGAATTTAAAGTAAAGTGGTGAATTTACTTAAAAGTTGTTTTGATAAAATTTTCCAATCATGATTTTTTTGTGCGTATTCAAAAGCTTGTTCCCCTAATTGTTTTAAATTATTTTTATCTAATAACAAAGTAGATAGGGTCATAACAAAATTATCAGAATTTGAATAAAGTATTCCAAATTTTTCATCAGGTAGTAATTCTTTTGTTCCAGGTAAAGGGGTAGAAAGTACGGGTTTTCCACAAGCAAAATACTCTATAATTTTTGTTGGTAAAATTCTATTTGTTAGATAATTAATTTCAAATGGATTAATACAAATATCAGCTAATGAAATATATTTTGGAATTTCATTCTGACTAATAAAATTAGTTAAAATAATTTCTGATTCTAATTTTTTTTGAATTACAAGTTTTTTTAATTGAGAATATGAAGGTCCACCACCTACGATAAGTATTTTAATATTTTGATTTTCTTTTTTAAGATTTTCAAAATTATTTACAAGTTCTATTAATCCAGCAAAAGGGTAAATGGTCCCTACAAAAACAACAACATCATCATTCTCAAATATGCCAAGGGATGCTCTAAAAGAAATATCAGGTTTAAGGGGTTTAAAATTATCAGTATTTATTCCAAGAGGAAAGTATTCAACAGATTCTTTTTTTGTTCCCATTTCAATTGCGTATCTAGAAAGATCTGGAGTAGTAGCTAAAACTTTAATAGAATTTGATAAAACCATACTTTCATATTTTTTTGCTAAATTTTTTAATATTGGAATTTTCACTAATCCATGAGCTATATCAAGAAGTCGAAATATTACTGGAATTTTTAATTCTTTTGCAATTTGTAAAGTTTGAATACCATTTGTTATTGAACCATATAAAAAAATTATATCAATTTTATTTTGAAGAATTGTTTCTTTGATAATTTTTTTACATGTTAAAAAATGTGAAATTCTAGTTAGGCCTTTAATTAGAATAGATGGTGGATGAATAAGAGTTATTGATGCATCATCATATACCCTAGAATAATTATGAATTGTTTTGGATTTAAATCCGGAACAAGAAAATTTATTTGCACTATCTGGACAATCAATTACAAATACATTATGACCATTTTTAGAAAATAATTCAGATAAATGATGAGGTTCAAAAATTACTTTATTTATCCAATCTATTTCATGAATAACTAAAATATTCATATTTATTCATGATTTTCCTTAACTAGAGTTACAAGAGTATATAGAATTATAGATGTCAATAAAAGAATAGTTCCAAATATTATAGAACCAAAACCAATAATGGATGTACTCAATAAAATTTGTCGAGTTTCTGAAAATCCTTGAATTGTCATTATTGTAAAAAATAATCCAATTCCTAAAAAAATCAATCCAGGAATCCCATAAAATTTTAGGGGGTGTTTAATAGAAAAAAAATTAAAACTTTTCATAATCAATTAAATTCTGTTGGCTTATTGTATTTATTTAAATTAGTTTTATTTTCTAAAATATATCGATTAAAAGAAGTAAATTGGAATTCTTTAATTAATTTAGTCATTTTTTCTAATGCTTTTTTAATATTATAAAATGTGATAAAATTATCTACGAAGGGTAAAGAAATTTTTGGCATTAATTCAGGTGCCAATTCCCAAGAATGAATGTAAAATGTTGCCGGTTGATTAATTTTATTAATAGATTGTATAGCTGAACGAATAACTCCTAAAGGAAGTGTTCTAAGGAAAAAACCTCCACCTGCAGGGATTTGTTTAGTAAAAAAATTAGTTGTTAATAATGGAAATTCTAATAATTTTGCAGAGTTAGTATTTTTTTCAAGAGATTTACTAGAGATAAAATAAGGTGTTGTTTGTGCATTCTCCATACCATACAATCTAGTTTTAGCTGGAACTACACTAGTATCATAGACATATCCATGAGATTCTAAAGTATCAATTGCCCAAGATGTAGACTGAGAAAGAGAAAAACTAGGAGCCCTAAAACCTTTAGATTTATTATTTGTAAGTTCTGAAAATTTTTTTAATTCATCTGAGAAAATTTCTTTATAATTAGGTTCATCCAATCTAGTATGAGACATTGTATGAAATCCAATTTCATGTCCATTTTCAATTATTTTATCTAAAAGTTCAGGTTTAAATTCTAATAACTCACCAACAACAAAAAATGTTGCATATGTTTCATTTTGACGTAACCAATCAATAATTTTATCTATTGCATTAACTATAACAGGTTCAAAAGATTCTTGTTTATGGTATTTTTTAATTAGTTCTGGATGGTACCAATCTTCAAAATCAATTCCCAATAAATTCAATTTTTTAATACATCCAAATATTGCAAAAATAAAATACTAATGATCAATTTTTTTTACAACCCTCGCTGGATTTCCTAGTGCAACACAATAATCGGGAATATCTTCACCTACTACACTACCTGCACCAATCATAGAACATTTTCCAATTGTAACACCAGCAGTAATAATACAACCAGGAAAAATAACAGATCCTTTTTTTATTGTTACAGGAGCAACTTTTCGTGGAAAAATTTTTTTTAATTCAATACTGGCAGTAGGATTTACATGTGCAAAAATCATGGAATTATTTCCAATAGTTACATTATCTTCAATTTTAATTAAGTGTGGATAAACAAGATCAATTAGAACATAAGGTGAGATATGACAAAATTTTCCAATTTCTACTCCTCTAGCGCGTTGCATTTTAATTATAAAACTCGATAAAGGAGTAAAATATGCAAGTGAATGTAGAATCCAAGTTTTAATAAATTTACATTTTAAATTAAATTTACCAGACATACCTTTAAGAGCATAATATTCTAAAACTTCATTTTCGTTTAATGAATAAGGATTATTAATATCTCCCAAGATATCTATTAAAAAAATAAAACCACGTCTAAAAGGTTTCTGATAAGTAATGTGAATTAATCGTTAATGTAATTAATATGAAAAAAGAGTATTAGTTATCATGCCTGAAGAAAATTCACTTTCAGATTATATCAATAAATCTAATGAAATCATCAAAGTGTTTGATAAAAAAATTAGAATTGCTCTTTTGTCAAGCTTTACAATTAATGGATTAAGTGAGATTCTTAAAGTTAAATCTTCAGAAAGAGGTGTTTCTTGTATGGTCTATGAAGCTCCATACAACCAATATTCTCAAGAAATATTAAATAAAAAAAGTAATCTTTACAAATTTTTACCTGATATAACATTTTTAATTTTAGATACAAGAAATATTTTTGGAGAAATTTTTCGTTTTCCTTATTCTATTTCTCATTTAGAAAGAGCAAAAATTGTAGAAAATAAAATTAATGAAATCAAAAACTTATTAGATAAATATATAGAAAATTCAAATTCAAAAATTATTGTAACAAAATTAAATATTCCATCATTTTCTCCAAATGGAATTTTTGAATCAAAAACAGAATATAGTTTCTATAATATGATTGAAGATTTTAATAAACAAATAACAAAAAACTATCTAAATTCAGAGAATGTTTTTGTTTACGATTTTGATAAATTTATAACAAAAAATGGGGAAGATAATGTTTTTAATTATAGTCAATTCTTTTTTGGGGATTTAAAAATCTCAATGAAATTTTTACCTTCTTTAGGACAAGATTTAATGAAATATGTTATTGGATATCTTGGAATAACAAAAAAATGCATAGTGCTAGATCTGGATAATACACTTTGGGGAGGAGTTATTGGAGAAGATGGTTTTAATGGAATTAAGTTAGGTCCTGAACCACCAGGTAATGCATTTATGGAATTTCAACGAGTATTACTATCATTACATCAAAGAGGAATTATTTTAGCAATTAATAGTAAAAATAATTTTGAAGATGCAATCAAGGTCATTAGAGAGCATCCCCATATGATCTTAAAAGAAGAACATTTTGCTATGATGTGTATTAATTGGAATGATAAAGTTAGTAATATGAAACAAATAATTAAAGAAATTAACATTGGATCAGATAGTTTAGTTTTCATAGATGATGATCCTGTTAACAGAGAATTTGTTAAATCAATTTTTCCAGAAATTTTAGTTGTTAATTTATCAGATGATCCATCATCATATGTACTTGAAATTGAGAATCTTATTGATTTTAGTGTTTTAAAAATTACAGATGAAGATAGAAACAGAGGTAAAATGTATTTAAAACAAAAGAAAATAATTG